>Ga0308160_10006607_pt1 | contig 11757 bp, 11 predicted proteins | sample PhyFR1_FD_201036 | JGI IMG/M metagenome (GOLD analysis project Ga0308160, IMG submission 201036) | Phyllosphere microbial communities from UC Gill Tract Community Farm, Albany, California, United States - DLSLF.R1 | ecosystem: Host-associated > Plants > Phyllosphere > Unclassified | place: USA... | reverse complement strand
TTGGTCAGGCGGGTCGCAACGCCATTTGCTCCAGAAAACAGGTTCGCAACGCCTTCCAGGTTCGACGCAATGGCGGCATCGAGCTTTGCAGGCTTTTCCACCTTGAGGGTGCCGTCGCGCTGGAACGCGATGCCGAGATCGGCCAGCATCGACAGCCCGCCAGCCTCGCCCGTACCCTTGCCAAGCTCGGCGCGGATACTGGTCAGGATCGAACGTGCCGATGCGTCACCGTTCAGCACTGCGCCGCTATTGGTAGTCGTGTTGTATGCCGTTTGCTTGTTGACCGCGGTTGCCAGCGTATTGTAGGCATCCACGAAGGCGTTGACTGCTTTGCCAATGGAAGCACTATCTTTCGTCAAGTTCACAGTCACTGGGCTGCCAACGTTGGTTTGCGCCAGGTTCAGAGTCACGCCCTTGATGGCATCCGTTACCGTGTTCGACGGCTTGGATACCTCGATACCGTCGATCGTCATCTCGGCATTCTGCGCGCTTTGCGTACGCTGCATGGCGGCGGCGACACCCACTCCGGGATTCTCGGCGCCGGAAGGAAGCGCAGCTGTATTGAATTGCGCCAGGCTGCCGGACCCGACGATGCTCACCGTATTGTCGCTGCCGGTCTTGCTGCCCGTAATGACGAGGCGATCGTTCTTGCCGTCATTCATGATGGTGGCGGTAACGCCGGCGTTGGCCTTGTTGATTGCAGCGCTCAGGCCGGCGAGCGTGATATCGGTCAGGGTCACCGTCACCGGATCGCCCTTCCCGACAGCGATTTTCATCGTACTTCCCGCCGTCAGAGGCGGCTCTGCCAGGACTGGCGCCGAGACCAGCTTGTCGCTTTGCGCCAGCTGCTTGACTACCACCTGGTAGCTGCCGGCCGATGCCCCGCCGTCCTTGGTAGCACTGGCGCCAAGTACATCTGTCTTGCTCGAACTGGCAGTAAGCCCACGCAGTGCGTCGCCGCCAAGTGCCTTGACCGCGGTCTGGAAGGTCGACACTGCGCTCTTGAGCGTACCGAAAGCCGACAACTTGGAATTGAAACTCGACTGCTTCGACTGCAGGTTCTGCAGCGGCTGCCTCTCGATAGACATCAGGGAGCTGACGAGACCATCGACATCCAGTCCCGACAGCATGCCGGAAGCACTAATACCCATGTGTTTTCTCCATCCAGTGTGATTTGCAGCAGTGCGTTTCCATCAGGCCTTGTCGCGCAGCATTGCACCTTGCAGCTGTTCCATCGAGCGCCACAGCTTGAGCGCCTCGACCGACGGAATCTGGCGCAGTACCTGGTCCGTCTGGGTATCGACTACCTTTACCACGGTGCGGCCCGTGTCTTCGTCGATCGAGAAGCGTACGCCTTGCGCGTTCGCCTGCGCTACTTTGTTGAGATCGGCAACAACGTTGCCCAGCTCCGCGCTGTCGGGAACGCGCTCCGCCTGCTTGGGCGCCTCCGCAGGCAAGACAGGCTTGACGGCCGCCTCCGCTACCGGACGCACCGGGCTAGCGGCTTGCGCCACGCCTCCAGCTTGTATTGGTTGCAGCATCGGAATCCCTCTCTACAAACGGCTGTGCGGGGAAGCACCCCGCACAGCTTAAACAGCGATTATATCGTCGGATTAGCCACGCAGCAGCGACATGACGTTGTTCGGCGCCGAGTTGGCCTGGGCCAGCATCGCGGTACCGGCCTGCTGCAGAATCTGTGCACGGCTCAGCTTGCTGGTTTCCGAAGCATAGTCGGTATCGGTAATACGGCTCTTCGCGGCAGACTGGTTCTCGATCGAGGTGCCCAGGTTGCTGATGGCGTAACCCATACGGTTCTGGGCGGTACCCAGCGACGCGCGCTCGGTGTTCAGGGCTTTCAAGGCTTCATCGATGTTGGCGATCGTCTGCGAAGCAGCATCAGCGGTCGACACGTTCAGGCCACCCGTACCAAGCACCGTCGCCTTGACTTCATCGGCAGCGTCCACCGCAGGCTTCGACTCATCGACTGCGGTGTCTTCGTTATCTTCGACAGCAGCAGCGGCCTCGACGGCAGCCTTGCCTTCTTTCACCTTCGCATCGTCGACCATGGTCAGGCCGGCATATGCCGTGCTCGAAGAGAAACCGACTGAAATCTTCTGGCTCGAATCGGCGCCGACCTGGATGTCCTTGGTCACGCCATCCTTGGTCAACAGCGCGGTGCCGTTGAACTTCGTGTCGCTGGCGATACGACCGATCTCTTCGTTCAGTGCCTTCATCTCAGTGGTGATGTTGGCTTTTTCTTCCTTACCGTTGGTGCCGTTAGCGGCCTGGACAGCCAGCTCGCGCATACGCTGCAGGGCATCCGAGATGTTCGACAGGGCGCCATCGGCAGTCTGGATCATCGAGATGCCGTCGTTGGCATTACGCGAAGCCTGCGACATGCCGCGGATCTGCGAATCCATCTTGGTGGCAATCGACATGCCGGCGGCATCGTCCTTGGCGCTGTTCACACGCAGGCCCGACGACAGGCGCTGCATCGAGGTCGACAGGTCGCTGGCCGATTTGGTCATGTTGCGCTGTGCGTTCAGCGACGAGATGTTGGTGTTAATGATCGACATGCTAGTTCTCCAGTGGGCAGTTCAGTAAGGTGCTGCTATCAGGGTTTGGTTGGTTTCTTGCGCCGCGTTTTCCGCTCGCTTGAATCCTTTAACGGAGCCCTCTGCAAAACCTTGAGGATTTTTTTAAAAAATGTTTGTGAGCAACTTTATATCGGCAGTCCAGGAAGAAAAACCGTCCTGCTTCACAGCATCAACGGTAAGCCAAAAGAAAAGTTTAGGCGCGTTTTCTACGTCTCCTTCACCCTTCGCAGCCGCGTTCCAGCTCTTACACTCTTGTATTACTCTGTTTTACTGCGCTCCTAGCTGGGCACTGAAACCCCATATGACGACAGCACAACCAGGCGAGATGTTTCCCGATCATGGTTCCTGCGATACGGCGCCCGACTGGTTCACCCGTGGCCTCGCCGCCCATCGGGAAGAACGCCTGGACGATGCCTTCTTCGCTTACGAACAGGCCCTGCGGTGCTATGACAGCCATTTTCCGACATTGCACCATCTTGGGATCCTCGCCCACCAGACCGGCAACCACGCCCAGGCGCTCGAATTCTTCGGCGTCGCCCTTGCAAGCGACCCTGGCAGCGCAGCTGTCTACACTGATCTCGGTACAGTATTTGGCGTGCTGGGCGAATATGCCGCGGCCCTGCACAGTTATGAACAGGCGCTGGCTCTCGATGCCGGCGCCGCTGCGGCGCTATGCGGCCGCGGCGCGGTATTGCAGCGCCTGCAGCGTCATGCCGACGCCCTGGCGGACTACGACGCGGCGCTTGCACTGTCCGAAGCCGATGCCGATGCATGGACCGGCCGCGCACGGGCTCTGCATGGCTTGGGACGACTGCAGGAGGCGATCGCCAGCGCGGAACGCGCGCTTGGCCTCGGCGGCGGCGCCTCCGGGGCCTTTGAAGCACGTGCCGCAGCCGAAACACTGCTTGGGCGCCATGGCGCCGCCGTGGAAAGTTACCGAAAGGCCGTCCAGGCCGTCCCGGATGACGCCGTGGCCTGGCGTGGCCTGTGCCAGTGCCTCGGCCGGCTCGGACGCTTCGACGAGGCGCTGCCGGCCCACGATGCGCTGATCGCCCTGCAGCCGGACGATGCCGCAGCCCACCGCGGCCTCGGTGACGTGCTGCGTGCGCTGAAACGCAATGCCGAAGCCGTCGACAGCTATCAGCAAGCGGTCATCCTGCAGCCGGGCGACGCCCAGGCTCGCTTGGGCCTTGGTTACGCCCTGCACGAGCTCGGGCGAGCGCACGGCGCCTTGACCTGTTTCGATGCCGCAGTTGAACGCACGTCCTCGAATCCGGCCGCCCACAATGGACGCGGTCTCGCCCTGCAGGCGCTGAAACGCCACGACGAAGCACTACTCAGCCTGGACCGTGCGCTGGCATGCGACCCCGGCTACCTGGATGCCATGCTCAATCGCGGTAATGTGCTGCAAGACCTTGGCCGCGTTGGCGAAGCGCTTGCCTGCTACGACACGGTGCTCGCGCTCCGCGGCGATGCCGCCCCAATCTGGAACAACCGGGGGAATGCGCTCGAGGCGGCGCAGCGCGACGACGAAGCGCTGGCCTGCTATGCGCAGGCGATTGCGCTCGACCCGGATTACGCGGTCGCGTACTGGAACCGCGCCCTGCTCGATCTCCAGTATGGCCGCCTGCTGCGCGGCTGGGAAGGGTACGAATGGCGCTGGAAGACCGAGCACCTCACAGTATATCGACAGAAACGTGACTTTGCGCAGCCGCTCTGGCTCGGCACGGAAGATCTATGCGACAAGTCTATCTTGTTGCATGCCGAACAGGGCCTGGGCGACACCCTGCAATTCTGCCGCTACGTGCCGCTGGTGGCGGCGCGCGGCGCGCGCGTGATCCTGGAAGTGCAGCGCCCGCTGGTCGGCCTGCTAGAGAGCCTGGGCGGCACCGTGCAGATCCTGGCCAAGGGCGATCCGCTGCCGGAATTCGATTTCCAGTGCCCGCTGATGAGCCTGCCGCTTGCCTTCGGCACCGAGGTCGACACCATCCCGGCGCCGCAGCGCTACCTGGCGCCGGATGCCGCGCGCCTGGCGGCCTGGCAGGAGCGCCTGGGTCCCAAGACCCGCCCGCGCGTCGGCTTGGTCTGGAGCGGCAACATGCAGCACGCGAACGACCACAACCGCAGCATCCCGTTCGCCCAGCTGGCGCCGCTGCTGGCGCTCGACTGCGAATTCTATTCGCTGCAGAAGGAATACCGCGCCGCCGACCTGGCGGCGCTCGACGCCAGCGTGGTGCGCCGCATGGACGCCCATCTGAACGACTTCGCCGACACCGCCGCCCTGGCCGAGCAGATGGACCTGGTGATCGCGGTCGACACCAGTGTCGCCCACCTGTCGGCCTCGCTCGGCCGGCCGGTGTGGGTGATGCTGCCGCACGTGGCCGACTGGCGCTGGCTGACCGGGCGCGAGGACAGCCCCTGGTATCCGGGCGTGCGCCTGCTGCGCCAGCCGAAGCGCGGCGACTGGGAAGGCGCGATCGCCAACGCGGCAGCGCAGTTGGCCAGCCTGTAAGGACAATTCCGGGGTGACACTTCGTGGCCCCGGAATACCAACGAAAGTTCACAATCCATCCTGCATAAACGGCAGCATTTCAGCCGTGCTCGCATTGCGCTTTCATTCGTCTTCTGGCGTAATGGACCTATCTCAACGGACAGGCCAGTGCCGGCGAATTGTTAAAAGTGCAGAGACCCCAGATACCCGTGGACGAGGCAAAGCGGCTGGCGGCCCTCTACGCCACCGAACTCTACGGCACCGCTCCCGAAGAAGCTTTCGACCGCATCACGCGCCTGGCCGCCAAATTGCTCGATGTGCCGACCGCCCTGATCTCGCTGGTCGGCAGCGATACCCAGTGGTTCAAGTCGCGCTGCGGTTTCGCCGCCCAGTACACCTCGCGCGACATTTCCTTTTGCGGCCACGCGATCCTCACCGACCAGCCGCTGGTGGTCGAGGACGCCACCCGCGACGAGCGCTTCGCCGACAATCCGATCGTGGTGGGCGAACCCCACATCCGCTTCTACGCCGGCGTGCAGCTGTATTCGGTCGAGCGCGACAAGCTGGGCACCCTGTGCGTGCTCGACACCCGCCCGCGCAGCCTCAGCGCGGAAGCGCTCGACGAGATGCACGAGCTGGCGCGCATGGTCGAGGAACTGATCTACCACCGCCAGCTGGCGCGCGCGGCCCAGGAACTGCACGAGCAATTGCTGCACAACGCGGCCCTGGCGCCGGCATCGGCCGCGACCGCCGCCGCCGGCCAGGTGAAATACCTGCTGACCCACGACGCCCTCACCGGCCTGGCCAACCGCCAGGCGCTGCTGCGCACCATCGGCGACAGCATCCCGGCCTGGCGCGCCGAGGGCGGCAAGGCGGTGGTCGCCTGCCTGAACCTGGACCGCTTCAAGCAGCTCAACGACCTGCTCGGCCACGTGGTCGGCGACGCCGCCCTGGTGGCGGTGACGCGCGCCCTGCAATCGCACCTGCGCAGCGGCGACATGCTGGCGCGCGCCGGCAACGACGAATTCGTCATGCTGCTGAACGACCCCGACGGCGAGGAACGCCTGCTGGCGCGCCTCGGCCAGCTGATGAGCGAAGTCAACGACCATGCCTATGGGGAACACGGCGACATTTCGCTGACCTGCAGCGTCGGCTTCGCCTGTTATCCGCAGGACGGCGAGGAAGCCGATACCCTGCTCAACAATGCGGTCACGGCCATGCGCCATGCCAAGGCCCAGGGCGGCGGGTGCATCGAACGCTTCGCCCTGGCGCAGCGGCGCGAAATGGGGCGCCGCCTGACCCTGGAAAGCCACCTGCGGCGCGCCCTCGAGCGCGAGGAACTGTTCCTGCAATACCAGCCGAAGATTGAACTGGCGGGCGGCATGCTGGCCGGCTTCGAGGTATTGCTGCGCTGGCGCCATCCCGAGCACGGCGTGGTCTCGCCCGAGGAATTCGTGCCGATCGCCGAGGAAACCGGCCTGATCGCGCCGATCGGCGAATGGATCGTCAAGACCGCGATCGGCCAGCTGGTGGCCTGGCGCGAAGCCGGCGTACCGCAGGTGCCGCTGGCGGTGAACCTGTCGGCGCGCCAGTTCATGCAAAGCGACATCGTGGCCATCGTCAGCGGGCAGCTGGCCGCGGCGCGCCTGGCGCCCGAGCTGCTGGAACTGGAACTGACCGAAAGCGTGTCGATGGCCGACCCGGGGCGCAGCATGGTGGTCATGCACAAGCTCAAGTCGCTCGGCGTGGCGCTCAGCATCGACGACTTCGGCACCGGCTACTCCAGCTTCAGCTACCTGCGCCGCCTGCCGATCGACAAGCTCAAGATCGACAAGTCTTTTGTCCAGGACGTCGAGCACAGCGCCGACTCGCGCGCCATCGTGCAGGCGATCGCCGCCATGGCGCACCGCCTGAACCTGGGCGTGGTGGCCGAAGGCGTGGAAACCGAGGCCCAGGCCGCGGCCCTGCGCGACGCCGGCTGCGACCAGGCCCAGGGCTTCCTGTATGCGCGTCCGCTGGGGCCGGCGGATGCGGCGGACTTCATTGTTGCGCATCGGTCACAGGCGCATCCGCGTCCCTTGCGCAGCGCGCCCGGGCGCCACTGAGCCCCTAGGGCCGCGTCCTACAGCCGAAACAATTCTTAACAACTTCTCCACCTGAGCGCGTCAGGCGAAGGCATATGATTGTGCCAACGCCGCCTGTTTCCGCCAGCAGGCATGGAGACGTGCATGATACAAAGACGAACCGACGAACAAACCGCCCTCACCGCCGAATACGCCTTGTACCTGGTCGATATCCGCGGTGTCGAATTCGCCTTCAAGTATCTCGACAGCTGCAACGTGCCACGCACCATCCTCGCGCGCGCCCTGCAGTCGCCGCTGCACCGCCGCCATCACGAGCGCCGCAAGCAATTGCGCAACGATTGAGCTGTCTCCTTCCCCGCCGCGCCCTTGCCTGAGGGCGCGCAAGTCATCGCCATTTCTTGTCCGTCCAATAAAAGCGCGATAAGGCATACATTTCCAGCTCTCAAGTCCCGTTAGATGCTGCCGTTAAGTGAGTAAACTACCCTCGCTGAAGAATGGCAGGCAGCCTCGACGCTACCCCGACCAGCTCCAGCACGAACTCTGCGGCAAGCACCCAAAGGCGCTTGCGCACAACTGAAGTATTTGGAGGTTCTGATGTTTGGATCGATGCAGCGCGGCGTGAATGCTTACGCAAAAGTAGGCCTGGAGACTTCGGTCATCGCCGCCTCGCCCCATAAACTGATCGTCATGTTGTACGACGGCGCCCTGAGCGCAATCAAGAACGCCGCCAAGCACATGGCGACGGGCCAGATCGCGGAAAAAGGCGCCGCCATTTCGAAGGCACTCGACATCATCAACAACGGCCTGCGCGCCAGTCTGGACAAGAAGGCCGGCGGCGACATCGCCGGCAACCTGGACTCGCTGTACGTCTACATGACCGAACGCCTGCTCACCGCTAACTTGCAAAACAAGGCTGAAATGCTGGAAGAAGTGCAAACCCTCCTGACCGACCTGCGCGACGCGTGGACCCAGATCGGCGAAAAGCCGGTCACCCCGAGCGCGCTGGCTTCCCACTACCCTGTCATGGCGAGCGCGTGATGATGACCGGCCAGGAAGTGCTGTCCGAATACGCCGCCGTTGCCGACCTCACCAGCCAGATGCTCCTGGCTGCCGAAGCCGGCGACTGGGACCACGTGACCGAGCTCGAAGAGCGCGTCAGCGTCCATGTCGACGTGCTCAAGCGCGGCGAAGCCGCGGTTCAGTTGAACCCGCTCGGCCGCCAGGCAAAGATCGATTGCATCAAGCGCATCCTGGCCGACGATCGCCGCATCCGCGATCTCACCATGCCATGGATGGCCCACCTGTCCGCCATGATCAACAACTCCGGTACCCAGCGCCGCCTCGCCAACGCCTACGGCAGCGTGTAAGTAGCCGATGGTCGAGCGCATCCCCAGCCCCGGCGTCAGCGCCCCGCTGCCGGCGCGGCCGGTAGCGCCGGCCGAGCGCACGGCCGACCCGCGTACCGAGGCCTTCGAACGCGCGCTCTCGACCATGCTGGGCAGCAAAGTGCCGGTGGCTGTGCTTTCCCGCCTGGGCGACGGCAGTTTCATGGTGCGCGTGGCCGACATGCAGGTGCGCATGGCGCTCCCGGCCGGCACCCAGCCCGGCGCCGAACTCTCCATGAAAGTGCTGGCGGCCTCGCCCCAGCCCACCTTCCAGCTCGGCGACGCCACCCTGCACGGCACGCCGGTTCCGCTCAGCACCAACGCAGCCTCGCTCGCGGCCGCCGTCGCCGCGGCCAGTTCGCCCTTCACGCACACCGCCGGCCAGCACGAAGGCGCCGACCTCAGCCCGGCTGCGCGCCTGCTGGCCCAGGTGCTGCAGGGCGCGTCGACGCCGGCGTCCGTTGCCGGCACAGCCCCGCTGGTGCCGCAAGGCGCGCCCGACCCGGCCCAGCTGGCCAGCCAGCTGAAGCAGGCCATCGCCAAAAGCGGCCTGTTCTACGAATCGCACGTGGCCGAATGGGCCGAAGGAAAACGTCCGCTGTCCGAACTGATGGGCGAGCCGCAGGCGCAAAAGGCGCCCGGCACCCCGCCCACCGACCCGGCCCTGGCGCGCATGATCAACATGCAGCTGGCCGGCCAGGAACAGGGGCAGCTGACCTGGCAAGGCCAGCTCACGCCAGGCCAGCCGCTGGAATGGAAAGTCACGCGCGAAGGTGAAAAGGAATCGCGCGGCGGCGATGAACAGGAGCCCGGCTGGCAGAGCGGCCTGCGCCTGCGCTTTGCGCGCCTGGGCGAAGTGAAAGCCAGCATCACCCTGCGCGGCAAGCATGTGCAGATCGACTTGCAGGCCGCTCCGGAGGTGCTGGCGCCGCTGCGCGAAGGCGCGCCGCGCCTGCAGGATGCGCTGGCCGCCGCCGGCAGCGACCTGGCGGCGCTGCGCATCCATGGCAGCGACACGCCATGAGCCAGGACCCGAAGGACAGCGCCCCGCAGCGCCAGCAGCGCGCGGTCGCCCTGGCGTATGCGGCCGGCTCGCAGGCGCCGACCGTGGTGGCCAAGGGCCGCGGCCTGGTGGCCGAGCAGATCATCGGTCGCGCGAAAGACGCCGGCGTGTTCGTGCACGAATCGAAGGAGCTGGTGTCGCTGCTGATGGACATCGACCTCGACGGCCAGATCCCGCCGGCCCTGTACCGCGCAATTGCGGAACTGTTGGCATGGCTATATCATATTGAGTCAGCGCAACAGCACGGCCGGCCGCTTCCCGCCGCGCCCGACACGGCGCTCCTCATCGACTCACCTGTAACACCGGCGGAAAATGACGCAAGCAATGCATGACGCAGAACTGGAAAACTGGCATGACTACGAAGTGCAGTCGCGCAAGGAAATCGTTGCGCTGCTGCGCCAGATCGGCGAAAAGAAGCAGCTGATCCGCATGAAGATCAAGGGCGAGGCCGACGTCTGCGTCACCTCGGTGCTGGAAGTCGATCCCGAGAGCGGCCTGTTCATCCTCGACCGCTCGATCAACCGCGAGCAGAACGAACGGATTTTGCGCGCCGGCGTGGTGATGTGCGAGACCTACCTCGACAAGATCCGCATCCTGTTCCGCGCCGGCGGCCTGCAGGAACTGGAATTCGGCGGCGCGCCCGCGCTGGCCGCGAACATTCCCGATTCCCTGATCCGCCTGCAGCGGCGCGAGTTCTACCGCATGCCGACGCCGGTCACGAATCCGGTGCCGGTGCTGGTGCCGATGCCGGTGGCCCTCGGCGGCGGCGGCGCCAACTTCCCGCTGGCCGACATCAGCTGCGGCGGCATCGCCCTGCTCGACAACAAGCTGCTGCTGAACTCGACCATCGGCCAGACCTTCACCGGCTGCCGCATCGAGCTGCCGGACATCGGCACCGTCAACACCTCGCTGCAGGTGAGGAATGCGCTGGATGTGACCATGCTGAACAACAAGACCAGCCGCCGCATCGGCTGCATGTTCGTGGACATTTCGCGCGCGAACATGGCGGGGGTGCAGCGCTATATCACCAAGCTGGAACGCGAGCGCAACGCGCGCCTGGCGGGGTTGAGCTGATCAGCAGACAGCAGTATTTGCACCCGAAGCGGCGACCGTAGGGTGGGCACTCCGTGCCCACGCGGTACGTGCGTGACCTTGCACCTGTTCTGTGAAAATGTCGCTCGCCAGCTTTGCCAGCGGCCCGGAACGCCTGATCATGATGTTGTATTCATGGTGATGACACGAGCGACTATTCGCCGCCAACGTTCTCCAGATGCGCCCGTACCGCGTGGGCACGGAGTGCCCACCCTACGGTTGAAGCCGTCGCATAGAACGACAAAAGGGCCGCGCTCCCGTCCGGAAGCGCGGCCCTTTTTCTATCCGCTGCAAAACGCTTACACCTGCATATTCATGATCTCGTGATACGCCGAGACCAGTTTATTGCGCACCTGCACCGTCGCCTGGAAGGCGATGCTCGACTTCTGCATCGCGATCATGGTGTCCGACAGGCTCACGCTCTCGTCGCCCATCGCGAACTTCTGGCCCATCTCTTCCGCCGTCTTCTGCGAATTGCTCACTTGCTGGAGCGAGTTCTTCAGTGCATCCGAAAAACTGACCTTCGACGCGCCTTCGTTCGGCGCGACGCCCGCCGCGTTGCCCAGGCCGCCGAGGCCGCCAATGCCGCCCGCTCCCAGCGAGGGCGCCGCCGGCTTGGTAGCGGCCGCCTTCAGCTGGTTCATCATGGCCTCGATGCGGCTGCTGTCGATGCCGCCGATGCCGCCAATCCCGCCTATGCTCATGGGTTCTCCTATCGATCTCTTGCGTGCTCGCGTACAAAACGTAGCCGAGCGATGTCAGGCTGTCAGATTACCAGTCCACTGCCGAGATTTTGCGTCGAGCAGGAGGGGAAACCCCCCCCTATTCAATCGTTTGAATGTTGCCCTACGGCTTCATAATCTCGTCCTGACCTCATTCATCCTCACGGACAAACCACATGGCCGCAACGACTGCTGACGAACTGATCGACACCCCGGCACAGCCACTGCCCTTCCATAAGACCCCGATGGGCAAGAAGGTGGTGATTGGCGGCGGCATCGCTGCGGCGCTGGCCGTGGTGGTCGCGATCTGGATGTGGAGCCAG
>Ga0308160_10006606_pt1 | contig 11757 bp, 18 predicted proteins | sample PhyFR1_FD_201036 | JGI IMG/M metagenome (GOLD analysis project Ga0308160, IMG submission 201036) | Phyllosphere microbial communities from UC Gill Tract Community Farm, Albany, California, United States - DLSLF.R1 | ecosystem: Host-associated > Plants > Phyllosphere > Unclassified | place: USA... | reverse complement strand
GTACCAAAAAGGAGGATCTAGACCGCGGATTCTAGACAGGATCAATGTGTCCAAGAATCAGTGTTTCCATTGTTTTGTTGGGTTTGCTACGCGGCCATGTGTACTTTGGATCAGGGGATGTTTATGAAGCTTACTCTTACTACGGACACTAATGGGATAGGGATTAGAAATAGGGTGAACACTGTATCCGCACTCATGAGGTTAGGGAAGTGGGGATGATGCATGCCTGCGTGCAGACGGGCGAAGGAACAATCAAGGCAGATAAGCGTACCGGATCACGAACCTCGACTCGACTCGACCTGACTCGGCTTTCGCATAGCTCCGTGCTCGGGAAATATAAGTCGGGTGGGAAGACTGAGCGGTCTCGTTGGTGACGCACGACTTTAGCAACCCCGTCGATCGAAAGTTCTCAGTAGAAAAGTGCGGTCAACGTTCCAGTACGGCAACAAAAAAAGGTACTCAGCTTCAATCATCATTCAACCCAGCCCATAGCGTTGGCGCCATAGCAAAAGGATCACTCAACCAAGCGCTTTGGATCGAACACTGCTATCCGGCAAAAGGATGGGGACCGCGGATTCTATCAAGACATCAAACCGTGAGGGAGTCGATAGAATCGATAGCATTGGTTGGGTTTACTACGCGGCCATTCTGGGTGTTGCATTCATCGTACAAATACAGCACTTTGTATCTCTTTTCATAATACCGGTTCGAAGACTGTATACGCTCAAAGTCTACAAACCGATCATTCATGCATGCATGCTAAATGACTGCAAAACATTGTATGGCCTACCAAGCAGTCGCACCTGATCTAAAAAAATGTATCACTTTCCTCACTTCACTCATCAATCCCACCTCGAGCATGCAAGCAAAACAACAATGTCTCGCCCAACCTAGCCCTCTGAATCGAACGCTGAACTCTGAGAAAAAGAACTGAGACGATCGGACCGCGGGGTTTGTTGTTATCTTGTGCGATGTAAATGCTTTAAACGTATTGTGCTACGCGGCCATATCGTTCGCTTTGTTAGGGTTGTTTATAATCCATCATTCGCCATTCTTGATTGACCAGCCACCATCACACATACATCGATAGGGATGGATATCGATGATACTAGATGGTGATGCTTCAACATCACTGACTCTATGATGCATAAAAGCTGAACACCCCTTAGGTGAATAGCAAAAACACAACCCATGCCCGAATCAACTCATCAACCCCATCAACCCACGACCAAAACAACCATGTCTCACCTCCTCTTGACAGAATCGAACTCAGCTACATACCAAAAAGGGGCACACGTAACCCCACGAGACCGCGTTCTATCGTGCTTTTTTGGGGGGGGTTTTGGTCTCCTATTGCTGGAGGGTACAACTGTTTAACAGACTTGGACAATCTAGGTTCGCGGTCTCGAGATACATTGGTTTTTGGTTGTTTATAAACCCTTCCCCTCCTCCGATCACATGGTTCATGCTTCTCTTCGGATGGATAGGCTCGGGATGAAGCGTCAATAACACGACATGGTATAGTACAATGTGGGAAAAAGAAGCTTTTGACGGGACGTGTTTTCCTGACGCTAGCTTACAATCTGACAACGACTCGAATCAACCAACCCTTCTTCAACTCGACTCAAAACTCTTCCCCTCTTATACTTCTCCTCATCCATCGCCACTCCTCTCACTCTCACTCTCATCCTCATTTTTATACCTCACACCACTTGATCACGATGGGTCTCTTCACAGGGATCCTCTCTTCATCATCCTCGTCCAAGAACAAAACACCTTCTATCGATACTACCACCACTACCGACTCGGTATCCGACGCGACGATGGACAAACAATCGCCCTCCGAGCTCGCATCTGAGTCCATAACCAAGACTGCCAATCATCCAGGATGGGACCTCCCTGCACACATCATCCAACTGATGTCTATCCCCGTCGACCAAGCTGTCGCTCAACTCCTCAAACCACTTTCCAGGGATGACGCCAGGACCAAGACCAAGGCCTCAGTCGCTACCCCCAACGCATTCATGGATGCTATGAAGGCTGTACCCAAGTTGACTCGAACCGAGAATGGAGCTGCGGCCTACACTACCACCGACTCCTCCCTTGTCGACCTGTTCTTCGATCTCTCTCCACCTGTCGACGCCGAACATCTCTTTGAGTTGTTGGGTAAAGCATGGGATGTGGACCCTGAAGCGTGTGTCCTCTTTCACCTGCCAATGTTGCACTTGCTGATACATCTAGTACCATGAAGATCATATTTCAAGCTAGGTCGATCCATGAAGGAAAGGGATACGAGCAAGGGTTCTACCGAGCCATGACTTGGGTGTATGAGCACCATCCCCTTACTTTCCTGTCCAAGTGAGTTTAACTCTCCCACTCCCCTCATCCAATGCTGACCCCATCAGTCTTCACATTATTGTCGACCCCACCTGCGACCGACAGAGGGACAAGGAGCGAGATGCAGAGCTTGCCAAGAAGAAATTGGAGAAGAAGGGCAAGGATGATATGGGTGTCATGGAGCTCGATGAAGAGGATACCGAGGAGCCAAAGGTGTACCCGCCCCGACCTCATGGATGTTATGACGAGTAAGTCACTCTGTCCTCACTGCGTAATGTGACCCACTGACATATAGTCTCAACAACATCCTAGTTCTCTATGTCAATGGGCAATTCACCACCTCCTACATTCAGCACCTCAATGCCATGAACGATGCCATGGCTCCTACCGGTCAGCGAGGTGTCATGAAGAATCTCCGATTGACTGGACAAGCCAAGAAACCTGCCCCTCCTCGCCGACCCCGAGACATTCCGCGAGGTCGACGTACCAGGAAGACCAGGGTCGAGCTTGACGAGTCTGATCCCCGCAAAGCTGCTTGGGAAGCCAAGACTAGTCAGTACCATCACCATCTTGTACTTTGCAATGACTGACGAAACAGAGGTCGACAAGCACAAAGCCGTCCGACAGCGATTCGACAAGATGATCACCAACGATCCCAAGTTCCAAGCCCTCTACCTTGTCGTCGTCGACCTCTTCACCAAGCAGCTCAAGGAAGATTTGAAGCTATACGGCCAATCTCGAAACGTCTCGCCCAAACCCACCGAAATCTTTGGTCTGTCCTACGCTGCCAAGTGGACCGTGACTCCCGCCAAAGGCGCCGACAAGCAACTCCTCCTTGCTTCGGCTATCGCTCTAAAGCTCTTTCCTGGGGATGGGGTCAAGTTGGCTAGGGAGAGGTTGCAGCGAGAGGTCTTGTCGCCTTTGAGGTCGATGTTGAGTGTTCCCGAGGTCAAGATGTCTGCCAATCAGTGGACCAAAATCCCGTACAACAAGGCAAATTTTTTCATGAATTCAGCCCTCACTGCTGACGGTCTAGGTTCCCTCGAAATCGATGGCCAGAAACACTCCCCATTTCATGGCGCACGATCGAACCGGTTTCGACAAGTATCTGACCAAAGTCGCCAAAGGGTATGTATCTAGCATTTTCTGTTTGATACAGATCGCTGATATCTCAGTTCAACCACCATCTCTGGCGCATCTATGTTCCCTCACGAATTCCTGGCTGGTGGTAAGTCGATATCTCCAAGAACGTGCGATAATTACTGACATGACAGCAATGGGATCCGACCAAGTTGCGAGTCGAGTTGCCGACCTCCAATGGACGGCGCTAGTCAAGTCGATCAAAAACAGTTCGACCTCGGCATTAAAGAACTGCTTGGCTGTCGCCGATGTGTCTGGCTCCATGGGAAGTCTTCGACCATATGGCAACTACCGAAACGACGTGCCCGATCCGATGCTGCCATGCATTGCTCTCACTCTGTTGATGAGCGAGCTTGCAGTCGAGCCCTGGCACGGCAACTTTTTCACCTTCTCTAGCGAACCTTCGATGGAGTACATCGTTCCCGCCATGAAGCTGTCCGAAAGAGCTGCAAAATTAGAGTCCGCTCATTGGGGCATGTCTACCAACGTCCGTTCCATTTTCGAGCTCATTCTCGCCAAAGCCAAGGAGGCCAAACTGGCTCCTGCCGACATGATCTCGACCTTGTTCATCTTTTCCGATATGCAATTTGACGAGTGTGGTGGAGCGGCATTCGGCGAGACTGTCTATCAAGTTCTTCGGCGAGATTTTGAAGCGGCAGGATACACACTTCCCGAAATCGTCTTTTGGAACCTATCTGGTAGGGCTAGTGGAACCCCAAAACCCGTCAGTGCCGATCAGAGGGGTGTATCTCTTCTGTCGGGTTACTCGGGTGCTTTGATGAAGTACTTCCTCGGCAGACAAGCTGGAGAGGATGAAGAAGATGAGGGAGAGGAATCTGAAGAGGGAGAAGACGAAGATGACATGGTCGTTGTCGAGGATGATAGCAAGGCGGCATCGGTAAAACCAAAGAAGACCAAGAAGAAGGACAATCCCCTCGAGACGGTCATGAAGGTCATCGCTGCTCCTTCGTTCAGTGGTGTCAAGGTAGTGGATTAGTCGTCTTGTTTGTTCAGCTTTGTAGTCTTACTGTTGTCTAGAGTACAACAATCACTGTTGAAATGTATCGTGTGGGTTGTAACCTCCCAGATCGAAGATTCGGTCAGGCACACTTGGTAGAAAGCCGTTTACAACCGGGTTGTCACCAGTCCACCTCTCATCCTCTTTATATCCCTATCCAGCAACACACCCAAGATGTCCAGCTCAACAGCCCAAATCCCAAAAGTGGACCTTTCCACCCCCATGAAAACCCCTGGAACCTCATTCGCACCCATGATCAAGACCCTCACCGCCCAAGAATCCCAGATCCGATTTACGAAATTCAACGCCCAAGTAGCCTGGGAATTGGGTACTAAGATCCGTGAACTCTTTTTCAAGGGTTACCCAGATGCAGCAGAAAAAGGGTTAGGATTGGTAGTGAGGATAGAACTGTTTAATGGATTGAGGTTGTTGGAATGTGTTGTTGGTGATGGACCTATTACGGCGCCTGCTAATCTGTACGTCTACTTGTGTGGCTGAGCTGAATTCAGATATTGGGTTCAAGGGAAGTTTAATACCGTGAAACGATTCTCTAAATCCAGTCTACGTGTAGGGAGAGAGTACGTTTTGGGAGGACTGATTGGGTGATAGCTGATATGACAGGATCGCTGAGAAGGGCGGTAAGCCCGAAGATCAGGGATTGAATTTCCCAGATTATGCTTGTCATGGTGGTGGTATGTCCATCGCTCAAAGATCGAGCAGGACTGACGACCAGGATTCCCCATCTGGATCAAGGGAGTCGAGGCTGGACCTATTGGAGCAATCATCGTTTCTGGACTAGCGCAGCTCGAGGACCACCAGCTCATCGTAAGCGAGCTAAGTCTGAGGTCGACATCAGCTAATGTGATCAGGTCGACGCCATCTGCGAATTGAAGCAGTATATCGAGTAGACAATCTGATATAGTCATGAATGATGCATGATACTCTACACACGTTACAAAGTTTTCGTTTAATCCCTCTTGAGTGCCCTCTTGACTAGGAAAGTCCTTTCTCCACCACCTTCTCCCAAAGGTGTCAATTCATCCACAGTCATTCCTGATGGTAATTTTCCTTCTCCCATCAGATCGTCCGTTGTTCTTCCTGCGTTCATGACCACAAAGATCTCTAATTCGTCTCCGACTCGAATCTCTCGTTCTGTTGCTGAAGTGAATGCGTCGACAGCGATCGAGAGGACGGTTGATAAGGGGAGGTTTCCAGGAATGGGCTTCTCGACACCAGGAGCGGGGGTTTGATTTCGGAAGTAGATCTGACTCGTTAGGTAGATATCCGGTAAGGGGCAGGAACACCTACCTGGTTGTCAAGGAAGGGTTGTAAGAGGGATTGAGCAGCACCGGCAGCTCGGCATGCTTCTCGCTCATAACTTCCGACAGGATCATACGAGTAAACAGCTCCAGTTCCTACAAGTCAGCTTCACGTTCCCATCATGAGAGACTCGACTTACCGTCCTCCTCGATACCACCCAGAATGTTGTAGACGTAGTAAGGGAAGAATCGCTTTGCGTAAAGCATCGTCTGAATCATCCTAGCGATTGCCTTCAATCCCATAGGTTTGTTGTGTGCGTGCTCGTACCACTGATCATCAGCTTTATCGGCCGCGCGGCAGCTAGCTGGACATGCCTCTAATCGTTGTCTGACACGCTGGACAAAGTTCTTGCCATCCGCTGCGAATCCGTTTGTAGCTAGAACAGCTTTATCCGTCCTGGTTTCTCAGCTCAACTCGGGGACGTTCTAGCTGATACTCACAATTGATACACCTTTCTAGCATATCGAGTCTGAATACTGTATCCCTGACTCTGCCTCGTATCACCAGCAATGACGGAAAAGTCCTTTCCAGCAATAGCAAGGATGGTTCCTCCATTATCATCATATGGGTCGAATCGGCTGATCTGTCAGCTTTGTTTACCACAGGGTGCTCCAGCTGACTTACTGCTGTACCGGAGCTGCTATTGGCTCTTCTAGGGTTGTAGGTGGTCTATCGAACATTGCCATGGCGTATAGTATGTATAGTATAGTGCAGCACAGAGCACTGATGGACATGGATCAACGCGTCACCCTGCCTCTATCGGGTATGTCCGAATACTATTACTGTATCACCGAGAGTGTGGCACTTTTTCATCCCTCTGTTTCAGATCAATCAACTCTATCGTCTATTGTCCTGTTGATCACCTTATTGTTCAGTTTCAACAGCGTGCAATGGTCATTCGATACAATACCGCTTTATGGATTATGATACATGGGGGCAGTATGCACAAGAGGCGTATTGTGCATGCCGCAGTGGCAAGCTACTTACTCTACGTCCAAGCCACTCTGACTCACATCTCTTCATCTTTACATCATCTAACCAACACGTACTTCAGTCTCACTCTAGGTCGCGTATACCATCATTCACGATGTCTAATAGAGATTTTCTGGCGCCTCCGCCGGTCGGATCCGTCAATCCAGATCATGTCATTCCGCTATCACAAGCAATCCGCCCGCCATTCCAGCACTACCACTCGACATCCACCTTACCACCAACACGTCATACCCCTTTTCCACCTCCCAACAATCTACCTGGCCTGGTGTCGCCCACCCACTCGGCCTCTCGAGCACCATCGACACCTCTCCGCCCCTATCTCACCTTGGCTCCACGATTACTCCTAGCCACCCTATCTCCAGCTCTGATACCCCTCATCCTCACCATTACCCACCTGATGCAAAACCGATCATCAACCGCTTCAATGGCCGATACACTTGGAGCATCTTTACTCTCTGCCTGTGCTGGTCTAGCAAAAGGAGCAGCGAGTTTACAAATGATGCCTCGATATATCGCCATCAAGACAAATGAACAGATGATACGCACTAGTCAGGCTATGATCTTGGCTGTTGGGGCTGGGTTGATGGATATTATTACCATTATCAATGTGGTTGTGGAATTCATGATGGATATGTATAGGAGTTTGCTGCTTTGTACCATCGAGCTGGCAGTAAGGGGGACGCTTGAGGTGGTGATCGAAGCGGTTAGAACGGTGAGTTTAGTTCCGCTTTATCCCTGCCCTAGCTGACATACAGATCACTGACGGTGTGACGACTTCCTTGAATGCTATTCGAGATAGTATCCAGACCGACATCGCTTCCAGTAACCGATTCATCAGGTCAACAGTCGAACGAGTCAACGTAAGCTTATCCCCATACTCCCATGCAGAAGCTGATATATCCAGAACCTGTTCAGTTCCGATTTCTCAATTCCCGAAATCACCATCCCTTCCTTATCCGCTCTTGAGAATGTCCAGATCCCAACAAACTTCGAAGACTCGCTAGTCCGACTGAACCAAACCATCCCATCCTTGAGTGAGCTCAAGGATAAAATGGCCCAAATCCTCGCTGTCCCCTTCGACAAACTCAAGCTCGAAATCAACGAGACCCGCCTCGAACTAGCCGCCAGCCTTAACGCTTCTATCCTCCCCACTCCCCCCTTGACATCCCTAGCCGCAAAGCAAGCAGACGATATGACTCAAGAACTCTGTTCCGATCTTGATACGAGTATAATCGATGATACGGCAAAAGCACTACATCACATGTCGAGCGTTGCTATTGGACTGATGTTTTTGGCATTGTTCCTCTGCTGGGCGGCTTTATGTATCTGGGAATGGAGACGATATAGAGCTATGAGACTTGCTGCGGAAGAGATTGAAAGGGAATGGGAGAGGGAGAAGACGGTGGATGTGTATAGGATGATTGCTATTGTGGAGAATCCGGTATTGGAACGGTATGGGAGTATGGTCCTTCAGCGAGTGGCACCTAAACCGAGAACCAGGATGAACTTGAGGTGGTATAGTGAGTCTTCCATGCCTTCTTGACAGTGTAGAGCTGATGATCAGTGGCATACCTGGCTCACCCGACTTGTCTTGCTCTACTCTTCGTCGCCCTACTCGGCTTCCTTATGCTGCAGTTCCAAATCATCGCATTGAACGCCATCAAGGACCACGCTCGAGCCAATGCCAATTCTACCGTCGCTGCTACCAGTTCCAGTTTGGCAGCCAAGATGAACGCCATGGCTGCTGATACAAGTGCGGATTACGCTCGGGACTTTAACGCTGCTATTGCAAGGCATCAACAGCGGATTGATGACGAGTTGTTCGGCAAGTGGATCAATACCACTGCTATTACTCTCAACGAGACTGTTGGGGAATTCTATGATGGTGTCGAAAATGGTAAGTGCTTCGCGATATCGGGAAAGTGGATGCTGATGGTCAGCGCTGAACATGACATTTGGCGGGACGATCCTCTTCAACCCAATGAACACTTTCCTATACTGCATCCTCGGCTCCAAGGTCGATAACCTTCAAGCCGGTCTGAACTGGTTATCAGTCCACGCCAGAGTCACTCTACCCACTGTCCCGGAAAACATCCTCATGCTATCCGACGAATCCATGGCGGAGATGGCCACACCCATAGCAGCCGCTGCGGTCGGAACATCCGATACAGATGACGATCAAGGTGTAGTCGGTAAATTGATTGCCCATTTCGAGCAGGCTCTAGTGTGGGAGAGGAACTTTTACGCCATCATGCTAGGAGTCTGGCTTGGATTGGCGTTGATCGGGTTGGTCGTTGTGCTTTGGCATTCGGGAGGGAGGGATCGGTATCATTCTTGGAGAGGTACCACTCCTTCTGATGATCAACATGGAGGACAAGGGCAGGGACAAGGGGAGAGGAAATGGCCTTGGGCAAGTGGAGATGATCAACATCCGATCTACGACAACTATGCCGAGAAGGAATTTAGAGGTATCACACCAATTGGAGATGTCCCTCATATCATCGAGCCAGGACCCAATTCCGCCAAATCCACCGGTCGAAACCGAACATCAACCTCTTTCTTCGACTACCCCCGTGGATCTAATGCTGATACTCAAAGACCGTTCGTTCCTCGAAAAGGCACTTTCGGGGGAAGTATCTCGTCCCTCGTAGCTCCCGGTCAGGCATTCCTCAAGATGACTGGTCGTGGAGCTTCGAACGATGGACACGACCGCCTAGTCGAAAAAGGCGAGACATCCGAGAAATACAACATCGATACGGGGAACAATGAGAAATCCGATAACGACCCCCTCGAAAGCCCACCTCCATTTTGGGTGAATCGATTTTATGGCGGATTGAAATCACTTTTCCCAACCCGCGGCGCTAGACACGGTGCTGCCCTGGAAAGGAATGGGAGTCAGAGGACGGATCAATCGTTTGGTGCGAGTCAGATGCCTAGTGCTATGACTCCACGAGCCGATTGGGGCAATTCATCCAGTCAGAATCAAAACCAAAACACTCAATGGGCGATGAATGAAGCTCCTCCCCAAGGCCGATCTACAAATCCATTCGAGGATCAAAGCGGTTCCCGAGATTACCCGCCACATCCAGCTTCTCATCCGATCTACCCTCGACCACTCTCTCGAGCGCCCACACCCCATAACGGCGGCAGCTTACCCCGTACCATTGTCGCACCCCCTCTCCCATCCAAAGTCTACGAACGCGATTCAGTCGATTATCTCGAATCAGAACCCGAATTCGATCCGTATGATGATATCGATGAAGAGAAACGGTTACCGATGGCTTCACCTGCTAGTTCTTCGGTGGAATACTTTGCAGCTGGACCTGTGATGGAGAGTGCGAACCGAGTCAATGTTGGGGGTCGATATCCTTCTCATTCAGCTTCGGCCGCGCTGGAAGAGGTGATTAGTAAGAAGAGGTTGGAGCAGGGTTCTGGCGTTAGATATATCTAGGTCGGAGGGTTTGTAGATGTATCATTATTATACATAATTTGTACCATTCCGCCATGTATGCAATCTTCACTTGTACATTTAGACTCTCCCTCCACACGGTCCAAGACCATCCGCAATCATGTCGCTAAAGTCGGCACATCGCCAGGCCCCGCGCGAAAGGACCGGCCGGCCCACGGACCGAGTCCGGGCCGGGTGGATCGCGACTGGACTCTCTTTTCCACCGAGGTGTCCTATCCGCCCTGGTATATGTATTCTCGACCTATATCCACCTCTCTCATATACTTCGCTATCTGTTCCATCCATCTGAATATCATCAATCACAATGACAGCAGCAAACGGCAACAGTAACGGCGACTCTGGGCGAGTCCTCAAGTCAGGTGTATGGGCACCTATCCCTACTTTCTTTGACGAGTCCGAGGAGCTCGGTACGTTGTGTCCCCTGGACGATGCATGATAGCTGACCCATCCAGACGTCAAGCAGTTCCAGGAGCATGTGGTCAAGCTTGCCAGGATTGGTATGCAGCCTGTCGTCTGTGGATCTATGGGAGAGGCATTCCACTTGTCTCACGATGAGCGAGTGACACTGTTCACTGCTGCTCGAGAAGCACTTGATCAGGCTGGTCTTAACGACACTGTCGTTATTGCCGGAACGTACGTCTCATTCGTCCCTGTTTGAGCTTGAAATTGAATGGCTGACGAATAGCGGAGCAAACAATACCCGAGACACCATCACCCTCTGCAAGAAAGCTTCTGAAGCCGGTGCAGATGTCGCCATCGTAATCACACCCGGATACTTCTCTTTCGGTCTATCCAGACCCGCCCACAAACAATTCTTCCTCGATGTAGCCGCCGCCTCTCCTATCCCTATCATGATCTACAACTTCCCAGCCGCATCCGGTGGTATCGATCTCGATTCTCAACTCATCTCAGAGCTCGCTCGTGAATCACCAAACATTTGCGGTGTAAAACTCACTTGTGGAGCTGTTGGTAAACTCACTCGAATTACCGCTGCTACCGCTACCTCTGATTTCAAGCAATATCCCCGACAATCCAAGGTCGCTCCTGAATTCGTTACTCTTGGTGGATTCGCCGATTTCCTAGCTCCCACCGTCGCAGGAGGTCGAGCTCACGGAGCCATCATGGGCTTGGGAAACATTTACCCTCGATCACTTGTTCATCTGCTCGAATTGAGCTTAAGGGCTAAAGAGACTGAATCATTTGCCGATCTACGAAAAGCTATCGAATTACAAGATTTGGTTGCTGGAGCAGATGAGTCGTTTGCTAAGGCTGGTATTCCCGGAACCAAGTGGTGGTTACACAAACATGATGGGTACACCAATGGACGGGTCAGAAGGCCTATGTTGGATTTCTCGGAAGAAAAGGGAGCTGCTTTGGAGAAGGATGAGGCGGTTGTTAGGCTTATGGAGGTTGAGAAATCGCTTGCCAAGTAGGTATCGCTGGTCAATAGGGTTTTTCTTTCTAGTTCCAGGTGTTGAAT
>Ga0308160_10006605_pt1 | contig 11758 bp, 15 predicted proteins | sample PhyFR1_FD_201036 | JGI IMG/M metagenome (GOLD analysis project Ga0308160, IMG submission 201036) | Phyllosphere microbial communities from UC Gill Tract Community Farm, Albany, California, United States - DLSLF.R1 | ecosystem: Host-associated > Plants > Phyllosphere > Unclassified | place: USA... | reverse complement strand
CACAGGTTCCACAAAATGAGCGAGTAACTGCTTGTCAGCCTGGTTTTGTCTCTGGAAAGAAACGGGGCACATGCGTTGGTACCAAAGAGATTAAGGATGGGACTTACTGTTCCTAAAGCAGTCGTTAACGCCTGCATAAACATATGTTTGGGGTGTCCCAGTGATCTGAATATCAGCTCTTATACGAACCCATCGGACTACGCCTGAGATGGAACATGACTTACAGTAAGGTCCTCATCTTTGACAATGACACGAGCAACACCCAATGTACTCCCCGAGACATGTCTACAATTCGAACCTGACTTGAGCTTCCTCGCAAACACTACGACAAGACGCACAAGCACATATATCTTGAACCGTGTGAGTCGATGCGATGTGGATCTTGATTTCACCACATTTACATTGACCGTCGTGAGGCATCGTTAATTTGTGGGTCACCAGGTAGATTGGCTGCTTGGGTCCAGGATGAGAGTCGTGAAGAGTGAGGAAATTCAACCTATTATACAATGAGCGAAAGGATCCACTTCTCCCCATCCTTTCGGCTCGGACCCGAACAGTGCCTTGCTCAATACACACAGGTCCAAGCGTTGTTATTCGGGGCCAGCTTTGTTTCAGTACTTTGATCTAACCTTATGGGTGCACAAGAGGTAGACTGTAACGAGCGAGGATTATACATTAATGAGCAGATCAAATAGCAATATGCCATACTGCGCCCCACTCCCATACTCCCTTAGACTTTGCTTCGGGATCATGACACTCCCAAAATCCACCCCACGTCATTTCCTCATTCTTCTGTTGCCCGAGTGGCATCTCGACGAAATCATGAAAGTTTCCAGTTACTAGCTCATCAGCCACCTCTTCTGAAGGCATGCTGGGGGGCAAAGATTCAGCACATACAAACGATGGTGTTTCCTTCCAATTGATCACAGGTCATAATCAACGGTGATCCGCACGTTCCGCAGAATGATCGTGTCACTTTCTAGTTAGCCTGTGTCTGTTTAGGATGTGTTCATAAAAGACAGGAAAACCGAATCTACCCGGTGTTCCAGTTGCGCCAGGAGAAACATGAGTCTTGGGAGTGCCAGTGATCTATGATTAGCCGCTATTCAGGTCATCGAATAACTCACAATAAGCTCCTCATTCTTGACAATCACCATGGTGGCCTTTACACTCCCAGAGAACTTCTTACATTCAAAGCCTATCGATCATCAGTGACAAGGCGTGACGTAAAAACGGAAGAAACGAAACTTACAATCGCAGGCATCATGAGAGGAGTGGGTCGAGGCGATATCGATCTTGATGTCGAGACAGAGGCAGTGACCGGAGTGAGGCATCTCGGAACTTGATGTCGTATTGAGTAATATAATGAGAGAGTCTGTGCTAAAGATCTGTGCAAGATGAGGTTTGTCGGCCAGGCTAAACACACACCCACACACAGCTGCGCCCTTCACCATCCTCTCGCTTCCCACCCCGAACAGTGCCTCACAATGAGTTCGCGGTCAGTGCAGAATAATACCGTACTTTGGTATCCATACGAACTGGCTTACTAACTAACTGACTAAGCAATTGAACAGTCAACCATATGAATCATCTAGACATCCTTGGGAAACTCCCCAATTCCAGTCCATTTCTCTTTCCCATACCTCTCTGACCCGAAAGGGATCTTGGCGAAATCCTCAAAGTTTCCAGTTTCTATCATCAGTCTTACCCCTTGTTAGACCTTCCACCGTGGACAGATAGATTGAGGAGAGGAAGATACGTACGGACGATAGTACTCCCTACCAAGGGGATGCAGGTGGTAATAAGGGGTGAACCGCATTTCCCGCAGAATGATCGAGTCACTTATATTAGCTTCCTACCCTCTACTCTGGTAGCCAGAGGTCTGAGAGGAGGACGAACCTGGTTTCCCGGAAGCACCGGGAGATACATAAGTCATAGGGGTTCCGGTGATCTATCATCAGTCCCCATCTTTACTGGACTTACGGTGAGATCTTCATTCTTGACAATCACGTTAGAAGCGAATGCACTTCCTGAGATATGTTTGCAGTCGGAGCCTATAGTCAGTTCTGATCCTGACGAGAGTGTGGAAGCAAGAGGCGTACAATGGCATGAATCTTGGGAAGAGTGGGTAGAGGCGATTTGAATTCTGATATCGCCACATAGGCATTGACCGGAGTGAGGCATCTTGTTGAGTATCATATAGGAATGATAAGTCTGATAAATGAAGTAAGGGGATGTAAGTAAGAAGACAACAAGACTCGACTTGACCTATATAGCCCAAGCCCAGATCTATCCCCGGAGGCGAGGTTGATCAAAGGATCCACGCTTCCTTTCGCCCCTCGTCCGGATTGTCCTCCACCCAATCAATCTAGTAAAAGCCTAGATCTAGCACCGGCCCATCTCATTCCATGCCCGAGATCAAACACGCCCAAAGCGACTCGTAGCAGCAGTTATCGTGATGTCATCAACATGAGGAGATATTTTTAAACGAAAAAGTAGATGTAGCCTCTTTTCAAACAAGGTGACACGGGTACACATCCGGAGAGAAAGTTTATCGTCGTCCGACTGATCCACCTTGTTTGTGGTAGTTTGCGACTTGTTCCAATTCGCCCTGTCTGTCAGCTTCAATGAACAATCCGCATGGTTCAGCTCACCTCTAGAGCCTTGATGGTAGAATGGGCACTTTCCAGATCCTTGTTCAATCGATCCCTCTCTGCAATCAACTGCTTATTAGCTTATGCCTGTATAGGAGGTACAGGCCAGCTTACATGCTGCTCCCACTGCCTGAACCTGCTTTCCTCCAATTTGACCTGTTCGGTAAACCTCTTCCTGAGCATCTCCTCTTCCTCCTTGAACTTTGGGTTGTCGACCTTCTTGACTTTTGGTTCTCCGAATTTACGAGTTTCCATCTGGGCAAGTCGGTAGGACTCGTAGTGCGTCTCTTCGGTTGAAGTGATCAAATCAAGCATGTAGGTTCGGATAAGGAGGGATCGGAGTTTCTTGAAATCACAGTGATCCTCGTTCTCGACTGTCTGTCAGCTGGCTGACGCGTAGGTAGGTGGTCTTCAGATGACTAACCTTCGGCGACACCCCAGAGGTACTCTCGTCCCTTGACTGTTCGGCCGTCGGCGGTGGTAACGTCATCGGTACTTCCAATGATGGAGAAAGGCATGACATTGTGCAAAGCAGTGGCGTGTTCCGCAGCAGTAGGCTCCTCGGGGTCAATGGGTGGGCTGTAGATCTTGATGTTCTGAGCAGCAATGACCTCTCGGATCTGGGCATAAGCGTAGACCTGAGCTAATGTATGATGATACTTACGATGTACTTGAAGTTGTGTAGATCCTCTTGGGTCATGGTGTCGGCCTTCGCAATAACGGGGATCAAGTTGACCCTAGTTCCCAGCCTCTTCATCATCTCGACATCGAGAGGCTTAACGCTGTTCGTCAGCTATGCTCCCCATTCCGGAACCCTTAAGCTTACGTAGTTCCAGGCTTGATAAAGTATAGACAAGCGTGAATCCTCAAATCCTGCTTATCGGACCTGTGAGGTTGTTGTTCCTGCCTCATGTAGGATTCATGTTGATCATCAATGAAGTCGACAATAGGAGTCCAGCTGGTCGTCAGCTTGCTTAATCAACCCGATCGATGCAGCTGACCTGTCTCGGTTGTTAACATAGTCACCGAAGCCAGGGGTATCGACCACAGTCAACTATTCATGAGCTCGGTCCTTGGTCTTTGCGGGACACAAAGCTCACTTTGATGTTGAATCCCCTCTCTTCCAAATCAGCTTTCAAGATCTCAATCTCGGTAGTCTTGTCGAGCTGCTTTGCGTGTCTGGTGCTCAGCTTTACAACGCAGAGTTCCCGCCAGCTGACATACCTTTGCCTGTAATTCCTGGGCGCACAGATCTCGGATGCGAAAAGAGTGTTGATCATTGTTGTCTTGCCAAGCCCGGACTCGCCTGATCGTCAGCTTGCCATAGTGCTGCTAGCTGATGCAATCTGGTTGGGTAGGTGAGCTGAAGGAGGTGTGACTTACCAACTACCATGATGGTGAAATGCGCTCCTCGCTGGTTGACAATTTTGTGCCGCTGGAATGTCAGTAGTTGTCCATGCCGTAGCGGAATCCTCTGATATCACGTCTGAGTGATAAGGAAGTGGGGCATACCTGATTGGGCAAACTGATCATTAGCTATAATCATCTCGCAAGATTCAAGGGACGCACTTTGAAATACCAATTCCATCCGCCATTGTTTCTCTCCTCTTGATAGCTAGGTGATAGGAGTAAGAAGGAATAGACTCAGACTAGCTGGCCTATTAGGTATATGCGAGTAAAAGGATGTAGAGTAAGAGATAGAGACAGAGGTAGTTAATGTCAAAGCTCAATCAAGTCGCGTATCTAACTAACTAGCGTTGAATTGAGCGTGGCGGTTGGGGCCCTTTTGTTAATACACAGCTGTACTATGCTCATACAACTTTGGTCATGTAGAGTGGCATGCATGGGTGTGCACGAGAGGTTGCAGATAGTATACCAGGTGATACATGGGGAATTACAACATTTGATGATTTGATCTGAACCTCCTCTACAGCTACGACGCCTGCAGTCCTACTCCGTCTTTCCAGGTGGCTTTCCACAAGGCTGCAACATACGCTATATGATCAGCTAGATTCTAGGTCGCGCAGGAGGGAACAGCTTACCTCGATAACCTCAAATCGTTCACGAGCAAGACATTCTCCATCTGCTATTGAGATATAAGCGAGTAGAGGTGGGTGTCCGACTATTGATGCTAGTGTATCTCGGTGTTGATGGGTGAGCCATTCACTACATATCAGCACTGTAGTCTTCCTCGTCAAATATCAAGCGGTCCAGTCCCAACGGATGTTGCTGTTAAAGAAGTGGTGACCTCGAGGATTGAAGACGACACTTTTAGTGTGGATACTCACTATTTGCTGATATCAGGATGTCCCGTTCCAGTATATCGAGTATGCACTATATTCGTCAGCTACAAGACGAGCATCACACTTAGCTGACTTACGCTGTTCAAGCTGAGTGTTTTGGGTATAACGTAGTTCAGACTGGATGGTCAGCAAGCAATCTCGGTTGCAGCTTCGAAATCCATCCTCCGCCTTCATTCGTTTCCCAGCATGTCATATTCCAATGCTTCTCCCTTCTCCTCCTATGTATCGAAGCTATGCTTGACGTACCATGATAATGCTCCTGCTGTATATTGAGTGCAGAATAGATAGACTTGACCGTCGCACAAGACCGGCTTGCCACCGAGTTAAAACGCCGTATTTCCGTTAGAGGCAAGTGATGTGTAGTAGTAGTAGACAGTGAGCAACGGTACTTTGATAACATCAAGCATAGTATAGGTATCACAAGTAGTCAGAGTAGCATATACAACTACTACCTACGAGACACCGATATACAGTAAGCCATACTTTCAGCTATTCAAATCCATGAATCTAAAGCTAAACACAGCAACAGTCGCGTCAACACTCTTTCCATTCTCATCTCAATCGCATCTACCAACTCAAAGGGGAATATGAACCGACAAACACGTATGTCTTCAAGCATACAATTGCAGATGGACCGAGCTGATAGATAGCTGCAGCTCAGAGAACAGCTCAGATACCTTCAAGTTATCGACAATCACCTACGTCAAACCCAAATCCAATGTACTACGCTACAGCAGGTGCTCAGACGACATCCCAACAGCCAAGTAGTAGAGGGGCATCGACAGGTCAATTACCGGCTGGATTCCCATCTGTTGGAGTCGCAAGAGGAGGACCGGCACCACCTGGATTCTCATCACGTACAGCAGGAGGTACGGCATTTCAGATATTGGATTTAGGAAACAATGGGCTGATGGGTGTTTTTACAGATACGAGCGATTTCCCAGTACTTGGAGGTGGATCTTCGTATGCTTCGCAAGCACAACACTCTGGAATGTTCTCGACGCAACCTCAAGGACAATTACCAGGGGGTATACCACCGCCCGGACCTCCTCCAGGATTATCAGCCCCAGGAACTGCAGGAGGACAAGGACAATCAAATGGACCACGAGATGATAGTTCAAGAGGAGGCGATGATTTCCCAGCACTAGGCAATATGAGCGGAAATGGAGCTGTAGCCGGTGAAGGCAAGGACAGAGTATGTCATAGCTGCCGAATTTGCAGAGTGTGTGCTGACGCGGTAGATACCAAATTTCCTTCGTAATCACGGACAACACGCACAAGCACCGCCTTCACCTCCTTCAACATTACCCAATGGTGCATCCGGCTCACATTCTTCGATCGCTCCGTCGAGTAATATCCAGCAGCACTTGGCTCAATCAATGGGATCAGGTGGAGACATGACATGGCTTCGTCAATCGCCTTCGAGAGGATTGGAACAGATTACAAGACCTGTGCAGCAAATTTTATCGAGTCCGGTGGATAAATGGGGATTGCAGGCATTACTGTACGAGATCAAGATGGGCAAGGGGGATAGGGCATTATTGATGTTTGGGGAGGACCTAAGTCAATTGGGCGTCGACCTGGAACAACCAAAGTAGGTCCATCCATGCTGAGGCAGGATCGTAGAAACTGATGACAGTGCACTATATCCCACGTTCGTTACGCCATGGCTGGATTCATCGCAAACCTCGCATCAAGGTCCTATTGAAGACATATTCGATATCCCACAGCACTACCATCAATTCAATGCACCGGCATTATCGACAAAAATGGTTAGCTTCTCGGAAGAAACGCTTTTTTACATTTTCTACGCATCGCCCGAAGACATGTCACAGCTCGAGGCAGCGGATGAATTGTGAGTCCACCCCTGCAATGTACAGATCGTATCACTGATTCCAGGTATTCACGCGGTTGGAGATATCACATGCAATCCCAGATATGGATCACGGGACCAGCGATACTCGGATTCAACCCTCGCGAAAACCCTCCATCACCCGATACACCTTGGCTACGAGGTCAAGTCATCATCTTCGATTTCAACAAGTTTGAGCGACTGCAACTCATGGATCAAGCCCTGAATCCACTCGAATTCGAACCTACGAGAACTGTCGCCCAGGTCTTGCGTGAACAGCAAGCACAAGCAGCAGAAGACAAGAGGAATCAAGGAAAGGATTTGAAGTCGCCATCGGTTGATTCTCGTCTACTACCAAGTAGGGCAGGGACGGCGTCAGTGATTTCGTCGCGGTCATAGGATCTTGGGATCGGATGAAGGAGTCTTTAACGTTGATGTTGTTCATGTACAGTTCACATGCGACATCATATTTCATGTCTTGGTTTTGTATACTGGCTATTATTCTATTGACAAATACGATTGCGGTCTAGTCAAGACTCGAAGCTGACATAGATAACATCGACACTTTGTTCCACCCCTACTCGCTCCAGGTCTACGGCGAACTCAAGGTGCGGTACGCTGAGCTTGGGCGGCTGCGCCACAGGGCGAGTCGTTTACCGATATCATCCTGCCAATCAGCCTCCACCACATCAAACCAAACTCGAACTCAACTCACGAAGCTCGCCTGACCATGGCCTCATTATCCCTCGAGGTCTTCCTCGACAAATCAATCTTGCTCTCCAACCTCTCTTCCTCGTCGGAATGCCCAACACTGCCAAGTGTATACTCGGGAACATTCGAGTACCTCCTCTTGCCATCAGCCCCAAGGGTCGCCTCGCTACCGGTCATGGACCTGGCTTCAACGCTAGCCATAGGTTTATCCGCCATGGACATCATTGATCGGCGTTTATTCATAGTCGCCTCTGCCTTCCAATGGGTCGAAGCCTGTTTCAAACGAAGATGAAGACCGAGGGAAGCGGTGAAGATGGATAGTAAGGAAATAACACCTGCTACTGCGGTACTACTTATCAGCCTCACCCCACATATAGGAGAGGACATACGTTTCCATAGCCTGACCTGATTTAGGATTCCCACCTCCAGCCTCGACTGAGAGATATGCCATCCTACCTAACCCGAAGGCTAGCCAGCAGAGAACACACCCGAAGAGAGTGATACAGAGGACGCAGGCTTCGAGGACGGCGAATCGGAGATGATGGGTGATACTGTCGAGATCTTTGATCTTGTAGCCGGATGGAGTTAGGATTGTGAGTCCGACCCAGGTGACTAAGGTGACGATTAACCAGTAACATGCTGTAATATCAGCGTAGTACAAAAAGATCAAGGGGGACATGACTTACCGGTAGGTAACATGATCCGAACGGTGAGGGCTTGTCCTGAATCAATCATATCGGAAAGGTAGGGGTTATCACTATCCAGTCAACTGCTGCCATATAGCAAACGAACAAGAGGGGGACATACGATAAAGGAGCATAAGTACAATTACTTAGTTTCGTCACTATCACATCAGCAACCATCTCAAGGGGCAGGGAGGGACATACTACACCACCCCAGAACACCTGCACTGATTTCATCTCCGAGATCATTCTCTACGCTAAACCAATACAGACCTTTAATAGGTCCTGGGACTGATAATAATACCAGAACTAGTAAGAGTAAGGAGAGGGAGGTAAGTCCAAGTGAGATGGCTGGTTTCGAGAGGAGTGGGTGGGTTAGGGGTAGACCTCGTAAGGTAGGACGGGGGATTTTGAACATGTTTTCCTAATGTATACTATGATAGACTACTCAGTAGTTTGAAGTATAATGAATGTTGATAGCTCTTCCGCCTGTATACTATATGTATCAGCGGGCTGACAGGATATCTTGCTTTATTCTGGTACATCCATTGTGTCCGCTCATCAATCTCGCCAATCTGTCAATCACCCCCTTCCAGACCACCAACACCTTTGATGAACCCCTTACCATTGTAGACATGACCATCACTCCAGCACCCGATGAAGCAAGGATCGGCGAACAGTATGCAGATCATCACCGAGCTCCATTTACCATTTCTACATATGATTTCACTTCCGTTTACCTCCTTTGTCGCAAGATATGAGGGCAGGAGGGATGATTGATAAGGGATGATCAGCGCAGGACCTAGACTTGAAGGATTGATATACGCTAAATGCATAATGACTACTGCTACAACGGACCATTTGATCCTATCGAGATTTCCTTGCCCGACTTAATTCCAATTTTCGTAAACACGTATACAGAAACAATAAAGAAATAGAAAAAGAATGCTATGTAAAGTCGTCAAGGTCATGGCGTCTTTTGAGTCGTCTCCTCGGGCGAAGGCGGACCTCGAGTGTTGACCGAGGTTGAGGGTCGAGTGACAAGGTCTGGGATCTCCCTTATACTAGCGGAAGGAGAGGGTGATAGTCCCCTACTCAGCTGACTGGCCGAAACGGAAAGTCCACCAGTTCCACTGGCTCCGACTTGTGCTCCTGTAAGAGCCGAATTGGGGGGCAGACCGGCGACCGTACCAGAAAGCATGGGGATGTTGGTTCCTGGTATTTTGTTCATGAGAACTTTTGCGATCGAGGCGAGTAGGTCTCCACGGCGAAGTGGTTTAGTCACGTATTCGTCCATCTTTCATCAGCTCGACTCATAGTTGGATCAAAGATCCACTCACTCCTGCTTCGAGGCATCTTTCTTTATCTCCAATCATCGCATGAGCGGTAAGAGCAATAATCGGTGTCCTAGGAAGATTTCCTTCCGCTTCATGTCTCCGAATACATCCAGTAGACTCCATACCACCCATGACAGGCATCGACACATCCATCTAAATATCAGCTTGACCATTTCAGGACTGCTGACAGCTACTCACAAGGATAACATCGTATGGCGTATTAGCTGCCAACCTTCCTCTATACTTTTCATACGCAATCTCTCCATTATCGGCAACTTCAATCTTATGTCCAGCAACCTCAAGCAACTTGACTGCCAGCTTTTGATTAACCAAGTTGTCCTCAGCAAGGAGGATCGAAAGGATGGTCTCCTTGACACTATCGCCCGGAGCGACTTGATGACTCTCGAGAGCGGGGACGATGGCGTTTGATAGTTCCTGCAAATTGAGGGGAGTAGTGTAGTAGGTATTGATGCCCATTTCGAGGCAGTCTTTCACGGGGATAGGCGAAAGAAGCTGTTCGTGCAGTTTGGGTAATCCAAGCAATTCACGCCTGTCGTCCGAGATATCGATGAACGAAGGGTTCTTGGGCCCGGCAGGTCGGTTCGAAGGTGCAAGAAGCACAATTGGGATATATCGAAGGTGCTCGACCGTTCGTAGTCTCTCCGCCTGTTTGTCAGCTCCCCTCTATGATCATCTCTTTGTCAACTTACAGCATGAAGAGAATCCACAATCATAGTATCAACAGTAGGCAATTTCAATGAGCCCGACTTCAATTCCTCCACATCCCGACAAACAATCGTCTTGAGTTTCAAGGTAGTCAACATCTTGATAATCCCAGAAGTATCCCCGAGGGTATCGATAAACAAGATATACCTTCCTGCCCAGGGTGCAAGTCGATCAATAATCTGATGAGGAGGTACACTGGTAGTCTCGGCCATAAGGGTGAAGAAGAATTTGGATCCCTCTCCAAAGTCCGAAGTAACCCATAGATTACCGCTCATGAGGTTTACGAGTCGTTTCGAGATGGTCAGACCGAGACCTGTTCCACCGTACTTTCGAGTAGTGGATCCATCGGCTTGGGCGAAGGTATCAAAGATGACATCAAGCTTGTCTTTTCGAATTCCGATACCAGTATCCGCAACCGCAAACTCTAGCTCGACCCCGTCGCTGTGGTAGCACTTGACTCGACAGCTGAGGGCGACTGCTCCTTTAGTGGTGAACTTGACAGCGTTTCCAATTAGGTTTGTAATGACTTGTCGTAGTCGGAGGGGATCTCCAACGAGTTGATCAGGGATGGTAGGGTCAATGTCGAAAATCAAGTCCAGCTTGTTTTGCGACGCCTTGACACAAAGCGTTTTGAGGACCGAAAACACAGCGAGTCGAAGCGAGAATGGAATTTGCTCCATCGTCATTCGACCAGCCTCAACTATCTTTGTCAGTTGCGGTTCACATTCATAATAACGACAACTCACTCTTCGAGATATCCAAGATATCGTCAATAATAGTCAACAGTGACGAAGCCAAGCTCGAGACAATCATCAAGTTCTCTCGTTGCGCCCTCGTCAATTCAGATTCAAGAGTCAATACCGTCATTCCGATAATCCCATTCATTGGCGTCCTACTCATCAGCTCACACTACCCTCGTCATCACATACCTGATCTCGTGCGACATATTGGCGAGGAACTCCGATTTACTCCTATTTGCCATTTCTGCCTGCTGCCTCGCGACCGTGTTCTTTTCAATGCTTTCCCTTAGATTGTAGACCATTTGATTTATTTTGGTCTTTAGCGAATCCATTTCTCCAGACGCAGAGACCGTAATGAATCGTGTGAAATCACCATCGGTGGCGGCTGCTGAAATTTGGGCGAAAGCACGGACTTGGGTAGTCAGGTTCGATGCCATTGTATTGACATTGTATCTGTCCGTCAGCTACATCAAGCATGAATATGATAACTTACGTGATCTCTTGCCATGTTCCCTCGATATTACCAACTTCGGCTTGTACTCCCAATTTACCCTCCGTTCCCACTTCTCGGGCTACACGAGTGACCTCTGCGGCGAAGATCGCCAGCTGGTCAATCATATTATTAATAGTGTTGACCAAATCCAGAATCTCTCCCGATACCTTGACACCGACGACTTTTTGGGTCAAATCACCACGCGCAACAGCGGTCTGGATAATCAGCTCAATACCTGGCGACAGAGGGCAAAATTTAG
>Ga0308160_10006604_pt1 | contig 11761 bp, 8 predicted proteins | sample PhyFR1_FD_201036 | JGI IMG/M metagenome (GOLD analysis project Ga0308160, IMG submission 201036) | Phyllosphere microbial communities from UC Gill Tract Community Farm, Albany, California, United States - DLSLF.R1 | ecosystem: Host-associated > Plants > Phyllosphere > Unclassified | place: USA... | reverse complement strand
CGACAACCGCATCCGCCTGGAGGATCTGGACAAGGCGATCACCCCGGGCACGCGCCTGGTCGCGCTGACCCTGGTGTCCAGCGTCAACGGCTTCCAGCACGACCTCAAGGCGGTCTGCGACCTGGCCCACAGCCGCGGCGCGCTGGTCTACGCCGACCTGATCCAGGCCGCCGGCAACACCCCGATCGACCTGCACGGCAGCGGCGTGGACTTCGCCGCCAGTTCCACCTACAAGTGGCTGATGGGCGACTTCGGCCTGGGCGTGATGTATGCGCGCCGCGCCAGCCAGGACGCCTTGCGGCAGATCGTCTGGGGCTACCGCCAGGAAGGCGAGACGGTCTCGCACCTCCTGCCGTTCGACCCGCCCGGCGAGCCGCCGCTGGAAACGCAGGCGATCGGCGGCCTGGCCGGCAAGATCGAGGTCGGCACGCTCAACAATTCCGCCGCCGCCGCGCTGGCGACCTCGCTGGAACTGATCGAGCGCATCGGCGTGGACGCTATCCAACAATGGCGGCAACCGCTGCTGGCGCGCCTGCACGCCGCGATCCCGCGACTGGGCTTCGACCCGATGACCCCGCCGGATTCCAGCTCCGCGCTGGTGTCCTTCGCCCAGCGCGACGTCGGCAAGCGGCTGGCGCCGAAGCTGAAGGCGGCCGGCGTCGAAGTCACCCTGTACCGCAACTACTTCCGCGTGTCGCCGTCGTTCTACAACGGCAGCGACGATGTCGAACGCCTGATCGAGGCCCTGTCATGAAACGATTTCCGTTGTTGCTGTGCGCGCTGCTGCCGTGGACCGCACAGCCCGCGCCGTCAGCGCTGCACCACTACGGCACCGCGCCCGGCGCGCCGTTCTCGGCCGCGGTGCGTGCCGGCGACACGCTCTACGTCTCCGGCCAGATCGGCAGCGCCGCGCAGGGCGGATTGCCCGAGGAGTTCAGCGCCCAGGCCAACAACGCGCTGGACAACGTCGCCAGCGCCCTGGCCCTGGCCGGCGCCGGCATGGACGACATCGCCAAGTGCACGGTCATGTTGACCGACATGACGCAATGGCCCGCGTTCAACGCCCTGTACGTGCGCCGCTTCAAACCCGGTCACCTGCCCGCACGCAGCGCCATCGGCGCCAACGCCCTGGCGCTGGGCGCGAAGGTGGAAATCGAATGCATCGCCTACCTGCCCCAGGCCAAACCATGACCGCACGCACCTCCCGCTGGCTCCCCCTCGCCCTGCTGCTGGCGCCGGCCTGCGCCGCGCTCGCCGCCGAACCACCGGCCGCCCCAGTCCCGCTGGACGTGGTGCTCACGCCCAAGGCCGGCGCCGGCCAGATCGGCGCGCTGCAGGTGCACCTGCACCTGCCCGCGCCCAAGGTCGCCGCAGGCGCGCCATTGCTGCGCATGCCGGTGGAACTGGTGTCCACGCCGACCGCCGCCTACAGCGCCGAACAGATCCAGGTGCGCGACGCGCGCGGCGCCCTGCCGCTGCGCGCCGTCGACGAAGCGCCGGACCCGTCCGGCAAGTACCGCAACTACCTCGCCACCCGCGCCAGCGTCGGCGACGTCGACGTGGACTACGCCACGCCGCCGCGCAAGGTCGATGCCGACACCCGCAACGGCCCGCTGTTCGACCTGCGCGCGCAGGACGGCGGCCTGATGGGCGCCGGCGTCTACTTCATGGCGCTGCCGCCGGGCGAGGCGCCGCGCCAGATCCACCTGCGCTGGGACCTGAGCGCACTGCCGGCCGGCGCGCGCGGCGTGTGGAGCGTCGGCGAAGGCGAGCAACGCACCACCGGGCCGACCGACCTGCTGCGCTTCTCCTACTACGCCGTCGGCGCGATGCAGCGGGTGCCGGAAAACGACGACGACGTCTTCCACTTCTACTGGATGGATGCTCCACCGTTCGACGCGCAACTGCTGGCCAAGCAGACCGGCCAGCTGTACCGCTACATGGCGCGCTTCTTCGGCGACGACGGCTCGGACTATCGCGCCTTCGCCCGCCGCAACCCGTACCCGGCCGGCGGCGGCACCGGCCTGGCGCACTCCTTCATGTTCGGCTACGGGCCGCAGGGCCAGACCATCGCCGAGGGCCCGCAGGCGCTGCTGGCGCACGAAATGGCCCACACCTGGCCCAAGCTCGACGGCGAGGAACACGCGCTCACCGCCTGGTACACCGAAGGCACCGCCGAGTTCTACTCGCTGCTGCTGTCGCTGCGCGCCGGCGTATACGCCAAGGACGCCTTCCTGCAGGCGATCAACCACCGCGCCGACGGCTACTATGACAACCCGTTCCGCGCGCTCGACAACAGCGCCGCCGGCGAACGCTTCTGGAAGGACGCGCGCGCCCAGCGCGTGCCGTACGGCCGCGGCTTCATGTATCTGGTGAGCGTCGATGCGCAGCTGCGCCAGCATGGCCGGCAGGCGCATTCGGTGGACGAGCTGGTGCTGGAAGTGCTGAAGCGCCAGCGCGCCGGCGAAACCATCGGCGTGCCCGAATGGCGCGCGATGGTGGTGCGCGAACTCGGCGCCGGTGCCGGCAGCGACTTCGACGCGATGGTCGCCGGCAAGCTGATCGTGCCGCCCGCGCCGGTGTTCGGCTGCTATCGCGTGGTGCCGGCGCCGCACCAGCCGTTCGAACTCGGCTTCGATCGCATGCGCATGGGCGTGGTCAAGAACCTGCTGCCGGAGTCTGCCGCCGCCCGTGCCGGCGTGCAGGAAAACGACCGCATCGTCGAATACACCCCGCTGGAACAGGCGATGGCCGACGAGCACACGCACATGCAGCTGAAACTGGAGCGCGACGGCAAGCCGCTGCAGATCGACTACCTGCCGCGCAGCGCGCGCGTTGACGCCTGGCGCTTCGCCGTCGATCCGGCGCTGGCCGCCCGCTGTTCGCCCTGATTCCCACCTGCCGCGGTCCTTGCCGATGAAGATGCCACGCCACCGCTGCCTGTTCCTGGCCCTCGCCGCGGCCGCGTCTCCAGCCATGGCCGCGACCGACGCGCCGTACGCGATCACCATCCACGCGCAGGCCGACACCGCCGGCAGCAGGATCGAGGCGCTGCTGGTGGACGAAGCCATCCCGCTGCCGGCCACCCCGGCCGGCACCACCGTACTGGCGATGCCGCACGTGACCAGCAACGTGCCCACCATCGCCGCCAGCGTCGGCGAGCTGGCCGCACGCGACGACCGCGGCGCCGTGCAGCTGCGCTATCGCGACCAGGGCGAAGGCCCGGCCCGGCAGCGCGAGTGGTTCGCAGAACGCGATATCGCCGGCACCCTGCGTTTCTCTTATCGCGCGGCGATGACCGAAGCGCTGGCCGCGCGCGGCGCCGCACCGCCGATCGAACTGCGCAGCGAGGAAGGCGCGTTCTCCGGTGCCGGCGCCACCTTCCTGCTGCATCCGACCAGCGGCCGGCACGACATCGAACTGCACTGGGACCTGTCCGCACTGGGCGCAGGCGCGCATGCCGTGAGCAGCCTGCAGGACCGCAACGCCCGCGACGTGACCATGGAAGCGCTGGACAGCAGCTACTTCATGGCCGGCAAGATCGGCCTGTACCCGCAGGCGCCCGACGCCACCGGCTTCTTCTCCGCCTGGCAGGGCAACACCCCGTTCGACGCGGAAAAACTGCTGACCTGGACCCAACGGCTACGCCAGCACTATCAGGCCTTCTTCGCCGTGCCGGCCACGCCCTACGGCGTATTCCTGCGCCGCAACCGGGTCAACCCCGGCGGCGGCATGGGCATGTACAACTCCTTCGTCGTCACCTACGACGACGACCGCGGCAACGACCCGCAGCAGCTGGAACTGACCCTCGCCCACGAGATGTTCCACACCTTCCAGCCGCACATGAGTTCGCAGTACGACGGCGAAAGCCTCACCGATGCCTGGTTCAACGAAGGCACGGCGGTGTTCTACCAAGCACGGTTGCCGTTTCGCTACGGCATGATCGACGCCGATGCGTTCCTGAAGGACCTCAACTACACCGCCGCCCGCTACTACACCAACCTCCTCGGCAACGCGCCCAATGGCGACGTAGCCACGCGGTTCTGGCAGGACACCCGCATCCGCACCCTGCCCTACGACCGCGGCTTCCTGTACTTCGTCACCGTCGACGACGCCCTGCGCAAGGCCAGCGGCGGCCGCAAATCGCTGGACGACCTGATCCTGGCGATGTTGCATCGCCGGCAACCCGACAAGCCGCTCGGCCTCGCCGACTGGGAAGCGCTGCTGCGCGACAACCTAGGCGAAGACGCGGTCCGCCAGTTGCACGCCATGCTCGACGGCGCCGCACCGCTGCCGGCCAGCGACGCCTTCGGCCCCTGCTTCGAACGCATCTCCCAGCCCATGCGCCGCTACGAACTCGGCTTCGCCCCCGCCGTGCTGACCGAATCCCCACGCATCGTCCGCGACCTGATCCCCGGCTCGGCCGCCGCCAAGGCCGGCGTGCGCAACGGCGACGAGATCACCCGCCCGGTTGGACAGGACCAGTTGCAGGGCGAACAGGACGGGATTCTCACTTTGCAGCTGCTGCGCGATGGCAAGCCGTTGACGGTCTCGTACAAGCCGCGCGGCGAAACCGTGGCGACGTGGCAGTGGAAGCGCAGGCAAGGTGTCTCGGACTCGACCTGTTCGCTGCCCTCCACCTCGCACGCGCAATGACCAACAGGCTCCCTCCCCGGCCATACGCCTGACGCAATTCCAGCCGATGGTCCGGCGAATACTTCATCTTGCTCATGGCCAAACTTCTCAAAAATCGGAGTCTCCCAAAATCCCGGGACGGTGCATTTTTTGCGGTTCACGTCACCAATCGAGACGTTTTCTGACGTCACAGTAGGAAAATTCCTAGCCTGGAAAAGTAGGAGCAGAATCCATCTTTGGCTAGACTGCCAGTCGTATGACAAAGGGTGGGAGAACCACATGGCAATCCGAAGATCCACGGGCGGCACACTGGCGAGCTTTCTACTGGCCTCGTGCGCTGGCTTGGCTGCTTGTACGTCCAGCCCAAGCGCGCAAGCTGCAAAAGCCGACTTCAACGGCGCATGGTCGGTGAAGTGGTGTGACAAAACAAATCCACAACTTGATTGCGGTGGTTTCAACGTTACGCTCGTGCAGGACGGCGACCGCATCTGTGGCGACTTTGGTGGCGCACTCGTCAACCTGCGGCAGACCGACGAGGGGAGCGTTGTCGGAACGGTAGTGGGTAATACAGCCGTCCTAGCTGTCGAGAGCATACGCAATCAAGCCATCGTCTTGGTCCGGGCAGAGCAACAGGGCAATACGCTGCACTGGAAAGTAGCGGACGACATAAAGCGTGGCGGCACTGATATCGACGTAATCGCTGCAAACGACGTACTTACGAAGGACTCCAAGAAGTCACCCCCAGCCAAGGAAGGTGAAGCCTCACGGAGTTGTGGCTCTGGCTCTCAATAGCCGCTGGAGGTTGACATGGAGTACAGGGAACTCGATCAGACCGAGTACGACCGCAAGTTACGGATGGTCATCGTTGGTGCGGAAGGTCTGCATGGCCACGCGCAAGACATAGGCGATAACAGAGCCACTATTGGTTGGGGGTACACCCTCAACCGAAGCAACAACGTCGAAATTTGGCGCGCAGCTGGAATTGACCTGACGCCGGAACAATGGCAAACGCTGGCCACTGTCGATGCGGCGCCTCGCGCTGATAAGACTCGCATCGGAGTGACTCTTACGCGACAACTCAACGGAGAAGAGTCAGACCGTCTACTACGTGCATCCATGGCGGAGTATGAAGCGCCGGCCACCAGCCTCAATATGCCGCTATCGGACGAGAGAGTGGCCATGGTATCGCTGGCCTACAATCGCGGCGCAGCGAATCTTACCGGCAACCCCCAAAGCAATGTACCGGAACACCCAGTGATGGGGGCGATCCGCGCTGGAGACCGCGCTGAGGCTTGGTTCCAGATGCGTTATAACTGCTGGGGAAGCGATCGCCTCGATCACCAGTATCCAAATCAAGACTCCAACGAAGGCGGTCTTCGCAAACGACGGTTCGCAGAAGCCGAGGTGTTTGGCTTATACGATGATCCGGGCAATGTCACGCCAGACCAGGCTCGCAGCGTCTACCGCGCATTTCAGCTACATCGCGATGAGGTTGATCGCGTCGAGCGAGAGTTTGGCGTCACTGTCGAAGGCGAAGAAGCTCGCCGGAACCGAATTTCGGAGGCAAATAGAGACTATCCAGGATTGGTCAATGAGTACAGTAGCGTATCGACGATTGCCAATGCACTTGCACCCGCCCGCGCTGCGCTACTCCGAGATTTGCGACAGCAACATCCCGATATAGCGGATAGGCTTACTGACGCCAATTTCAATGCGGGACGTATCTATCTCGATCCTAACCGCGATCTGCAAGATGCTGCCACGGCGGATCGTAACCACCCAGGCAACAATCGAACTCAGAATGCCGTGCGCCGAGAACAGCACAATGCCACTCTCGAAGATACCGACCAGAATCATGCTGCTGTCCTCGACTCCCGCAGGATGCAAGGCAATGCTGAAATCGCAAGCAATGACCTGCTTATCGGCGAAGGCGGTGATGACACTCTGCGATCACACCGTGGCGACGACATCCTGATCGGCGGGCAGGGCCGCGACCGGATGGAAGGTGGCGAAGGCCACGACACCTACGTGATCGGCGCCGGCGACACCGTGAAGGACAGCGACGGCCTGGGCGAAGTGCGCTGGGGCGGGCAGGAGCTGACCGGCGGCAGACGCTCGGAATCCGATCCCGCCAATACCTACCGCAGCGAAGATGGGCGCTTCATCTACACCCTGGAACACGACAACCTCTCGATCACCGACACGCAGGCCTCCGATCAGGCGCCACGGGAACCGGCGGTCATCGAGAATTTCCAGAGCGGTCAGCTGGGGATCACCCTGAGCGGACCGGGCGGTGGCGACGCACGCCCTCAGGCAGCCCCGCAAAAACATAGCGGCGGGCCCGACCCGTCCGGCCCAAGGCCCGAAGATGCCGCGATGGTGGAGCAATTACGCTCATCTGTCGCCGGACTCGATGAAAAGGCCAACAAGCCTTGGAACGAGCTCAGTGACCGAATGGTCGCCAGCGCATACAAGATGGCGGTGGAGGCGGGATTCAAACCCGATGACAAAGTGGCGGTTGCGTTGAACTTGCCTACAGCGACGCAATCGGCAGGCGAAACCATGTTCGTCATGCGTTCCGGCCCTGGAGCATCGCCCGATCCCTACGCCAACCGAGCTCAAATGCCGACGAGCGAGGCGCTGGCCGCATCGGCGCAACAACAATACCTGGCTGCCAATCAGACTCGCGATATGCAGGAGCAGACCCGTTTGCAAGAACTCGCGCAAGCGCATGATCGCGGTCCGGATGATCCAAGCAAGAGCGGGCCGAAAATGGCGTGAACAGACTTAGGCAATGCGAAAAATGTGAGCACACTCAGCAGCAGCCAACTCGCTCCCGACTCATCGCTTCTTGAAACCAAACTGGAACAATACCAACAAAAAACCCCGACCAAGGCCGGGGTTTTTCGCTACATCTGGTGCCGGAAATAGGAATCGAACCTACGACCTACGCATTACGAACCCATGCCAAATAAATCACTTAAAGCTCACACCAGGATTCGAGAGTTGTAGTCCCTTGCTCTGTGCCCCAAATCCTACGCGCACCGGCGCGATCCAAGCACACCAAATCCGAGATGGACGCTGGCGGCGACGACAATCTTGTAAGCAACGCGCCTCTGCTCTAAGCCCCCACTAAGCCGGGCTCGAGCGCAAAGGGGACCTGGCCCGACCACTCGCAAGTAGGAAAGAAAGACTTGCCATTCAGAGAGGCAGCCCCAGGCAGCTCGCTCTTACCTCGACAATGGCGGAACCGCCCTTGGAAACGAAGCGCCCGGGCGCGCAGAAGCAAAAGTTGACGAACATCACATTAGAGGATAAAACTGGGCTCATCCGCTTTCAGGAAGCACGGAAAGCATCTTACGTTGCTAGGGGGCAGCCATGCGGAGAAGCAATGCTCACAACTGATGACATTGTGCCCTACTGTGGCGTGGTTTTAGCCCGCTCAGCGAGGCCTGGCGGCCTGATTCTTATCGTGCAGAGGCTGAAGAAGCGAATCAGCCAGGCATTCAATGCACAGTGGACAGCACACGACCAAGATTCCGCACACGGCGGGCGTTACATTACGTGCTTCTTCTCCTATCAACGCCCACCTCACTGGGCTCCTAAATCCGCAGTTCTGGAGACAACCCATGCCTACTTCAGCGTAGGCATGGCCAATGGATACTTCATTTTTCACTGCTCTGACAATGACGTGAAGGATGAAATCTTAGATCTTCTAGATTCAGATAATTTTGATGCAAGCAAAATCACGCGTGACGTTCTGAACTACGCCTTCATTGAAGGAAGTACCGTCAAGACACTATGGCTGCACGGCATACATAATCGCACTGCCGTCAAGGCGGACAGCAAGGCAATAACCGGGTCAAACCTTGAGCTCGCACTAGACCCAAGCGGCGATCAAAGCTATTCGTACAATTCGCTAAGAGGCAATGTAGAGCTGCTTCGCACGGAGCGAACATTCGGTGTAAACCTAACCGAATCCTACCTCTGGCTGTATCGAATGAACACATGGTCCGAGTTCCTAGCAGCATGTGACGCGCTCACTGAAATACTCCGAAAGGCCAAAGGAAGAGTGTCGAGCAAACCCCTTGAAATCGTATCGCACCCCATCAGTGACACAACGGAAATGAAGGGGCTATTTGATTTCAACATAGTCGATGGCGAAAACCCAAGCGGCATAGCGCTCGGCACGGGAAGGTCATCTCTACTGAGCAAGCTCAGGCAGGAATATGATTTCGAGCCCATGCATCAAATTACCCAGGACAACATCGTCAGGCTGAAGGTTCACCATAGGGATAACGGCCTCCGATCCTACCTTGGCGAGGTACATGCCGAGCCGACTCTCAATGCCGGCAAGCTTGGCTTCAACACGACCAAGGTTGGCGTCCAGCCGCGGCAGACTGGAAAACTTCAGGAGTTCGCCCGCATCTTCTCTCATCCACCACTACTGCAAGCGTGGTACGACAGCGGACACTCGATCACGGGCGGAGCATGTTATGAAATAAGCTACAAGAATGCGCCTTTTAATGGAATGTACTGGGCAGACTTCTCCAACTTCGATCTGACAAAAGAAAAGCCAACCACTCCGGCTGTAGGCGCGTTCCTGTCTAACATTGGCACCCCAGGAGAAGACTCTCTATTCTCCTGGGTGTACTTAGCAATTAGCAAAGGCTCGAAGGCCAAACGTCTTTCCCACATAAGGATGAGTACGAGCAATGACTGGCTTCTTTGCGACGATGGGTCCGGAGAGATATCTGACTTCCTCCATGCAACAACAATTGACAACCATCACCACCTAACACTGATTCATGTAAAAGCTGCACACTCCGATCAGCCCACACGGCTAATTTCGGTATCTGCTCATGACGTAGTCATCAACCAAGCCATAAAAAACATCAACTACCTCAACAAGGCAAACTTGCTAACCGCGCTGGGTAGCCGCATCGGCACGACAAACATAAAGCCCACGTGGACTTTCACAAACGGAGTGACAACACGCGCTAATGCCTTAGACTTCGTCGATGCAGTCTCGAAATGGAGCGCCGCGAGAATTAACGTCCACGTTGTAATTGTTCAGCCACATACACTGCGCACAGCATTTCGAAATAGGGTAAACACCAAGCCTCACTACCAACTATGCACCTTACTGAATAGCGCGGCTCACCAAGTCGCAGGTCTAGGCGGAACATTGACGGTAATCGGCGCCAGAACTTGATAGATGCACTCAAGCGCAACTGGCATCTTGGCTCGGGTAATGGAAAATCGGTCACACTCGACTGTTCATCTCACCGCGTCAGAACACAGGCTGCGCATCAAAGGAGCTTTGCAGTACTGATCCAATGACAGGTGTTCGACCGACCCCAAGGTACAACGCTTCCCGTGCGCCCAAGTGACGATCCATGCTTTATGACCCGAGGGCTGCACTCGCAGAATCAGACCGCGAACCTGAGCATCCCTGAGCTCGTAGGGGCGATCCTTGGGCTCGGCCGTGAGAACTATGCGTTTGGTGAGGGCGGATGACATTGGCGTGACTGTTCGTAAGTGGCAATAAGGCCAACTCAGGACAGGATACGAGCCGGAGTTTGGATGTGGATCGTCCGCAGCTGAGGGTTAGGCATTGAAGACTTAGCAGCTACCGTCTTCAATTCTTAAGTTATGGAAGGCAGTGCCGATACCTCCCGAGGCAAACCATTAACCGACAGCTGCCACTTCCCGCCCCGGCACAAGGCAGCACATCATCTAACGAGAACAGGCCGCAGCTCATCCAGCGAAGGAGCGCAACCAAGCACCTGACTAAATACAATCAGGTCAACCAGACATTATATATTTCATAATATAAATATCATCTAATATTTTTCATATAAGAAAGGAATCAATCGACAGTGAACATAAATGAAATTGCCAACTCATACTTTGGACGTCTGCTTTCAGCAGATGACCAAAGAGACGAACTAGAAAAAATTCAAAGGGAATTAGATCGCCTTGTTTCCACTAAAAGCAATAAGCCGATCGACAATGCAACCAAGGTCAGAATCCTTGAAGAGCTGGAAGACCTCCTAAAGTCAACACCCAGTCTCGAAGACCTAAGCGAGTCCGCCTCCCACTCAAATACGGAATCGACCGCATCTGACAACAGCGACGTGCTCGCAGTGATAAGGGCCATGAAGGCAAAGGCGAAGCAATGAGCATAAATGTAAGCGATGTAATTTCAACAGCGAGCCTACTAACATCTATAGCGGCCATCGCGATAGCAATACGATCAAGCAACAGAACATTCAAACTTCAGAGCGCCTCTACGGAAACAGAAATATCAAACTCAATAGAGAACGCCAAGGCTCGCTTTAACGACATGGCACTTTCCATGACGACGCTCACGTCGAAGGAGGAAAGCGGAAACTTGGATGCGGTGGAAACCTCAACATTGGCCAAGCAGCGAATCATTCTAGGATCGGCTGAGCAATCGCTCGTAAATGCGTATGACCATGCGTGCTCAAAATATATCGACGGAAAGGTGGACAAGGCCAGATTCAAGAAAAACTACCAAATTGAGATTCGTCAACTTGTGCAGAACGAAGACTTGAAACACCGTTTCGATCCCATCACCAGCTCCCACAGACCGATACTCAATGTGTATGAAGAGTGGGAGAATCCGGAACGCGAGAGCTAGCACTGAATAACCCACATCCATTCACTGACGAACAACGCGCCAGCGCCTTGCGCTGGCGCTTTATCGTTCACAATTGAGCGAACTAGTAAAAATAGACACCCGAGAGCAATCAGCGCTCCTGCGACGGCTACATCAGGATGTATGCCTAAGTGGCAAGGAAGCCGAGGAATCAGTACCGATCTGCAACTTCCGTTCGGATACCGACCATTCGCAATCCGCGGCAAGAAGACGCAACCAGCAATCAACTCGCAGCGAACCCCTTCGCCATCAAAGACTTCCACAATCGGCCCAAACAAAAAACCCCGACCAAGGCCGGGGTTTTTCGCTGATTCTGGTGCCGGAAATAGGAATCGAACCTACGACCTACGCATTACGAATGCGCCGCTCTACCAACTGAGCTATTCCGGCTGAACCGCCAATTCTAGGGGGGCGCCGGCCGCCGGTCAATTGACCAGGCGC
>Ga0308160_10006603_pt1 | contig 11761 bp, 7 predicted proteins | sample PhyFR1_FD_201036 | JGI IMG/M metagenome (GOLD analysis project Ga0308160, IMG submission 201036) | Phyllosphere microbial communities from UC Gill Tract Community Farm, Albany, California, United States - DLSLF.R1 | ecosystem: Host-associated > Plants > Phyllosphere > Unclassified | place: USA... | reverse complement strand
GCGCGGCGGCGGCGAAGGCGGCTTCGCCGACGCGTTGCCCGACCAGCGCGCGTTCGGCGGCGTGCGCGCGCCATGGCTTGTGCGCCACCCCGCCCATCGCGATGCGCGCCTCGCGGATGCGCCCGTCAGGCTCCAGCGCCAGCGCCGCGGCCACCGAGATCAGTGCGAACGCGTAGCTGGCGCGGTCGCGCACCTTAAGGTAGTGGCTATGCGCGGCGAAGCGTTGCGCCGGCAGGACGATCGACTCGATCAGTTCGCCGTGCGCCAGCTGGTTGTCCAGGTCGGCGCGCGCATCGGGCAACAGGTGGAACTCGGCGAAGGGAATCTCGCGATGCGCGCCGGTCGGCGTGCGCACCTGCACCGTCGCATCCAGCGCAGCCAGGGCCACGCACATGTCCGACGGATGCACCGCCACGCAGTGTTCGCTGTGGCCGAAGATCGCGTGGGTGCGGTTGAGTCCCTCGCGCGCGCCGCAGCCGCTGCCGGGATCGCGCTTGTTGCAGGGCAGGGCGGTGTCGTAGAAATAGCCGCAACGGGTGCGCTGCAGCAGGTTGCCGCCGTTGGTCGCCATGTTGCGCAACTGCATCGTCGCCCCGGCCAGGATCGCCTGGCTCAACAGCGGGTAGCGCTGGCGCACCAGCGGATGGTTGGCGGTGTGGGTGTTGTTGGCCAGCGCGCCCAGGCGCAGGCCACCGTCGGCGGTTTCGGCGATCTCGGCCAGGCCCTTGAGCCGGGTCAGGTCGACGATCTCGTCGGCGCCGGTCACCCCTTCCTTCATCAGGTCGAGCAGGTTGGTGCCGCCGCCGAGGAAGCGCGCGTTCGGGTTGGCGGCGACACGGCGCACCGCGTCTTCCGGCGAGCTGGCGCGCCGGTAATCAAACGGCGTCATCGGCCACCTCCTTCGCCAGCTTCAGTGCGGTCAGTTCGGACTGGTCGACGTAGCGCCAGGTCAGCGGGCGTGGCGCGCCGCCGCTGTGCACGTCCTGGATCGCGGCGACGATCTTCGGATAGGCGCCGCAGCGGCAGATGTTGCCGCTCATGCGTTCGCGCACTTCGGCGTCGCTGAGTTCGGTGACCGGTTGGCTGACGTCGGCGCTGACATGGCTGGCGTCGCCGCGCTTGATCTCGTTGAGCAGCGCCACCGCCGAGCAGATCTGCCCGGGCGTGCAATAGCCGCACTGGAAACCGTCGTGCTGCACGAACGCGGCCTGCATCGGATGCAGCCGTTCGCCGTCGGCCAGGCCTTCGATGGTGGTGATCTGCGTGTCTTCGGCCTGCGCCGCCAGGGTCAGGCAAGACAGGCGCCGCTCGCCGTCGACGATCACCGTGCAGGCGCCGCATTGGCCATGGTCGCAGCCCTTCTTGGTGCCGGTCAGCGCCAGGTGTTCGCGCAGTGCGTCCAGCAAGGTGGTGCGCGGGTCCAGTTGCAAGGCGTGGCGCTGGCCGTTGACCTGCAGCACCACCGGCATCGCATTCTGCGGCGGGGCGGCACTGGGGGCCGGTGCGGCGAAGGCGGCGTCGCTGAACACGATCTGCCCGCCAGCGCTGCCCAGCCCGGCGGCCGACAGCAGGGCGAGGAATTCGCGCCGCGACAGGCCACTGATCCCGAGCCGGCGCGCAAGCGCGGCCTCGTCGTCGCTCAGCCCGGCATCGTGCGGGGGTTCGGCGGCGCCGGGCGCGGCCTGGGAAGGGTGGGGATCGTGCTGCATCGGTCTCTCCTGCCTGGGGACCGCCGCATCGCTGCGCGCTGGCGCAACAACGGATGCACGGTTCGACCTGGGTAGCGGTGCCGCCATCGTGGCACCGGCGCACGGGCGCGCTGGCACGCCCAAACCCGAGCATTGCAGCGGCGTCGCGAAGAGATTGCGAAGGGCGGGTGGTGGGGTGGTGATGCGTATGCCGTAGCCGCGGGCAGTATTTTGCGTTTCTGTAGGAGCGGCTTAAGCCGCGACAGGATCTATCGGTAACGCCTGTCGCGGCTGAAGCCGCTCCTACAACGGCGGGGCGATCGCAAATTTCTGCGCAGGCGCTACCAGCGGTACGCCACCGACACCTGATACTGGCGGCCGGCGATCGGGCGGCCCATGAACACGCCGCCGGTGGCCGCGCCGGGCACGCGCACGTTGCCTTCGGTCAGGCCCAGTTCGTCGGTCACGTTGCTGCCGCTGGCGGTGAACTCCCAATGCTCGCCGGCATGCAGGCTGGCGCCGACGTCGAGCATGTCGTAGGACGGCAGGCGCTGGCTGTTGGCCAGGTCGGCGTAGCGCTCGCCGATGTAGGAATAGGTGGCGAACACGCGCAGGTCGCCGAACGGCAGCATCCAGTAATAGCTCGGGGTCAGCCGGAACTGGCGCTTGGGCTGGCGCATCACCTGGTTGCCGGTGTACTCGCGGTAGTTGCGGTACTTGGCGTCCAGCCACACCCCGGTGCCGGCCAGTTCGAAGCCGCCGAACGGACGGATCGCGCCTTCCACTTCCAGGCCGTAGGCGCGCGAATCGCCGACCGTGGTGAAGTTGCTGCCGTCGGCCAGGAATGCCTGGAACGGCGAGTTCTTGAAGGTGTTGTAGAACGCGGTCAGGTACAGGTCGTAGGCGGCCGCACCGGACTTCAGGCCCAGCTCGTACTGGTCGATGTCCTGCACCTTGGTCTGCCCGTCGCGCAGGTTGTCGAAGCCCGGGAACTTGACTCCGGAATTGACCCGCGCGAACAGGCTGTTGTGCTCATCGAGCTTGAAGTTCAGGCCCGCGGTCCACGACAGCGCGTTGTCGTCCTGGTCGATGCGGCGCGCGCTCGGCAGCGAGATCGAGGTGGCGTTGTCGTACAGCGTGGCCGGATCGCCGTCCAGGTCCACGGTGGCGGTGTCGTGCACGGTGCCGGTGACGCGCTGGCGCTCGTAGCGCGCGCCCAGATCCAAGCGCAGGCGTTCGTCCAGTTCCCATTCGTCGGCGACGAACACTGCAGTGTTCTCGCCGTCGTAGTGCGCGCGCAGGGCGAAGAAGGCGGTGCTGGTGAAGCCGTCGCGGGTCGGCTGGCGGCCGTCGTCCAGGCTGACGTCGATGCGCCGCGCGTGGTTCTGCGCGGTCAGCAGCATGGTGTTGCCCAGATACCAGGTGTCGTTGGAGGAATACTTGGCGTAGTAGCTGCCCACAGTGAGCGTATTGCCGGCGAACAGTTCGCGGCTCAGGCGCAGGTCGTTGGTGAAGGAATTCAGGCGCTTGTCCACCGACCACCAGCCGGCTTCCAGCACCTGCTGGTTCGGATCGACCGCGCCGCCGCCGTTGCTGTAGCGGGCGCTGCCGGTGCTGCCGTAGTCGGCGATGAAATCGCCCAGGCGCTGCGGCGCATCGCCGGTGAACAGCGCGTAGGTCGGCGCGGTGCCGCCCATCACGCTGAAGCGGTCGGCGAGAGTCCAGTCGCCGAGTTGCCAGTTGAGTTCGCCGCCGAACACGTCGATGTTGACCCCGCGGCCGTCGGCCAGGTCGCGCTGCACGGTCTCGCCGTTCGGGCCGACCGGCAGGCTGACGTTGCGGAAATCGTTGCTGAGCAGGGTGCCGGTCTGTGCGTTCAGGCCGGGGAAGCTGGACAGGTCGCTGCCGTTGTTGCGCGACAGCAGCGGGATCGCGGTGTAGAAGGCGTTGTTGTCGTCGGTGTGGCGCGCGTAGAAGGTCAGGTCGCCGCTGTCCCAGCGCTTGCTCAGGGTGGCGCTGAACTGGCCGCCCTTGTCGGCGGAGAACTGCGGGTCGCGCACGCCGTCGGTCTCGCGGAAGAAGCCGCCGATACTGTAGTACCAGCCATTGCCCATCGGCCCGCTGTTGAACAGATCGATGCGGCGCAGATTGTCGCTGCCGCCGGTCAGGCGCACGCTGCCCGCCGGCTCGTCCTGGCCCTGCTTCTGGATGAAGTTGGCGGTGATGCCGGCCTGGCCGTTGGAAAAGATCGGGCTGGAGCCGCCGCGCAGCACTTCCAGGCGCTCGACGGTGTCGTCGGTGCGGAACAGCGTGGAGTTTTCCAGGAACGACAGCGTCGGCGGCGGGAACAGCGGCGAGCCGTCGAGCTGGAAGGTGACGAACGGCGCATCGCCTTCGGAGGGCATGCCGCGCACGAAGATGTTGGCGCCGGTGCCGCCGCCGCTGGGCTCGGCCCACACGCCGGGCACGATCTTCAGCAGGTCGGCGCTGCTCTGCGGCACCGCCTGCTGGATCTGTTCGGGCGTGGCGGTGGTGATCGAGAAACTGGCGTCGCGCTTGCGCAGGCCCTTGAAGCGCGCGGTGCCGCTGACCACCACGGTATCCAGGGTGGTGGCGTCGGATTGCGCGGCGGGTGCGGCGGATTGGACGGCCTCGTCGGGGGCGGCGGCGGTTTGCGCCAACGCGGTCGGCGCGAGCAGGATGGCGACGATGGACAGCGGCAGCAGGCGGAGCGGCAGGGCGGCTTTCATGAAGAATCTCTCCTTTCTTCATCCGAAAACGATGCGCCGGTACGCATAGCGGCCTACGCGTGCAGTGCACGTCAAAGCAGGGCCGGCCGGCACAGCGCGATGCAGGGGACAGCGCGCGGCGCTCTTTGTAACGCCGTTGCGCAGACAGGCTGTTGTGCAGCGCGGAAGATGCGCCGTTTGCGTGACCGGTTGCGCAGGCCGGTCGTCAGCGCCGCGTGCGATTCGTCGTGCCGCGCGCAGCGCGACGCCGCCTTGTGGGAGCGACGCCAGCTGGCCGTGCGCTCTAGATCACGACGTGCCTGCCGCTGGCGCATGGCCGCAGCCGATCGCTGCGCCGCTTGGTGGCTGCATGCTTTCGCTGCGAAGTTGCCTGGCTGTGTCTACGAAAGACTGGTTAGTCAGATCCGTCGTGAGCCAGTGCCAAACAACACTCGATTGAATTTCTAGAAATTTCTAGTATTTTCTAGAAATACCTGACATGCTTCGATCCGTTGCATGCTAATTCGGGCGTGCACCATCAGAAGGGGGAAGTACGTGGCAATCAAGAAGTCCAATGGCAATCTAGTCGTCCAGGATGCGTCAAGTGGGAACTTGACATCGCTGAACAATGAACAGGTGGCTGCTCAACTGCATGCTTTAGCAGAACAGGTTCAGGCTGGCGCAATCCGCGGGTATGAATTCAAGCAGACAGCAAACTCCGTAAGCTTCACTGTTGATTCTGCCGATGGAAAGCAGCGCATTATCAAGAACGAAACTGTGCTTCCTGGCTTGGTTCGACGACAGACCGATCATGTCGCTCAACAGCCGCCTGCGGAGCGGAGAAAGGTCGTCAAAGAGCTTGTGCAAAAGGGATTGTCGCAAGTTGAAATTGCAAAACTCACCTTGCGATCTCAGAAGACAATCTCGAATGACATTCAGAGGCTGAAGGACGATGGAGAGTTGTAGGGGTGATTGCAGGGACTCCAATCTTGATCTTGGCACTCCGCCGCAATAGGCGGGGTGCAGTGGGCGGCCGTCAGGCCGCCTTTGGCTTGCTGCGAGACCAGATCAGGTCGTGTGCGCCGTCCTCGCCTTCGATCAGTCGTGCGTAGACCGTTGCCGGGAACGAAGGGTCGTCCAGGGTTACAGACACATAGGGGCGACCGGCCTCGCTAGTTTTCTTCCGCGCCGCGCCAATGTCGTGGCTAGCCGCTTGCAGGCGGTAGTCGGGAGCGCTCTCGTGTCAGCTTTGTCGTTGGGAACCAGCTTGACGTTGATGGTCAGGGTGCGAAATGTGCCTGTGAAGCCGTCTTTGTCTGCGGTGAAGGTGCCGATGTTGGCCATGCGCCCCGCCGGGGTGATCTTGCACAGGAAGCCGGGTACCACGGTATCCCGCAGTTCGATGGCTGTATCGAGCCTTGGCGTAGTCAAGCACATTGCGGTACTGGAGTCATCGTGAAATAAAAAAAAAGGCCGCCCGAAGGCGGCCTCCACTGACGCTCGGGAGGGGAGCCGCGTCAGAAGAACAGGCGCACGCCGAACGAGGCGTTGCGGCCGGGCAGCATCACGTCGTCCTTCAGGAACGAGGTGTGCACGCGCGCGTCCTGGTCGGTCAGGTTGTTGCCGTCCAGGAACACTTCCCAGGCGGTCGCGCCGGCATCGACGTGGTAGGCCAGGTGCGCATCGACCAGCGTGTAGCCGTCGGTCGGGGTTTCGTTGACCGCCACCTTGTCCTGCTTCTGGTAGCGGGTCGCGCCGAGCGAGGCGCGCCAGTTGCTGGCGTCCCAGCGCAGCTGCGCGCCGTAGCGTGCCGGGGCGATGCGCGGCAGGTTGCCGCCGTCCTTCAGCCGCGCGCGCACGGTGTCGCCGAACACGCGCAGGTCCCAGGCGCCGCTGTCGTTGTCGGCCAGGTGGAAGGTGGCCTCGCCCTCGAAACCATGGAAGATCGCGTCGGCCTGGGTCCACTGGCGGATCGGCAGGAAGTCGTTGTCTTCCTCGTGGAACCACTGCGCGCCGGTATCGACGATGTAGATGAAATCGTCGTAGCGGTTGTAGTACGCCGCCACCTTGGCATCCACCCAGGTGTTCTTGAAGTTCAGTCCCAACTCGGCCTGGTTGGCCTTCTCCGGCTTGAGGTTGGCGTCGCCGATCTCGTAGGCGAGGGTGGCGATGTGCGGGCCGTCGGCGAACAGTTCTTCCTCGGCCGGCGCGCGCTCGGCATGGTCGAGGTTGGCGGTCAGGCGCCACTGCTCGTTGAAGCGGAAGCCGCCGCTGAGCGAGAAGCTCTTCGGGGTGAAGTCGCGGTCCACGCCGGTGTCGGTCTCGTACTTGACCTTGTCCACGCGCGCGCCGACCTCGGCGGTGACACGTTCCCAGTTGTTGCGGGCCACGGCGAACACGCCGATGGCGCGGGTGTCGGTCTTCGGCACGAACGCCTCTTCGCCGATCGCCTGGAAAGTGGAGTCGCTGCCCTGCACGCCGAACGCGGTCTGCCAGCCGCCGCCGAAGGTGAAGGACGCTTCGACGCGGCCTTCGTTGGCGCGCTTGTCGAATACCGTGCCCACTTCCTCGCCCTCGAACTCGGTGTGGGTGTAGGCGGTGTGGCCGAAGCTGTAGCGCAGCGCGCTGCCGTCGCCCCACGGATCGGTCAGCCCGCCCTTGAGCTCGTAGCGGTCCTGGTGCATGCGCAGCGACACGCCGCGCTCGCCGGCGGCCAGGTCGCCGGGTTCGCCCGGGTTGCCGTAGTTGTCGCGGAAGCGCGAGGCCGACACGCCGACGAAGCCCCAGTCGCCGGCCAGCGAGGCGCCGACCGAACCGGTCTTGGTGTCCAGGAAGGAATTGGCCTGGCGGCCCTGCGGGGTGTCGTAGTCCTTCTGGTTGCGGTACACGCCGTCGGCGTGGATCGACAGGCCGCTGCCGTTGCCGGCATCGACCCGGAACATGTCGGTGTTGCCGTCCTTGTCGCCGCCGTCGAAGCGCACTTCGGCGCGGCCGTGCACGCCGTCCACCGGCGTCTCGGCGATGCGCCCGTCGACCACGTTGACCACGCCGCCGATCGCGCCGGAACCGTAAAGCAGCGTGGATGGTCCCTTCAGCACTTCGATCTGGTCGGCCAGGAACGATTCCACCGCCGGCGAGTGGTCCTGGCTGACGGTGGACACGTCCTGCGTGGACAGGCCGTCGCTGAGCACCGCCACGCGCGGGCCGTCCAGGCCGCGGATGATCGGCCGGCCCACGCCGGGGCCGAAGTTGGAACTCTGCACGCCGGGCAGGCTGGCCACGGTCTCGCCGACGCTGGCGCCGCGGTTCTCGTCCAGGCGCTCACCGGCCAGCACGTCCACCGGCTGGCTCAGGTCGCCGGCGGCATCGCGCAGCGGGCTGGCGGTGACCACCACCGCGTCCATGTCCTTGACGTGGCGGTCCTGCTTGCGGCCGTCGGCATGGCGGCTGTCGCTGGCCGGCGGCGTGGCGGCGTCCGTGGCCGGTGCATCGGCGGCCAGGGCCAGGGCGGGGCTGAGCAGGCCGCCCAGCGCCAGGGACAGGGCGGTGCGACGGAGCGAGCGGGAACGCGAGGAGGAGGACATAGACATACCGAATGGGAGGAAAAAAAGCGCCGCCAGGCGAGCGCGGGCGCTCGCGTTGCCGCGCGGAGGCGGCGACAGGCATGGCAATGGGGGGCGTGGCGACCCCCTGGTCGCCGGCCCGGTAATGTTATATTATTCTATAACGCAATCACCACTGTGCTGGAAGTCATGTCGCCTACCTTCGATCTGCGCGCACTGCTCGACCGCCTCGGCGCCACCGGTTCGCTGCTATGCGCGGTGCATTGCGCGCTGCTGCCGCTGGCGCTGGCCGTGTTGCCTTCGTTGGGCCTGTCGGTGTGGCTGGGCGACGGGGTGGAACGCACGCTGGTGCTGTTCGTGACCTGCCTGGGCCTGTTCAGCCTGGTGCTCGGCTACCGCCGGCATCGCGCCTGGCAGGCGCTGGGCCTGCTGCTGCTGGGTCTGCTGTCGTTGTGGACCGGCATGCTGGTGCCGGCGCTGCACCACGCGGTGGCGCCGCACGCGGCGATCATGACCTTCGGCGGCACCCTGGTCGGGCTCGCGCACCTGCTCAACCTGCGGCTGAACCACGGCCACGTGCACGACGCCAGCTGCGCCCACTGAGCGCACGTGATAGGCTTGCCGCCCTTGCGCGAGGGCGCTGACCGCGTTGGCCTCGCCAAACCCGTGCACCGCGCGGGGATTTTCGCACACACATTCAGGAGTCGATGAGCATGGGTAAGGGTGACCGCAAGACCGCCAAGGGCAAGCGCTACAACGCCAGCTATGGCAATTCGCGCTCGCATAGCGTGAGCAAGGTGGCCGTGGGCGCCGCGTCGCCGGTCGCCAAGAAGTCGGTGGTCAAGACCCCGGCGGCGAAGAAGGCAGTGGCCAAGAAGACGGTCGCCAAGGCCGGCTGAGCCTCGGCTCCAGCGGTACGGAAGAACGCGGCGCTTGCGCCGCGTTTTTTTTGCCTCGAAAAAAACGCCGCAGCCCGCGGCCCTGCAGGGTGCAGCTTCAGCCCCTCTCCCCCCGGCGACCGAAGGAAGTCCCCGTGGGAGAGAGGGGTTGGGGTGAGGGTCCGGCGCGAAGCGACTCGCGGAGTCGGCGCTCAGCGCGGCGGATCGTCCTCGCCGCTGTCGCCGGCCAGGTCGGCGGCCAGCGAGGTCGGTTCGGGTTCGGGTTCGGCGACGCTAGGCACCGGCAGCAACTGTTCCGCCAGGCCGCGATAGATCGGCGTGCGGCACACCAGCGCCGAGGCGCCGCGCGCGATCAGCACCGTGGCCAGGATCGGCAGCAGCATGTCGCTGCTGTCGGTCAGTTCCAGCGAGATCACCGCCGAGGTCAGCGGCGCCTGGGTGACCCCGGTCAGGTAGGCGCACATGCCGAGCAGCACGAAGGTGCGCGGATCCACGTCCGGCATCAGCACCGCCAGGTTGTGGCCGACGCCGGCGCCGACCGCCAGCGCCGGCGAGAACAGGCCGCCGGGGATGCCGGCCACGTACGACACCAGGTTCGCCAGCAGCTTCATCAGCCCGAACTCGTGGCCGACGCTGGCGTGGCCCTGCACCAGGCTGCGCGCCTGCTCGTAGCCGGTGCCGAACGCGCCGTTGCCGAAGACCAGGCCCAGCGCGACCAGGGCCAGGCCGCAGGCCGCGGCCAGCAGCACCGGATGGCGGCCGCGCAGCGCGCCCAGCCAGCGCGGCTTGCCGGCCACGGTGGCCAGCACCATGCGGCTGAACGCGCCGCCGAGCAGGCCGGCGACCACCCCGCACAGCACGATCGCCAGCCACGCCCGGCCCAGCGGCAGCGCCGCGGACACCTTGCCGAAGTAGGTGTAGTTGCCGAGCAGGCCCAGCGAGATCACGCCGCCGACGATCACCGCGGTCAGCAAGGTTCCGGAGAAACGGTGTTCGAAACGGCCGCTGAGTTCCTCGATCGCGAACACCACCCCGGCCAGCGGCGTGTTGAACGCCGCGGCGATGCCCGTGGCGCCGCCGGCGAGCAGGAAATGCGAGGCCTGGCGCGGATCGCGGAAACCGAACCAGCGCCCGAGCACGTACATCAGGCTGGCGCCGACGTGCACGGTCGGGCCTTCGCGCCCGACCGAGGCGCCGCCGAGCAAGGCCAGCGTGGTCAGCAGCAGCTTGCCGGCGGACACGCGCAGCGACAGGTTGGTTTGCCGGAACGCGTCGTCCGGCTGCTCAAGCGCGGCGATGACCTGCGGAATGCCGCTGCCGCGGGTAGGGCGCAACACGCCGTTGGTCAGCCAGGCGAGCAGCGCGAACACGCTCGGCGTCAGCAGCAGCGCCCACCACGGCGAGTGCGCGATGATGCGCTGGAACAGGTGGAAGGCCGCGTCGCTGGCCTTGGCGAACACGATCGCGACCAGCGCCACCGCGACCGCGCCGCCCCACAGCACCGCGCGCTGTTTCCAGCTCTCGTGCGAGAGCAACGGGCGTAGACGATGGCGCATGCGCGGCGGCGGCACGGGATCGGGCGACTGCATGCGGGGATTGTCGCATGCGCGCCATCGCGTGGGCTTGTCGCCTCGTCCACACATTCATGCCCGGCGCGGTGTGTGGCGCTGCACCGCTGGGCAGATCGCCGCGCCGAACGCGGGCGGTTGCGACGGGTATCTGCAGTCGGCACCGTGGTCCAGGAGCGACGCGGGCCATTGGTCGCGACACGCTTCACCGGCAGGCGGCGGCATGGCGGTAGCGCGATTGCGATGCGGCAACCGATGGCGAGGCGCGCCGCAGGCTGGCAAGGCCGCGCCCGGCTAGCGGCGCTTCAAGGTGCGGCGCGACGTGGCGCCGCGGCGCTCAGCGCAATGCCGGCAGCAGCGCCTGCGGATCGCCGTCGTTGGGCGCGGCGGGAATTCCCAGCAGCCGGGTCAGCAGCGGATACACATCGACATTGTCGAACGGCGCCAGCGTGGCGCCCTGGCGGAACGCCGGGCCGCGCGCGATGAACACCGCGCGCATCGACGGCAGCGCCGGATCGTAGCCGTGCGAACCGCGCAGCCCGGTACGCGGCTTCTCCGCGGCGCGCTCGGCCGGCAGCGCGTCCCAGCCTTCGTGCATCTGGCACACGATCGGCGGGACGCGCGGATGGCTGCCGTAGTGCCAGCGCGCCGGCAGTTCGGCCTTGCGCCAGCAGTCGTACTGCGGATGCGCGCCGAGCAGCTTGGCTTCGACCCTGGCCTCCTGGCCGGGCCGCGGCGCGATGCCGACCGACTGGCCGTAGCTGACCACCTCGGCCTCTTGCATCGACACCATGTCCTCGACGATGACCACCTGCTGCGCCGGCACCGTCGCCATGCCGTGGTCGGAGACCACGATCAGGTTGGTGCGATCTAGTTGCCTGCGCCGGGCCAGCCCGTCGAGCAGGCGGCCGATCGCCGCGTCGACCTGCTCGATCGCGCGCGCGTACTGCGCCGATTGCGGGCCGAAGTCGTGGCCGGCCTCGTCGACCTGCTCGAAATACAGGGTCAGCAGCTGCGGATGCGGCGCGCTGCGATCGTCCAGCCAGCCCAGCACCTGGTCGACCCGCGCGTTCGGCGCGACGTCTTTGTCGAAGGCCTGGCGGCGGCTCGGGCGCACGCCCTGGATCGCCGCTTCGCCGCCCGGCCAGGCCCAGCTCGCCGAGGGCAGGCCGGCCTTCTCGGCGCCCACCCAGATCGGCTCGCCGCCCCACCAGCGGCCGTCGCCGACCGCGTCGCGGTCGCTGACCCGGAACGTGCCCAGCAGCGGGTCGTTCATGCTGTTGTGGACGATGCCGTGGTGGTCCGGACGCAGCC
>Ga0308160_10006602_pt1 | contig 11765 bp, 10 predicted proteins | sample PhyFR1_FD_201036 | JGI IMG/M metagenome (GOLD analysis project Ga0308160, IMG submission 201036) | Phyllosphere microbial communities from UC Gill Tract Community Farm, Albany, California, United States - DLSLF.R1 | ecosystem: Host-associated > Plants > Phyllosphere > Unclassified | place: USA... | reverse complement strand
GACAACCTGCTTGACCACCTGGTCAACCTTGGATGCCGGGATCGGCTTGCCATTCACGGTCGCAACGTTCTGCGCGAACGACGGCAGGACTACTGCCATTGCGGTCATGGCTAACATCAGGCGGGCGGGCTTCACAATCATTTATTCGATCCTATTTGTTCCCAGCGGCGTAAGCCGCCGGTATCAGTACATAGAAAGTCGCAAGGGCGACGACAACCGGTGGCCGGGGCCACCGGTGATGCAACATCTTACTGCACCTTTGCCTTCTTGACCATTTCCTCTTGGAAGGAGGCAAGCTTTTGCTGCGACAGGGCGTCCTGGATCTGCGGTTTGACCTCATCCAGCGTCGGCAGTTTCGCCTGGCGGACGTCGTCCAGCTTGATCACGTGGTAGCCGACCTGGGTCTTGACCGGCTTTTCGGTGACCTGGCCTTTTTGCAGGCTGGTGAAGCCGGCGGCGAATTCCGGCGGGAAGGATGCCGGGGTCGCCCAATCCAGGTCGCCGCCGTTGTTGGCGGTACCGGTGTCCTTCGACTGCTTGGCCAGGTCTTCGAATTTGGCGCCGCCCTTGATCTTGGCGATGAGGGCGTTGGCGTCGGCTTCGTTTTCGACCAGGATGTGGCGCACGTGGTATTCCTTGTCGCCGGTCTGCTTGGTGAACTTGTCGTATTCGGCCTTCACCTCGGCGTCGGTCACCGGGTGCTTGCTGATGTAATCACGGGCCAGCGCGTTGACCACGATGGCCTGGCGGGCGCTTTCCAGCGCGTCCTTGACTTCAGGCTTCTTATCGTAACCTTGCTTGACGGCTTCCTGCATCATCACTTCGCGGGCGATCAGCTGTTGCTTGACGGCGTTGCGCAGTTCCGGCGAATCCTGGCCCTGGCCCTGCGAGATCACTTGCTTCACGGCCTGGTCGGCGCGCGAGGACGGGATGGCTTTGCCGTTCACGACGGCGAGGTTCTGTGCGAATGCAGGGGAAACGGCGATAGCGATCAAGGCTAACAGCAGCCGTGCTGGCTTAAAAGTCATGTTGATTCCTGTGAGGGGGTTGCTTGGACGGGATTGGATTAATTTTTGTATAAAGCAGGTTTTTGAACCAGAGCAGATTTTCAAACAGATTACTTAAGATTCCCTGAATCTCCGCGCTGTCTGTCTCAGGACAGCTCGGAAGGCGCATGCGCGGTAATCGCCAGCGCGTGAATGTCGGTATGCATCATACCTTGCACGGCATCATACACCAGCCGATGACGCATGACGAGTCTCTGGCCCTCGAAGCGTTCCGAAACGACCGTCACATGGTAATGCCCGCCACCCGACGCCGCGCCGGCATGGCCGGCGTGCAGGTGGGAGTCGTCGCGGACCTCGATCTGCGAGGGCGCGAGTGCGTGAATGAGAAGGGCACGGATGCGTTCGACGCGCTCGTTGTTGACTAAGTTCATTTCGCATCCTCCGGTTCTTGCATGTACTTGCTGAGCATCAGGGTCTGGGCGATCACGAAGACGAAGAACAGGCCGGTGGCGCCGAACATCTTGAAGCTGACCCAGGCGCTGGTATTCCCCTTGAAGACGACGAAGGCCATGACTAGGTTCAGCACGCCCATGGCGGCCATGAAGCCGATCCAGGCGAAGCCGACGCGTTTCCAGACCCCGTCCGGCAACTTGATCTGCTCTTCCATGGCCTTGCGCATCAGGTTCTTGCCGAAACCGACCTGGGCCACGAGCAGGGCCAGGGCAAAGGCCCAGTACAGGATGGTCGGTTTCCACTTGATGAAGTTCTCGTCGTGGAAATAGATGGTGGCGCCGCCCATGACGACGATGACGGCCAGCGACAGCCACAGCATGCCGTCGACCTTGCGGCCGCGCACCAGCAGGTAGCCGATCTGCAGCACGGTGGCGATCACGCCGACCGCGGTCGCGACCATGATCGGGGCTTGCTCGGGCGTCAGGTTGCCGCCGGCGACCAGACCGCCCATGTACTGCAGGGCCAGCGCATGCGCCGCTTCCTCATGGCTGACGCCCAGGCGGTAGGCGATGAAAAACAGGATGACCGGGAACAGGTCGAACAGGAATTTCATGTAAATCCGTCTTTCTTGGGGCGGTTCAGGCGGGTTCGAACCGCATGGCGGCCGAGTTGATGCAGTAGCGCAGGCCGGTCGGCGGCGGACCGTCTTCGAAGACGTGACCCAGATGAGCGTCGCAGACTGCGCAAATGATCTCCGTGCGCACCATGCCGTGGCTGCGGTCGACCTTTTCGATGACGTTGGCCGGATCCAGCGCGCGGAAATAGCTGGGCCAGCCGCAGCCGGATTCGAACTTGGCGTCGGATTCGAACAGCGGGGTGTCGCAGCACACGCAGTGGTAGATGCCGTGTTCGTGGTGGTCCCAGAACTTGCCGGTGAAGGCGCGTTCGGTGGCCGCGTGGCGGGTCACCTGGTATTCCATCGGGTCCAGCTGGGCCCGCCATTCGGCGTCGGTTTTGCTTACTTTTTCAGTCATGATGTCACTGTCTCTATATAGATAGTTCAGGATGAGCAGCTCACTTCGAGGTGGGATGCCCAATCCGGCGGCAGGGCCGCGTAGGATTCGTTGCCGGCTTGTTCGTCGAACGGCCGCTCGAGCACGGCCAGCAGGCGGGTCACTTCGGTGAAATCGCCGTTCTGTGCCTTTTCGATCGCAACCTGGGCCAGATAGTTGCGCAATATGTATTTCGGGTTGACCTTGTTCATGGCCTCGCTTCGTGCCGCATCGACGCTGGACTCGCTGCGCAGGCGCGCGCGGTACTGCGCGGCCCAGCCGTCGAAGCCGGGGCGGTCCAGGAACAGGTCGCGCAGCGGTGCGTCCGCCTGTTCGCGCTCGCCCTCCGGCACCTCCAGGCGCAAGCCGCCAAGGCGCCGGAAGAACAGCGTGAAGTCGACGTGGTTCTCCTGCATCAGCTTGAACATGGCGTCGAACAGCGCCTTGTCGTCGTCCCGCGTGGCCGCCAGGCCCAGCTTGGCGTGCAGCAGTTCGTCGAATTTTTCGCCGTAGGCGTCGACGTAGACTTCGAGGGCGGCCTGGGCCGCCTCCGTGTCCTGGATCAGCGGCAGCAGGGCATTCGCCAGCGCGTAGCAGTTCCAGTGGCCAACCGGCACCTGGTTCGCGTACGAGTAGCGCCCACCCTGGTCGGTGTGGTTGCAGATGTGGTCGACGTCGAAGGCTTCCATGAAGCCGAAGGGCCCGTAATCCAGCGTCAGGCCCAGGATCGACATGTTGTCGGTATTCATCACGCCATGCATGAAGCCGACCGCCTGCCAGTGCGCGATCATGCGCGCGGTGCGGCGGGTGACTTCTTCCAGCAGGGCGAGATAGGGGTTGTCGGCGCCGGCGAGTTCCGGATAGAAATTCTGGATGACGTAGTCGGCCAGCATGCGCAGTTCTTCCGGCTTGTCGTTGTAGCACCAGTGTTCGAAGGAACCGAAGCGGACGAAGCTGGGCGCCATGCGGGTCACGACCGCGGCGGTCTCGACGGTTTCGCGGATGATGTTCTTGTTCGAACCCGTCACCATCAGCGCGCGCGTGGTCGGGATGCCGAGCGCGGCCATGGCTTCCGAGCACAGGAATTCGCGGATCGAGGAGCGCAGCACGGCGCGGCCGTCGCCCATGCGCGAATACGGCGTCATGCCGGCGCCCTTCAGCTGCAGTTCCATCGGGCCGCTCGGCGTGGCCAGTTCGCCCAGCAGGATGGCGCGGCCATCGCCGAGCTGGCCGGCCCAGTGGCCGAACTGGTGGCCGGAATACACGGCCGCCAGCGGTTTGGCGCGCGGCGGCACATGATTGCCGGTGAACACGGCAACCAGGTCATCCTTCGCCAGGTCGGCAGGGTCGAGCCCGACCAGCGCCGCGGCAGGCGCGCTGGCCGCGACGAAGTAGGGCGCGGGCAGCGGCGTCGGCCTCAGGTGCGTATAAAAGGCAGGCGCTAACAATTCGGCGAAGGAATTGTTAAGGGGCAGGTCGTCAGCAGTAATGGGTGCGTCCTTCAGGTCGGTCTTTCGTGAGAATGCACGGATTCTACCGTAAGCGGCGCGATTCTATGGTCAGGCATGCGTGCGTCCAAAGCGCGTTACATTCGGTAACGGTTCATGCCGCGCTGCAGCATCGAAATCGATTGACGCCTGCTGAGCCGGCACCGGACACTGCTTTCGAGCATACGGAGTAGACCCCATGACAGTAGAGCAGAGCCCGGTGATGGGCCAGATGATGCACCAGCCGCTGATGATTTCAAACATCATCCAGTTCGCCGCACGCCATTACGGCAGCGGCGAGATCGTCTCGCGCCGGATCGAGCCCGACCTGCAGGACGAGCTGTATCGAGGCACCTACCGCGACTGCGAACGGCGCGCCCGCAAGCTGGCGCTGGCGCTCGCCAGCCAGGGCGTGGCGATGGGGCAGCGCGTCGGCACCCTGGCCTGGAATGGCTACCGTCACCTCGAACTCTACTATGGCGTGTCCGGTTCCGGCGCGGTGCTGCACACGATCAACCCGCGCCTGCACCCCGAGCAGATCGCCTGGATCGTCAACCATGCGGAAGACCAGTTGCTGTTCTTCGATATCACTTTCCTGCCGCTGGTCGAGGCGATCGCCGCCGCTTGCCCGACGGTGCGCGGCTTCGTGCTGATGAGCGATCGCGCCCACATGCCGGCCTCGACCGCGATTCCCGGCCTGCTCTGCTACGAAGACCTGCTCGATGCCATCGACGAGGCGGCGGCCGACGCCTGGCGCTGGCCGGTGTTCGACGAAAACGCGGCCGCCTCGCTCTGCTACACCTCGGGCACGACCGGCAACCCGAAGGGCGTGCTGTACTCGCATCGCTCGACCGTGCTGCACGCCTACGCCGCGGCCTTGCCCAACGTGCTGAACGTGAGCGCGGCCGACACCGTGCTGCCCGTGGTCCCCATGTTCCATGTCAACGCCTGGGGCTTGCCCTACTCGGTGCTGTTGTGCGGCGCGAAGATGGTGCTGCCCGGCGCGCGGCTGGACGGCAAGTCGCTGTACGAATTGTTCGAAGGCGAAGGCGTGACCTTCTCGGCCGGCGTGCCAACCGTCTGGCTGGGCCTGGTCAACCATGCGCTGCAGAACAATTTGCAGTTCTCGACTTTCCGGCGCACCGTGATCGGCGGTTCGGCCTGCCCGCCGGCGCTGATGGATACGCTGATCGACCGTTTGAATGTGCAAGTGATCCACGGCTGGGGCATGACGGAAATGTCACCGCTCGGCACCACGGGCGGCTTGCTGGCGAAACACCGCGACTTGCCGGTGGCCGAGCAGCGCGCCATCCTGCAGAAGCAGGGCCACGCGATCTTCGGCGTCGACATGAAGATCGTCGACGACGACGGCGCCGAGCTGCCCTGGGACGGCAAGAGTGCCGGCCACCTGTTGGTCAAGGGACCGTGGATTGTCGCCAGCTATTTCCGAGGCGAAGGCGGCGATCCGCTGCGTGACGGCTGGTTCCCGACCGGGGACGTGGCCACCATCGATCCGGACGGCTTCATGCAGATCACCGACCGCAGCAAGGACGTGATCAAGTCCGGCGGCGAGTGGATCGGCTCGATCGACCTGGAAAACATCGCGATGGCGCACCCGGCCGTGCTGCAGGCCGCCTGCATCGCTGTGAAACACCCGAAATGGGACGAGCGGCCGCTGCTGGTGGTGGTGCGCAAGCCCGATATGGCCGTCTCGCGCGAGGCCTTGCTCGGCTGGTTCGACGGCAAGGTGGCGCGCTTCTGGATGCCGGATGATGTGGTGTTCGTCGATGCGCTGCCGATCGGTGGTACGGGCAAGATTCAGAAGAACAGATTGCGTGAGCAGTTCCGCGAGCACAAGGTGACTGCGGAATAATACGACCGTACTTTTATCGGCGCGATGGGTTATAGTGAGCGGACTGCACATCACCTGACAAGGAGACCCATGAGCGCCGATTACCAGGTCCTGGACAACGTAGCCGTCATCACCCTGAACAACCCGCCGGTCAACGGCCTCGGCCTGGCCACGCGCACGGCCGCCGTCGAGGCGCTGCAACGCGCCCAGGCCGACGATAGTGTAAAAGCCATCGTCATCACCGGCGCCGGCAAGGCGTTCTCGGGCGGTGCCGACATCCGCGAGTTCAATTCGCCCAAGGCGCTCACCGAGCCGTCGCTGCATACGCTGATCCAGACGGTCGAGGATTCGAACAAACCGGTCGTGGCAGCGATCCACACCGTGTGCATGGGCGGCGGCCTGGAACTGGCGCTGGGTGCCAACTACCGCGTGGCGCTGCCTGGCGCCCAGGTCGCGCTCCCCGAGGTGAAGCTGGGTCTGCTTCCCGGGGCCGGCGGCACCCAGCGCCTGCCGCGCGTGCTCGGCCTGCAGCCGGCGCTCGAGATGATCGTGTCCGGCACGCCGGTCGCGTCGGAAAAACTGGCGGGCACGCTGCTGTTCGACGACCTGCTGCCGGCCGGCAGCGACCTGGTCGAAGGCGCGGTCGCCTTCGCCAAGCGCATCGCCGACCTGCGTCCGCTGCCGAAGGTGCGCGAGCGCCAGGTCGAGCAGCCCGACCTGGACGCCTTCCTGGCAGCGGCGCGCCAGAAGGTGGCCGCCGCCGCGAGCCCCTTCCCGGCGCCGCTGGCCTGCCTCGAAGCCGTCGCCGCATCAAGCACCATGCCCTTCGACGATGGCCTGAAGTTCGAGCGCGAGCGCTTCATGCAGCTGGCCGAGACCGTGGAATCCAAGGCGCTGCGCCACGCCTTCTTTGCCGAGCGCGCCGCCGGCAAGGTGCCGGACGTGCCGCTTGACACCCCGGTGCGCGAGATCAGGGCGGCCGCCGTGGTCGGCGCGGGGACGATGGGCGCGGGCATCGCCGTGAGTTTTGCGAATGCCGGTATCCCGGTCACGATCCTGGAAACGAAGCAGGAAGCGCTGGACCGGGGCTTGGGCACCATCCGCAAGAATTACGAGAACACCGTCAAGAAGGGCAAGCTGGCCGAGGACAAGCTGGAACAGCGTATCGGCCTGATCCGCGGCACGCTGGCGATCGCCGACATCGCCCAGGCCGACATCGTGATCGAAGCCGTGTTCGAAGACCTGGCGGTCAAGGAAAGCGTGTTCCGCCAGCTGGACGCGGCCATGAAACCGGGTGCGATCCTGGCCTCGAATACGTCGACGCTGGACCTCGACAAGATCGCCGGCTTCACGGCGCGGCCGCAGGACGTGATCGGCCTGCATTTCTTCAGCCCGGCCAACGTGATGAAGCTGCTGGAAATCGTGCGCGGCGCCCGGACCGGCAAGGACGTGCTGGCCACGGCGCTGGCGCTGTCCAAAAAGCTCAGGAAGACCGGCGTCGTGGCCGGCGTCTGCGACGGCTTCATCGGCAACCGCATGGTGGAACAGTACGTGCGCCAGGCCGGCTTCCTGCTGGACGAGGGCGCGCTGCCGCAGCAGGTCGACCGTGCGATCGAGGCCTTCGGCTTCGCCATGGGGCCGCTGCGCATGAGCGACCTGGCCGGCAACGACATCGGCTGGGCGATCCGCAAGCGCCGCGCGAGCGAAATGCCGGACATAAAGTATTCGAAGACCGCCGACCTGCTGTGTGAACAGGGCCGCTTCGGCCAGAAAACCGGCGCCGGCTGGTACGACTACGCGGCCGGCGAGCGCACGCCGCATCCCTCGCAACTGGTCGACGACATGATCGTCCGGCACTCGGCCGCCCTCGGCATCGAGCGCCGCACGATCAGCGACGAGGAGATCGTCGGGCGCCTGGTCTACGCGCTGGTCAACGAGGGCGCGAAGATCCTGGAAGAGGGCATCGCCCTGCGCGCCTCGGACATCGACATGGTTTACCTGTCCGGCTACGGCTTCCCTCTGTTCCGCGGCGGACCGATGTTCTACGCCGACACGGTCGGCCTGCCGCAGGTGCTGGCCGCGATCGAAGGCTATGCGCGCGGCTACCAGGGCGAGGCGTGGACGCCGGCGCCGCTGCTGGTGCGGCTGGCCGGCGAAGGCAAGCGTTTCAACGCTTGACGCCTACCCGCCGCGGCTTCATTTCGGTTGGTGCAGGCCGCTGGGGAACAGCCTGGTCTTGCTTGCGCCCTGGACCAGGGCGCTCAAGCCCAGGCTGCGCGCCATCTGGTCGTGGTTCTTGAAGAATTGCCGGGCGCTTGGCAGCAAGCGCCTTGCCCTGCCATCCTCGATGCCGAATTGCGGCACGAAAGTCTGCATCGCCAGTAACAGGTCCAGGCAGGTGCTGGGCAGCCAATCGACCGCTTGCGTATAGCCGGAGACCCACACGGCGCCCGACTTTTCCATGATCAACTCATGCGATGCGCGGCGCTGTCCATGGGCGACCATTTCACAGGCGCCGAAATGGACGAAGTGGATGGCGCCCGGCTTGGCGCGGCCGAGGGCCGCCGCCACGTCTGCCATCGGGATGCTGACGCCTTTGACCGGACATAATTCCCCGTCGTTGCCATGGCAAGCGAAATACAGCATCACGCCGGCGTTACGCTCCAGTGCTTTCGTGTAGTGTTCGATGTCGTCCAGGTTCCTGAAGGTTCGGTGGTCGATTTCCACATCCTTGGGGAAGGTTTTGCTCATCGCTTCGAAATACGGGTAAATCTTCGACGCCTCGTGGTGCTTGTCCCAGGATCCTTCGAGGATGACGACGCGGGCTTTCTTCTTTGCGGGCATGAGATTCTAAATAAGCGGAAAAAGCCTATCTTATTATTTCTCTGCTGCAATATCCAGGTTTTCCCTCAAGTCATTCGGGATCGCTACCTTGCGGCAATCTCCCTGATGCGGAAAGGGGAAGTCACGTGCTAGGCTATGTTTCCGACTTGATAATAAACCCGACGTGAAAAATGCCCTGCTGATCGCGACCGCCTGCCTGCTGGGCCTGCTGTCGACCACCGGCGCCTCGCTGCCTTACCCCATCCTGCCACCGCTGTTCGTGCATGGCGGCGCCGACGGCCTGACGAATTTCCTGGGCCTGCCGCCCAAGCTGCTGTTCGCGGTGGCGCTGATGGTCAATCCGATCGGCCTCCTGATCGGCACCGCCGTGCTCGGCTCGCTGTCCGACCGCTACGGCCGCCGCCCGCTGCTGCTCGGCACGGCGGTCGGCGCCGCCATCGGCCACACGCTGACGGCCTGGGCGCTGGCCGTGCACTCCTATCCGCTGTTCCTGCTGGCGCGCTTCGGCACCGGCCTGCTCGAGGGGCAAAGCTCGATCGTGCGCGCGATGCTGGCCGAGCGCCTGCAGGACCAGGGCGCGCTGCGCAACCACGCGCTGTCCTGGCTGAATGGCGCGCTGCACCTGGGCTGGCTGTTCGGGCCGCTGCTGGCCGGCTTCACGGTCGGCTGGGGCATCACGGTGCCGTTCTACATCGCCGCCGGTGCGTTGCTGCTAAGCGCGGTGCTGGTGACGATGGCGCTGCCGCGCCAGCCGCGCATTCAGGGGCCCTCGTGGTGGCACGTGGCGCGTGAACGCCATGCCTTCAACCTGCTGCGTCACCCCGGACTGCGCACGCTGTTCGGCGTACAGCTGGCCTACACCTGCGGCGTCACCGCCTTCTACGAGTTCTATCCGCTGTGGCTGGTCGAGGTCGGGCATTACGACACCCGGGCGATCGCGCTGGTCAACGTCGGCATGTGTGGGCTGATGACCTTCTCCGCCCTGTTCGCCGGGCGCCGGAGCCGTACCGAGCCGCTGCAGCGCGCCGCCTTCCTGGCGATCGCGGTGGCGCTCTCGATCGCTTCGCTCGGCACCGGCAATTTGTGGATCGGCCTGGTCGGCATCATGGCGTTCAGCATGCCGCATGCGTTCTACAACGCCGTGATCCAGGCCTGGGCCGCGGACCGCTTCGGCGGGCATGGTCAGGGCGCGGTGATGGGCTTGCTGTCGACGACATTCTGCCTGGCGAACATCCTGATGGCGGCGGCCGGCGCGATGCTGACCCTGGTCGACACGCGGCTGGTGCTGGTTGTCGGCGCGGCGCTGACGGCCTGGGCGGCAGTGCGGATGCGGACCTGGAGCAGGGCGGTGCTGCCGGTCGAGCCGGCGGTGGAGAGTGCCAAATAGAGTGCTATGGAAGTGCCATCGCGCCATGTCCTACATGGCTGACGCCCGTGCTCCTATTGGCGCGGCCGCCCGGGCGGCTACCATCGCAGCTATCGATAACGCATGCGAAGGAGACCACCATGGCTGAACAACGAGTAAGCGCTTCAAACGATGACGCGCAAAAAGCCGACGCCCTGCCACCCGAAGGCGGCGGGCTGGCGGCGAACCAGGTGAGCGGCACCGACCTAAGCAAGGACGAGGCCGCGCAGGTGCCGCCGGGCTCGAAGACCGGCACCGACACCCGCGAGAGCGCGGGCGGCGGCGCCACCGTGCGCGGCGGCGCCGACACCGGCAGCGATGCCATGCCGGGCCAGAGCAACGCGCTCTGACCGCGATTTAACAGCGGTAACAGGCGTGTCGCAGATGAGGCAGGCGCCAGCGCCTGCCTCATCTGCTTTCAATCCGCCGCGTAGATATCGTTGTCCTTGGTCTCCCGGATGAACAGCGCACCGATCGCGAAGCAGACCAGGGCGATGATGATCGGGTACCACAGCCCGTGATAGATATTCCCGTTCGACGCCACCAGGGCAAACGAAATGGTCGGCAGCAGGCCGCCGAACCAGCCGTTGCCGATGTGGTAGGGCAGGGACATCGAGGTATAACGGATGCGGGTCGGGAACATCTCGACCAGCATGGCCGCGATCGGGCCGTAGACCATGGTCACGAACAGCACCAGGATGAACAGCATCAGCACCAGCATCGGCCGGTTGATCTGGTCGGGATTGGCCTTGGCCGGGTAGCCGGCCGCCTTCAGCGAGGCGCCGAGGTCTTTTTTCAGCGCCGCTTCCTTCGCCTTGCTGGCCTTGTCGAAGTCCAGGCCATCCGGCGTCATGCTGGCGTTGAACGACGGATAGACCCTGTCGCCGACGCGTACGCTGGCGACCGTGCCGGCCGGGGCGTCCTGGTGGGTATAGCTGACCGAGGCCGCCGTCAGCTGGGCGGTCGCGATGTCGCAGGACGAGGGGAATTTACTAGTGCCGGTCGGGTTGAACTGGAAGTTGCACGAGGCCGGATCGGCGACCACCACCACCGGCGAGTTCTTCAGCGCGCTTTCCAGCGCCGGGTTGCCGTAATGCGTGATCGCCTTGAAGATCGGCACGTAGGTCAACGCCGCGATCAGGCAGCCGCCCAGGATGATCCACTTGCGGCCGATGCGGTCGGATAGCGAGCCGAACAGGATGAAGAAGGGCGTGGCGAGCGCCAGCGCGACGGCCAGCATGATGTTGGCCGAGGCCGGCTCGATCTTCAGCGTCTGGGTCAGGAAGAACAATGCGTAGAACTGGCCGGTGTACCAGACCACGGCCTGCCCCATCACCAGGCCGACCAGCGCCAGCAGTGCGATGCGGCCGTTCTTCCAGGTGAGGAAGGCTTCGCTGAGCGGGGCCTTCGAGGTCTTGCCCTCGGCTTTCATCTTTGCGAAGGCGGGCGACTCGGCCATCGACATCCGGATCCACACCGAAATGCCGAGCAGCAGCACCGATACCAGGAAGGGGATGCGCCAGCCCCAGGCGTCGAAGGACGCGGTGTCCATCGAGCTGCGCACACCCAGGATGACCAGCAGCGACAGGAACAGCCCCAACGTGGCGGTGGTCTGGATCCAGGACGTGAAGTAGCCGCGCCTGCCGTGCGAGGCATGTTCGGCCA
>Ga0308160_10006601_pt1 | contig 11766 bp, 6 predicted proteins | sample PhyFR1_FD_201036 | JGI IMG/M metagenome (GOLD analysis project Ga0308160, IMG submission 201036) | Phyllosphere microbial communities from UC Gill Tract Community Farm, Albany, California, United States - DLSLF.R1 | ecosystem: Host-associated > Plants > Phyllosphere > Unclassified | place: USA... | reverse complement strand
TGTTTCTACCCGTCCGGCATAACGTTGTTTGAATGACTTGTCGCCTTTTACTTCGATGGTAAAGTCATACCATCCAAAACTTGAATTCAGATCGATTACTGTTAATGTTGCGCCAGCTTTAGGTAAGATGTCTTTAACCGGACTTTTATAGGCATTGTCCGTTATTTTAAATGCATATTTTCCTTTAGTGTCTACCAGGTTAACTTCCATATTTCCACTTAGTCGTTTAGGATTTAAACGGTCCTTTTGAGCCACACAAGAAACCTCGATTTCCGGATCAGCAATTCCACCAATAAATGTTCTGAAAAAACCATTAGGCCCATATACCTCAACATGATATTGTTGATTTTCAAACATGGACAGCGGATAATGATCAATTAGCTCATCTCCTGGTTTTACTGCATAATTCCTGCTGTTCATTTTTGACCAGGTAACATGGCCATTCTGGTCGGTTGCTGAAGTGTATTCTGGAAAGTAAACGGTAAATGCAGCGCCGGCAGTCTGTTCGCCAAAAATGTCTTTTTTACAATTAAAACCTATAATGATGTTTTTGTTACTTACATCAGTTTTTGCATGAACCTCCAGTTGATAGGGAATTGCTGTAGATGGTTTTATGCCAGGCTCCTGGTTAGGTATTTTATCCGTATTAAAGCCTTTGGGCAATGCTTTATATTTTGAATTGTGAATGTTTTGAAAGAATTGTTTTTTATTAACTTGTTGCAGTTTATCGGCTTTAGTCTGGTCTGCTACACGAAATATTGATGTTAAATTTCCAGTAACACACCTGCGCCAATCGCTGATTTGAGGCTGTTTAATTACAGTTCCTTTTTTAGCACTTAGCCAATGTTCCAAGAATTGAAGGTTTGAGGTATGATCAAATACCTGTGAATTGACATAGCCACCTTTGGTCCATGGAGAGGCTATGATCATGGGTACGCGATAACCCAGGCCAATAGGGCTTTCCCTTTTTTCATCATATCCCCGCTCCATCTCCTGTTGCATAGTAACAAATTCAACCTTAGTATCTATACCTGCAGATGCTTTACCAGTTAATGGATTGCTGGAATTTGGTGGGGTAAATGGCGGTACATGGTCATAATATCCATCATTTTCATCATAAGTTAGTATGAAAATGGTTTTTTTCCATATTTCTTCATTTTTTGTAAGGATATCCATGACCTCTGAAATATACCAGGCACCATACCAAGGTGCACCTGGGTGATCCGAAAAATTACATGGCGGTACCAACCAACTGACGGTAGGCAGTTTGTTAGCCGTTACATCCGCACGAAACTGATGTAGAATATCTCCTTTTGGAACTTGCATTTCACGCTTTTCGCCCTGATCATCATAAGTGAGTTTGACTAATTTATGGTAATCCGGATCATTTTTGTTGGTTACAAAGGCATTTTTATGAATATTCTTTTCTCGTTCGGAAAGCTGATTAAAACGTTCAGTAGTCCATATTTGCTGCTCTGCTTTTACTTTTTCTAATAATTGCAGTTTTTTATTCAGCGCATCCTTTACTTTTTTATTATTTGGATCATTTGACAAATTAACTTGTAATGTCTTAATTTCTTTTGGCAGCGTTTGCAGTTGTTTTTTTAAATAAGCAATGTGTTGAGGATGAAAGCGGACGTGAAATTGCTTGAAAAACTCCAGGTCGTTATCTGTAAAGTTTGCAAGCCAGTCTTCCTCCTCTCCTTCCAGTCCTATTGGTATACTAAGTTCATTTTGATAAGTCTTCCAGGTTATACCATTTTCCTCCAGTTGTTCTGGAAAAGTTTTCCAACTGAGGTCCTTATGGTCAATTTCACTGTTCCAAATATGGGCTTTAGAATTTTCATGCTGTTCTGCCCGGATTGTTCCCGACCAAAAAAACAATCTGTTGGAGCTGGTCCCTGTTAAGGAAGAGCAGAAATGTTGATCGCAAACCGTAAAAGCATCTGCAAGTGCATAATAAAAGGGCAAATCTTCCCGATTGTAATACCCCATAGTAAGTGGGAGATCAGCAAATTCGTTATTTCCAGATTTTTTAGCATCCAGCCATTTATCGTGTTTTCCACCGTTTCTTGCATCAACCTGGTTTTCCCAGGAATGGGGTAATGAACTCATCCATGTAGCCTTGGTATCCTTTAAATTTAGTCTAAAAGGCGCATAGGTATTACCTGCAGCATTTTGCTGGAACCAAACCGGATTGCCATTTTCCAAACTAATGGCTCTTGGATCATTAAATCCGCGCACACCTTTAAGTGTGCCAAAACAATGGTCAAAGGATCTGTTTTCCTGCATTAAAAAAACCACATGTTCAGCATCCATATAGGTACTGCCGGGTTCTGCATGGATGGCCATGGCTTTTTGAATGGCATCAGGTAAAAAATTAGCTAAACCTGTGGCACCGGTTAAGAGGGTCGCTTTTTTAATAAATGCTCTTCTGCTTTCTTTCATAACTGAAATAAAAGGGATTAAAACGACTAAGATATAAATTCATCACTTAAATCATTATTTAAGGCATTCAACTATGTCTAGTAGTGATGGAAATCACCATATGCTAATATTATTGGTCAAAAGCCATGTAATAAAGTATCAAAATAAACTTTTTGATAAAATAATTAGTATTACTAAAGTAATTAGCATTAATTTTGTTGGGATTTATTTATGGAACACACACATAACAAAAAAGATATCATCAACAAGTTGCAGCAAAAGGTCCTTTCCATGCAGGGTTTTAAAACTGCAATAGAATCCACTGGTGTTGGTCTCGGTGCTATAGAAGCTGCATTTCCAAATGGCGTTTTTCCAAAAGCTGCCATACATGAATTTATCATTGCCCAACCTGAACATGCTGCTGCGTGTGCAGGTTTTTTAGCTGGGATTTTAAAGAATATAAAGGATAGCAATGCGGTTTTCCTATGGATAAGCAGTTCAAGAAAACTTTTTCCTGCAGCCTTAAAAGTTTATGGTGTTGAGCCCGATCAAGTAATTTTTATTGATCTGGCTCTGGAGAAAGATGTTTTGTGGGTGATGGAAGAAGCCTTAAAGTGTAAAGAAATAGCTGCAGTTGTAGCGGAGTTGAAAACCCTAAGTTTTGCGCAGTCAAGGCGCCTTCAATTGGCCATAGAAAAGAGTAAAGTATGTGGTTTTGTGCTACGTACAGATGCAAATCAAGTAGTTACTACTGCATGCGTTGCTCGTTGGCGCATAAGCCCGATGGTAAGTGAACAATTGGATGGACTACCCGGACTTGGTTTTCCCTGCTGGAACGTTGAACTATTGAGGGTTAGAAATGGCAATCCAGGCTCATGGAAACTAACTTGGATGGATGGTAAATTTCAACTCATTGATCAAGCACACATGGAATATACCGCTAAGCTTAAAACTGGATAAACATGGCTAAACGTTATTTATCCATATGGTTCAAATACTTAATTACAGACTGGCAAACCATCCGCAGGCCTGAACTGGCTGATGTGCCATTTGTATTTGCAAGTTCTGAACGTGGAAGGAAAACAATTAATGCTTTAAATGCATTGGCAGAGAAAGAAGGTCTTTGTCTGGGGATGAATGTCGCAGATGCCAGGGCGATTTTACCTAATCTACAAGTTCTCGATGCTAAGGAAGGACGAGACTCTAAATTATTAAGTGGTTTAGGCTTATGGTGCATCAGGTATGCACCAATTGTCGCAATAGATCTACCCGATGGATTAATTATAGAGATAAGTGGTTGTGCACACCTGTGGGGCGGTGAATCTGCGTATTTGAATGAGATTATTACCCGTTTAAATAGTAAAGGATACCATGCCAAGGCAGCAATTGCAGATACAATCGGGGCTGCATGGGCTGTTGCCAGATTTGGGAAAACTTCGGAAATAATTAACCCTGGAGCACAGGCAGAAGCACTATTGACCTTACCTCCTGCAGCTTTGAGACTGGAAACTGCTGTAGTAAACAGGCTGCTTAAATTAGGTTTAATACAAATTCAAAATTTCATTCGAATGCCAGGCGGCACGTTACGACGCAGATTTGGAGCAGGGTTGATAAGCAGATTGTCTCAGGCTTTAGGAAATGAGATGGAATATATGGAGCCAATCATAGTACCTGAACCATACCAAGAACGATTGCCCTGCCTGGAACCAATTCGCACTGCTTATGCTATAGAAATCGCAATCAAACAGTTACTTAAAACGCTATGTGCCCGCCTCCAAAGCGAAGGTATGGGGTTAAGAAAAGTTATACTTAAGTGCTTTAGAATAGATGGTATTGTTGAACAGGTTTCAATTGGAACTAATGCCCCCACCAACCAAATTTTGCACCTGTTTAAACTTTTTGAATTAAAAATTCCTGAAATCAAACCTGCCCTTGGAATCGAATTTTTTATCCTGGAAGCCAGTCAGATTGAAAAAATTGAACTTCATCAAGAGGCTTTGTGGATTGAAAATTCCGGTTTTAATGCACAGGATATTGCTGAATTGTTGGATCGGCTCGCCGTAAAAGTTGGTCCCGCTGCTATCCACAGATATTTGCCAGATGAACATTACTGGCCAGAACGTTCCTTGAAATTGGCTGCTTCAATTCAAGAGAAACCAAGATTACCATGGCGAAATGATTTTCACCGGCCAACTATACTTTTAAAAAAACCGGTTTTGATTGAAGTGAGTGCTCCTATTCCTGACTATCCACCAATGTCCTTCCGTTACGAAGATAAAGTCCATTATATAAAAAAAGCAGATGGGCCCGAACGGATTGAGCGTGAATGGTGGATTGATACTGGTGAGCACCGTGATTATTATCAGGTGGAGGATGAATATGGACAACGTTACTGGCTATTCCGATTAGGCCATTATGATACAGATTCTAGTTTCCAATGGTTTTTACATGGATTTTTTGCTTAAAAATTAGAACTATGAATTACTCCGAACTACAGGTTACTTCAAATTTTAGTTTTTTAAGGGGTGCATCCCACCCGGAAGAATTGGTTGAACAGGCTAATATTTATGGCTATAAAAAAATTGCCATAACTGATCGAAATACACTTGCAGGAATTGTTCGTGCCTATGCAGCTGCTAAAGACAAAGCAATTGAGCTTATCCCTGCATGTAGGCTGGATTTAATAGATGGACCGAGTTTACTGGCATATCCGACAGATAAAGCAGCTTATGGCAGGCTTTCTGCTTTACTTTCAAAAGGAAATCATCGGGCAGTAAAAGGCGCTTGTTATATTTATAAAGCTGATGTTTTTGAATTTGCCAAAGGAATTAAATTCATAATCATCCCGCCTTCAATGCTTAATGACAAATATGAATTTGATAATTCTTTTGAGTTGGCATTACAGGAGTACAAACAAGCATTAGGTAAAGAGCTATACCTTGCCTGCACTCGAAGCTATATGGGTGATGATCAGAAAATACTTTTCAGGATTTCTCAATTGGCTGAAAAATATATGGTGCCAATGGTGGCTACAAATGATGTTCATTACCACATTCCAGAACGCCGTGAATTACAGGATATTCTTACATGCGTTCGGGAAAAATGCAACATCCATAACGCAGGATTTCTGCTTCATCCAAATGCAGAACGCTTTCTAAAGCCGGTAGATGAAATGATCCGCTTATTCAGGCAGTATCCTGAAGCAATCCTCAACAGCCATAATATTGCAGATGCCTGCCAATTTACTTTAAATGAATTGGAATATGTTTACCCTGAGGAAGTTACTTCTGAAGGTCGTAGCCCACAGGAGGAATTGGCTTATTTGACCTGGAGAGGAGCAAGTGAACGGTATGGAGATCAGATTCCGGAAATGATTATTTCTTCCATTAAACATGAAATGACATTCATTGAAGAAATGAATTATGCTGCTTATTTTTTAACCGTGTACGATATTGTAAATTTCGCGAACAGCAAAGGTATTTTATGCCAAGGCCGGGGTTCTGCAGCAAATTCAACGGTTTGTTACTGTCTGGGCATTACTTCTGTAGACCCAACTAAATTTGATTTGCTATTTGAACGGTTTATATCCTCTGCAAGGAATGAACCGCCAGATATTGATGTGGATTTTGAACATGAGCGCCGGGAAGAAGTTATTCAATACATCTATAATAAATATGGAAGAGAACGTGCTGCGATAGTTGCGACTGTTACACAATTACATCAAAAGGGTGCCATAAGGGATGTTGGCAAAGCGATGGGGTTATCTGTTGACACGATTAACCGACTTTCATCTGCAATCTGGGAATTCACGGATGAATGGTTTGAGGAAAAAAGAATTATAGAACAAGGTCTTAATCCAGGCGACCCACATTTGCTCAAAGTTTTAAAGCTTACAGCCCAATTAATGGGCTTCCCTAGACAGTTAGGACAACATACAGGTGGCTTTGTCATTACTCAGGGTAAACTTACCGATTTATGCCCCACCCTCAATGCACGAATGGAAAACCGTACCAATATAGAATGGAATAAAGATGATATCGATGCCTTGGGATTTTTAAAGATAGATGTATTGGGATTGGGTATGCTAACCTGCATCCGGAAGGCTTTCGATCTCGCGAAACAGCATTACGGACTTAACTTAACCTTAGCCAATGTTCCGCAAGACGATTCTAAAGTTTATGAAATGATAAGCCATGCAGATACCATCGGCGTTTTTCAAATTGAAAGCAGGGCTCAACAAACCATGCTTCCACGTTTAAAGCCAAAATGTTTTTATGATCTAGTTATTGAGGTTGCAATAGTACGACCCGGCCCTATTCAAGGAGATATGGTTCATCCGTATTTACGAAGACGAAATAATGAAGAGGAAATTGAATATCCCTCCAAAGAACTGGAGGAAATTTTAAGCAGAACATTGGGTGTTCCGCTATTTCAAGAACAAGCTATGAAAATAGCAATTGTTGCTGCTGGTTTTACGCCTGCTGAAGCAGACGAGCTTCGTCGGAGCATGGCAACTTTCAAATTGAAAGGTTTAGTGACTCAGTTTGAGAATAAACTAATAAACGGAATGAAAGCAAATGGTTATTCCGAGGAGTTTGCACATAGAATTTTCAAGCAACTGGAAGGTTTTGGCAGTTACGGATTTCCAGAAAGTCATGCTGCAAGTTTTGCTTTATTAGTGTATGTGTCTTCCTGGTTGAAGTGTTACTATCCAGATGTATTTGCTGCAGCACTATTGAACAGTATGCCTATGGGATTTTACCAGCCGGCACAAATTGTTATTGATTCGAAAAATCATGGTGTGGAAGTGTTGCAAGTGGACGTAAATTACTCTCTTTGGGATAGTACTTTGGAAACTCAATCAAAAGACAACTATTTAGTAGATGAGCATACTGTTTTAAAAGAGCAATTAAATACTAATGATAAATCCGGTAATTTTTATGGCCTTAGATTAGGTTTCAGGCAAATAAAAGGTATGCGTGAAGAGGATGTGGCTATTTTGATTAATTGTCGTGGGGAATCTTACAAGTGCATAGCTGATTTAAGGAAATCAGGTTTATCCTATTCCGCTTTAGAAAAACTTGCTGATGCGGATGCTTTTCGGTCATTGGGGTTAGACAGAAGGCAGGCACTTTGGGAGGTTACGGCTTTAAAAGAAAGTCCGATGGGTTTATTTTCCGATGAAAATGTAACTGAGACTGTAGAAAGCCAAATTAGCTTGCCTTTAATGACTAAGGCTGAACACGTAGTTCAAGATTATGCAACTACAGCTTTGTCATTAAAAGCGCATCCTGTTAGCTTTATTAGAGAGATACTAAAGAAATTAAATATTTTTTCCTCTAAAGAATTAAAGGAAGTTAAAGATAAATCACTCGTTAAAGTTGCTGGTTTAGTCCTGGTAAGACAAAGGCCTGGTACAGCCGGTGGTGTCTGCTTTATTACTGTTGAAGATGAATATGGCTTTTCAAACCTTGTCGTGTTTCAACATTTATTTGATAAATACCGGAAGGAAATTTTGGGTGCTAAGCTATTGATGGTTGAAGGAAAACTTCAACGTGAGGGTGCTGTTACGCATGTAATTGTGAAACATTGTTTCGATTTATCGTTAATGTTAAGTGGAAATTCAGAAAAGAAAAATGAATCCTTATTAACACTTTCACGTGCTGACGAAAAAAGTCCTTTTCCCACTAAAAATAAGCGTCCCCAAATAAGAACAAATGTTCAAATTGAAGCTTTTCCAAAGGCAAGAAATTTTAAATAGAATATTTACGGAATACTAGCTATTAGCAGATCAGGAACAGGTTAACTGAATCAATTCTGGCTTCATAGCATCAACCAATACATCATTATATTTGCTGCAAACTACAGAAGGTGTATGATGCCCTAAATGAGCTTCAGCTTTAGATCTCAAACATTCAACCAGATCTGAATTATTTAATAGTTGAAGCATAGCATTTACCAGGCTATTCAAGTTGTCTCTTTCAAATACAAAACCTGCTTCACCTATAGCTTCAGGTAATCCCCCACCATCAGCTACAATTGGAATACATCCACAAGCCAAACCTTCAAGTGCAATATTTCCAAATGGCTCTTTCCAACGTGAAGGAACAAGCAGGAATCTATGTTGATTTAAAGAATTTATCAGTGATTCTCCAACTAACGTTCCTGTAAAAAATACCTGATCACATATTCCTGAATTTTTAACCAAATTTTTTAGGTTATTCAAATCAGGCCCATCCCCGATTACTGTTAAAGTTAACTTAGAATTTTCCGCGTAGTGGAGTTCATTTAGACCTATCAATTGTTCAAATGCTTTTATTGCAAGATCCGCACCTTTATCTGAAACCAATCTTCCAAGAAATACAAAATCTTTATTCCGTTCGATATGCTTTAAATTCTTAAACAGCTTATCCCGGTAAGGGTTGCCAATTACTATAGCATTTTTAAAAGTTGCATTTTTTACTGCAGTACTTACGGCAATTACTTTTGATGCATGTTGCATCCATTTAAGTTTTAATATGTCCTGAAAGGCCACTTTGCCACTTACTCTGGATACCCAGGTATTGAGTACAATTACTAAAGGTTTACTAAAAAGTACATTTGGCCATGATAACCGTAGACATGGATTGTTTTCCAATATAACATCCGCCCATTTATGTTCAGCAATCAGCTTAAAAAAGCTTGGTCGACGGACAACCTTAAATGGGAAAATTTTGTCTCCAGTATCTAATGACCATGTGACAATATGGACTTCATGATTCATACTTACTAATGAATCCGCAATAACTTCCGAATTAACCTCTATACCCCCAATTTGAGGATAAAAACAATGAGAGAGCAGTAAAATTTTCATGTTTAAATTAAAACAGATTAATTGGAATTTTTCTGACTAAAAAATTTTCCTTCATACGGTTCAAGAATTAAATTTACAGATAATACCTGGGACCTTTATTTATTTATAATGATCCTTTGCCTTTACGAATCTTATGAAAAATCTTTAGGATACGCTTATTTTAATACTCTACTAGAATTTGTTTAATATTCAATTTCTATAAAATATATCCTGTTAACCATATTAATTAACTAAAGAAATTACACTTTAATAATGTCTGATATCTTCAAGCAATTGTTTCCGGCCTAAAAGTTTTTCGGTAATGTTATTCCCATTGCTTTTTACAAGACACATGATTTGCATTAAACCGATCTCCAACCTTACCCTTAAAGCCAGCGAATATTTAAGTATTTTCGGATATTTTATATCATAGTGCCGTAAGAGCAATTTCCATTTTGCCTGATGGTATAACCTTACGCGTTTACTATTTACCTTATAAGAATTTCCGCCCTGATGATATACAACTAAATCATTTGTTATCAATGTTTTCCAGCCCGCCTTAAATATTCTTATACCTAAATCAACGTCAGATTCAACCTGTGGAAATGTAACATCATCAAAATATTCTACTTCCTGAAGGCATGACTTCCGAAATGCTAAGCAACAGGAAAAAGGAAGCATTAATCTTTGCTTGTTGTTGAAAGAATCTCCAAGTTTTGCTTCCGCGGCCTGACCAACAACATATCCAAGAATAGTAGGTTTTAACTGAAAACTTCCGGTTTTCTGGCCATACTCTCCTATCGCTGTTAGCCCTATAGTACCAAGCAAACGATCAGCTTTGAACATGGAAATTAGCTTTTTCACAACTGGTTTAATCAAATGTGCATCAGAGTCCAAAAGAAGAATGTAGTTAGAGTTGGCAATTTTTAATCCATTATTCACCGTACCTGCATAGCCCAGATTATTGATGTTTCTTATAAGCTTAACTTTTTTATTTTCAAACGTATAAGGGTTCAGTTCCGGAGAGCAATCATCTACTACGATTATTTCATTAACGTTTGCTTCTTCAAGCGCTAATATTGAGTCGATATTCTTTTTAGCAAGTTTCCATTCTCCATATACGGGAATAACAACAGAAATATTTTCCATAGTTCTAATTAAAATATGTTAAGTCTTTAATGAATTTTTCAGCAATGCTTTTAACACTTAAAAGTTTTTTGAGATCTTTCGCAGCATCACTAGCTTTTTGGATTTTATCAAAATCAGGTTGGAATACCAATGCATCCATTAATTCAGGATAAAAAAAAGGCTCATCCACTTTATCTTGGATGGGGATAGCTATCGGTAAACCTTGTGTTAAAAAAGCGGCAGTTGTTCCACTTTTTCCAAGTGTGGACAGGCGTAAAGGGCTTATTCCAAGGCTACATGATTTCAAAATACCAGCTACCGAAGCGCCTTCAACAAATCCTAACCATTTGACTTTGTCATCAAGACAAGGAAGCGTCTTTAATTTTTCAGCAAATCGTTCTAATTCTCCTTTTAAAATTCCAATCAATACAACTTCGAATTTTAAATTATTTTCAACTGCTTTTTTAGACAAAGCCGTCACAAAATCTAATACCCTATAGTCATCACTTACCTGATTAAAAAACACGATTCTAAACAAATCAGTACCACCGATCGCAGCAATTTCATCTTCAGGGAAATTAGAGAAAAGTGGTAATTCTTTAACCTTAATGTCAAGACTAGATAGGTCCTTAAAATAAATTGGCAAATGTGTATGTACAACTTCAGGATTGATTTGATGAAGCATTTTTTGGATCATGAACCTTTGAATCCTCCCAAGAACCTTAAACTTAAACTGCTCGTTACCAACCCATAATTCATGGAACATCATGTGCCATTTAACACCTGCACATACTTTCTTTAGGTTTCTGGATAATAAAATTGGTAAACCTTTGTCATGAAAGGCGAAGGGAACATATTGCAAACTTATCCAGTCTGGACCAATGATATTAATATGATTGGAAATAACATGCATTCGTTCTTTCCAGGTTTTTGATGACGATAAGCGCAACACATGGTTTGTACCAACTGAATAAGCTGCTGAATTTTGATCGCTTGGCGTAGCGTATTTGTCGTTAATTGCAAACAAAAAGATTTCGTGACCCATTGTTGTTAATTCACGCCCTAATAATCTGGAATAATCACCAACCCCGTCACGTCCGGGTTCAAGGCAACCACAAAGAATAATTATTTTCATTACATATCCAGAACTGGAAGCGTTTTTTGTTTAAATAGGCGTTAGCAGATAGGAAAGAAAACTACCAGACAGCATAATTCTTAATTAATATGTACTCCATCTGGCAGTTCATATTCAGTATTTTCTTGCAACACACATTAGCGAAAGTGCACTGCTATCTGCATGCGGATTTCTGCCTGATAATATATTTCCAATTCTGTATTTAAGCGCGGCTTTGCCGGTTTTACCAGTTAGAACCTCCGCA
>Ga0308160_10006600_pt1 | contig 11768 bp, 8 predicted proteins | sample PhyFR1_FD_201036 | JGI IMG/M metagenome (GOLD analysis project Ga0308160, IMG submission 201036) | Phyllosphere microbial communities from UC Gill Tract Community Farm, Albany, California, United States - DLSLF.R1 | ecosystem: Host-associated > Plants > Phyllosphere > Unclassified | place: USA... | reverse complement strand
GGTTAAGAAACTATGGTGATCCTTATCATAATGTCGGTTAACCAATACCATGGAAAGGGTTCTGGATAGACTTGCCATGGCGCCGTTAACCGTGGCAATACCGCCGTCAAGGCTATATGCTGTCTCTCCATAAAAGTACACGTTATAAAAAGTATAATTATAGTGCAGACCCAGGTTAGTTAAATTATTGCCAACAAAATTATATCTATTATAACCTAACGGTCCCGTAACAAAAGCATTGGAATAGTGGCTGTTGTAGGCTGTAGCACCAATGTTTAAATTGTCTGACTGATATTGCAATGCTGTCCCAAAAATCTGCTGACCTAAAGCATTTTTGTTCTTTAGCTCTGATGCGGTGCGATGAAGACCACTGGAACTCATATTTACTTGCGTTAGCATCCCCGAACTGTCGATTTTTGTACTGGCATCGAGATTTCTGGATGAAGCAAATGTGGTTAACAAAACATGTTTGCTAAGACTAAAGGTGGCAGCCAGGCCCCTTAAAAAAGATATTTCATTCGCAGAACTGTAAGGTCTTAGTCCTAAATCTTTCTTGGCTACGCTGGTAACATCAGGCCCTTTTCCAAAGCCAAACCCAGACCATAAACTTAATCCTTGCCCAAATTGCAGGCTATAATCTCCAATTACCAGGCTTTTTACAATACCAATGTTTGAAAAACTCAGATTCCCGGATAAAAAATCCATCGGTGACTTACTGGTTTTGGAAAACATTTGTTCTCCGGCATCTTTTTCTAATATGAGATTGGCGGAAAGCAAATCCTTATAACGGTACTTATACTTTCCCAGAAGTTTTTCCCTTGTGCCGAGGTAATGGCTGCCTGGAAGTGCTTCAAAACCACGTTGTTTTTCCAGTGTTTGTCCGTATCTCAAAAAGACTTCCTGATTCGCAGCTGTAAATAGTTCTTTGCTCAACAATTTATCAATCGAATTGCTGCTACCTAACCTTATAAAGGGTAGTAAGCGTTCGATGGTTAGTAGGTCGAAGCCATCAATAATTTGCAGCTCCAGCAGACTATTAAACCTTCCAATTTCTTTTCTGTACTGTAATAAATTACTGATTTGGAGCGGAGATAAAAAGAAGAGCGTTTTGAGCTGCGCAGCGTCTGTTTTATTAAGGTCTATCGGTTTACGGCGGTATTCGTTTAAATGATCAGACAATTCGGAGAGATCGAAATCCTCATCAAATTCTGTCGCAAGCTGTTCAATTAAATCTTTGATGATGGGATCTTCCTGCGCCAACAGCCGAAATGAATAACAAAGCAGCAGGACAAAAATCAAGAATACCTTCTTTAAAATGCGGGGAGCAGTACACATATACCTTGTAGCTTGTTTGCTTCAAGGTAGAAAAGAATGTTGTTAAAGTGTAAATCGTATTTCGAAACTAAATTTCCTCATTCAGCTTTAGCAGAAAATCTTTTAGACGCTCTAAAGAGGCAATGATTTTTTGATTCTCTTTAACCTCCGAATTGTTATTCTTTAAATGTTCTTTTGCCCCTTTTAAAGTAAAACCTTTGTCATCCACCAAATGAAATATGATCTTAAGATTCTCAATATCTTCAGGTGTAAACAGGCGGTTACCTTTCTTGTTTTTCTTAGGCTGCAATACATCAAATTCCTTCTCATAAAAACGAATCTGGGAGGCATTAACTGCAAACATTTCGGTGACTTCACCCATAGTGTAGTACATTTTATTGATTTCCCGCTCTTTATAAGGCATACGATCGAATTGATTTATAGTGGTTTATGGCTGTTATTTAAAGTGTCCAAATGTAATGGGATTTTAGTAGAATACCGTAATAAAATTTTAATTTTGTTCCTTATACTCAATCAGGATGACAGCAAAAGAAATAAGAACCGCATACTTAGAATTTTTCAAATCAAAAGCACATCAAATTGTTCCCTCCGCACCAATTGTAGTTAAGAACGATCCTACTTTGATGTTTACCAATGCGGGAATGAACCAGTTTAAGGATTTATTTTTAGGAGAGGCACCGATTAAATATAATCGTGTAGCCGATACACAACGCTGTTTACGTGTATCCGGGAAACATAATGATCTCGAAGAAGTAGGTATAGATACCTATCATCATACCATGTTTGAAATGCTTGGCAACTGGAGCTTTGGTGACTATTTTAAAAAAGAAGCCATCGCATGGAGCTGGGAGCTGCTGACAGAAGTATATAAAATCCCTAAGGATAAATTATATGTTTCCGTATTTCAGGGTGATGAAAAAGAAGGATTGCCAAAAGATAATGAAGCCTATGAAATCTGGAAACAATATGTTCCAGAGGATCGGATTATTCTTGGAAACAAAAAAGACAATTTCTGGGAAATGGGCGATACAGGTCCTTGTGGACCTTGCTCTGAAATTCACGTTGATTGCCGCCCCTTAAATGAGCGGGAAGCGCTTAGTGGTAAAGAGCTGGTTAATGCAGATCACCCTCAGGTAATTGAAATATGGAATAACGTATTTATGCAGTTTAACCGTCTGAAAGACGGATCGTTACAGCCGCTACCTGCACAACATGTGGATACAGGAATGGGCTTTGAAAGACTGGTCCGTGTGCTGCAGGAAAAGGAATCCAATTATGATACCGACGTTTTCCAACCACTAATTCAATACATCGCTGCTAAAGCAGGAAAAGTATATGGCGCTGATGAGAAGTCTGACATTGCCATGCGGGTAATGGCTGATCATGTTCGTGCCATTGCATTTGTAATTGCTGACGGGCAATTACCGGCAAATAATAAAGCCGGCTACGTTATCCGCAGAATTTTACGCAGAGCCGTGCGTTATGCTTACACGTTCTTAGACTTTAAGGAACCTTTCTTAAATCAGTTGGTACCTGTACTGGCATCCCAATTTGCCGGTGTGTTTGATGAACTCTCCAGCCAACAGGAATTCGTTCAAAAGGTCATTCTGGAGGAAGAAGTTTCCTTTCTTAGAACACTTGCAACGGGAATTCAACGTTTTGAAAATTATACCGCTAAACAGGCTGAATTTTTAATGTCTGAAAATGCCATTGATACCGAGAAATCTTTCGAAGATCCCTGGGTTTATAGCATCCTTAAAGATCAGATGGTGATCTCGGGTGATTTTGCTTTTGAGTTAAATGACACTTATGGCTTCCCAATTGACCTTACCGAACTTATGGCAAGGGAAAAGCGCTGGTCGGTAGATATGGAAGAATATCATAAAGCGTTAATGCAGCAGAAAGAACGTTCACGTGCCGCAACTACGGTGGATACTGGCGACTGGGTGCTGATAAAACCAGATCTTGAAGTGGAATTCGTAGGTTATGATGACTTTGAAGCTCAAACAGAGATCATCAAGTATCGTAAGGTTACTGCGAAAGGAAAAGATCAATATCAGATTGTATTAAGTAAAACACCTTTTTACGCTGAAAGTGGTGGTCAGGTAGGCGATACCGGTCGGTTGGAAGATCATAGCAGGATGTTCTTTGTAGACATCACCAATACAAAGAAGGAAAACGGCGTGATCGTGCATTATGCAGATTCGCTTCCCGAAGATCTGGAAGGTGATTTCTGGGCTGTTATTGATGAAGAGAAACGATTGCTTTCTCAGGATAACCATAGTGCCACACACTTACTGCATGCAGCCTTAAAAAAAATCTTAGGTCCTCATGTAAATCAAAAAGGTTCACTGGTTAACCCAGACTACCTGCGTTTCGACTTTTCGCATTTCGCTAAAATCACAGATGAAGAACTTGCAAAAGTGGAACATCTGGTGAATCAGAAAATCAGGGAGAATATTCCTTTGAAAGAACAACGCTATGTACCGTATGAAAAAGCGATATCAAGTGGCGTAACCGCCTTGTTTGGCGAGAAATACGGTGATCTGGTACGCATCATCACCTTTGATGACCATTTCTCTAAAGAGCTTTGTGGTGGTACACATGTACAGGCTACCGGCCAGATTGGTTATTTTAAAATCATTTCCGAGAGTGCTGTTGCTGCGGGCGTACGACGCATAGAAGCAATTACAGCGGATAAAGCAGAAGCCTTCATTACAAACCAGGATCGTGAAATTAATGAATTGAGGTCGCTCCTTAAGGGCAACAGGGATCTAAAAGCGGCAGTTTCGGCTTTGCTGGAAGAAAATGCAAAACTTAAGAAGGAAGCTGATAAAGGATTGGTGGAGCATGCTGCAACACTGAAAAATGACATCGTTCATCATGTTAAGACCATAAACGGTGTTAATTTGATCGCCCGACATGTAGATCTGCAAAGTGCAGAAGCGATTAAAAATTTAGCCTTTTCTATTAAGGATTCCCTTGATGACCTGTTTCTGGTAATTACGACATCAATTGATGATAAACCAGGTATTACCGTTATGCTGTCGGAAAATCTAATTACAGATAAGGGTTTAAATGCCTCGAACATCGTGCGGGAATTGGCAAAAGAAATACAGGGTGGAGGCGGTGGTCAGCCTTTCTATGCTACCGCAGGTGGAAAGAATAAAGCTGGTCTTGATGAAGTATTAAAGAAAGCAGAAGCGATGGTAACTAACCTTGCTTAACCAAATCACTCCATAACAAAACAGGCACCTATAAGGTGCCTGTTTTGTTATAATTATCTTCTGCTATGACCGCCACCGTGGTGATCATTTTTCGCCTGATGTTTTCTGTTATCTGTTTTATGTTTTTGGTTATATGATTTCCTGTTATCATGCCTTGCCTGTGGATAATCCCGGTAAACAACCCGTTGGCGTGATACTCTTGCAGGCGCATAACTTGCATATCCATATTGTGACCTGTAATTCCGGTGCTGAAGATATGGCCTTGGTGAATTTATAACCACTTTGCGTCCCCTGTGTAGATCATATCCACGGTACCTTGCCGGCAGGTGTTTGGTCTTTACCCAACGGTTTCCATTCAAATAAATAAAAGTATGTGTTGGTACGTAGTAATAGCTTTCTACCTCAGGTAAATAATAGTAATCGACATAATCATAGCCACTTGGACCCCAGGATGGTTGAGCGCCTATATTAATATTTACACTAACCTGTGCCTTTGCGGGGCTGGCAATAAGGGCAGCAAAGCCCAAACTGGCCAATAACAATAGTTTTTTCATAATGTTTCAAATTTGTGAGTATTGTTCATAATTCAAAGTTTATGCCAAGATCATAATCTGCTTATGATCTGTCCGTATAACTAATTTGGTTATCTTTGTTATAGAAATGAATACAGATCAAACTCAATTTGAATTGGTATCGGGACTTGAAATCCATGTTCAGCTCAATACCAATAGTAAGATTTTTGCTTCCGATAGCGCTTCATTTGGCGCTCAAGCCAATGAAAACATCTCTGCAGTTACCGTTGGTATGCCTGGTGCACTACCAAAGCTGAATAAAGAGGTCGTTGAAAAAGCCATGAGAATCGGCTTAGCGCTTAATTGCAGCATCAATCAGCTGAACTACTTCGACCGCAAAAACTATTTCTATGCGGATCTACCCAAAGGGTATCAGATCACTCAGGATAATAAACCAATTTGCATAAACGGCTATATAGACATTGTGCTTGCCAATGGTCAGGAAAAGCGCGTAGGTATCAACAGGATTCACCTGGAAGAAGATGCAGGAAAAAGCATGCATGATCAGGATGACGATTTTAGCCTTATTGATCTGAACAGAGCAGGCGTACCTCTTATTGAAATCGTTACAGAACCGGATATCCGCTCTTCTGAAGAGGCAGCTGCCTTATTGCTGGAAATTAGAAAACTGGTGCGCCACCTTAATGTTAGTGACGGAAATATGGAAGAAGGAAGTTTGCGCTGTGATGCCAACATCTCCATCCGCCATCAAGGTGAATCGGCATATGGAACCCGCTGTGAAGTTAAAAATCTGAATTCAATCCGTAATGTCAAACGTGCAATTGATTTTGAATTCCAACGTCAGGCAGAACTGGTTTCTGCAGGGCAAAAAATCATTCAAAGCACTTTAAACTTTGATGCCGATGCCGGAACCACTTCTCCAATGAGAACTAAAGAGGAGGCAAACGATTATCGTTATTTCCCCGATCCTGATTTACCTCCGCTATGGATATCTGATGGATGGCTTGCTGCTGTAAAAGCTGCTATGCCTGCCTTACCAAAAGAAATCATGCAAACATTGATGGATGAACTTGGAATAAATTCCTCTGACGCAGCTTTATTGGCAGAAGATACAGATTTGCTTCAGTATTTTAACACGGCATCAAAAGTTGTAACCCATAAAAAAAGTCTGGTAAATTGGCTTACCGGCCCAATTCGGGCAGTTCTTGCTGAACGGCAACAAAGCATAAACGACTTTAATGTTAGCCCGGTGCAGCTTGCTGAGGTTATCAATCTGGTTGATAATAAAAAAATTACCCAGCAGATAGCTTTACAACAATTGATTCCTGCAATAAATAATGAGGATCAGCAGATTGAACCCTTAGCAAATTCGCTTAATTTAATGATTAAGGAGGATACTGGCGAACTGGAAGGATTTGTTGATCAGGTGCTTTCCAGGCTGGAACCCCAGGTATTGGCTTATAAAAAAGGCAAAAAAGGTGTCCTTGGTTTATTTGTAGGCGAAGTAATGAAGCTGGCCAAAGGAAAGGCCGACCCACAAAAAGTAAATAGAATCATTCTTGAAAAACTGAAATAAAATGAAAAAACTAAGCTGGCTTCTTGCCCTATGCCTTATTATTCTAGCTTCTTGCAAGAGTAATGATAACTTTGTAATTGAAGGAAAATTTAAAAATGCAGTTCCTCAAAGCAAAGTTTACCTGTTTGGTTATGTAAACAGCAATACTGTTCCCATTGATTCAACCGTGCTATCTGATCAAGGTGAATTTAAATTTACCAAATCTACCAAGGGTGTAGATTTCTTTAAAGTCGGCGCCAACCAAAATGAATACGTGATCATTGCTCAAAATGGTGATGAGATTAAAATAAATGCGGATCTGAACGATGAAACCATGTCCTATGAGCTCTCGGGTGCAGATGAGGCGGATAAGCTTCAGGAATTCAATACTTTCCGTAATAAATTTACCGCTAAAATGGCTGCTATTCAGGCCAACTTCGAAAAACAGGTAGATGCACAACCGGATAAAAGGGATATGATTGCGGATCAGTTACGTCCGGAGATGGCAAAAACCTCTCAAGAGATGATCAATTTTATCTTAGATTTTGCTAAAAAGAATCCAAAGTCGTTGACGAGCTTTTACGTCATGAATTCTTTGAGCCCTTCGGAGTACGAAAAAGAGTTTATTGAGTATTCAGACAACATTAAGAATAATTTCAATGATAACGCTGAAGTAACCGCGTTCCTGGTTCGCATGGCGAAACTTAAAACAGTACAGGTGGGCCAACCGGCACCCGCTTTTAGCATGAACAGCATTGATGGTAAAACGGTAAGTCTGGCCGACTTTAAAGGAAAATATGTTTTGCTTGACTTTTGGGCTTCCTGGTGTATGCCTTGTCGTCAGGAAAATCCAAATGTTGTAAAGGCTTACAATACTTATAAGGATAAGAACTTCACAGTATTTGGTGTTTCCCTGGATAAAGATCCTAAGGCATGGGCACAAGCTGTGGCTGCCGATGGACTGACCTGGACACATGCAAGTGAACTGAAGGACTTCGAAGGACCTACAGTAAGACTTTATCAAATCGAAGCTATACCGAGTTCGTTCATCATTGATCCAAACGGAAAAATTGTTGCTAAAAATTTGAGGGGCGAAGAATTAAATGCATTTCTTGCCAAAGTGCTGCGTTAGTCAGAACGCAGTACCGTTTATAAGAAATGTTAGCTTAAAATTACCGCTTAACAATATCTTAACCTCAGCTTAACTCACTGAGCCATTACTTTGCCTAATTTCGTCACAAATAGTTTAAGACATGAGTGCTACCAACCAAAAGATATTGATTGTTGATGATGAACCAGATATTTTAGAGCTTGTTGAATACAACCTAAAAAAAGAAGGTTATCAGGTGTTCACGGCTAGCAACGGACAGGAAGGAATTTCCCTGGCAAAAAAAGTGCACCCTGATCTGATTGTGCTCGACATCATGATGCCCAAGATGGATGGGATAGAAGCTTGCAGACTCATGCGTGCCATTCCTGAATTTAAAAATACTTTCATGGTTTTTTTAACGGCAAGGAGTGAAGAGTACTCAGAGATTGCTGGTTTCAATGTGGGTGCAGACGATTACATTGCCAAACCAATTAAGCCTCGTGCGCTGGTGAGTCGTATCAATGCCATCCTGCGCAGAAACAATAGTGCGGAAGAAATCTCAGATAATAAAATTGAAATTGGCGACCTGGTTATCGACCGCGAAGCTTACCTGGTTTTCCAGTCCGGAGACAAAGTAGTACTTGCAAAGAAAGAATTTGAACTGCTTTACCTTCTGGCTTCCAAACCAGGAAAAGTATATACCAGAGAATCCATTCTGAAAAACATATGGGAAGACTCGGTTGTGGTAACAAATCGCACCATAGACGTCCACATACGTAAATTAAGGGAGAAATTAGGAGAACATTATGTCTCTACGGTTAAAGGGGTGGGGTATAAATTCGAACTTTCTTAGTACTTTTGTGCCTTAGAAATTTGAAAATTTGAAATATCCTTCTTTTAAAGACCTTATACTTTTCGAAAATGATGACTTTATAGTTGTCAATAAGCCACCATTCGTCGCTTCGCTTGATGAACGTGGTGGCTCAGGTGAGGTAAATATATTACGCCTGGCCAGGCAGTACAGCCCCGATGCCCAGGTTTGTCACCGTTTAGATAAGGAAACTTCCGGCGCAATCATCATTGCCAAACACCCGGAGGCCTATCGTACCGTCGCCATACAATTTGAGAAACGAAGAATCCAGAAGTTTTATCATGCGATTGTAGACGGACAGTTTGTGTTCGACAATCTTTTTGTTGATTTACCCATTCTCAACGATGGGAATAAAAACGTTACCATCGACCGTAAAGAAGGTAAACGTGCCGAAACCTATTTCAACTCCATCACCCAATACCGCCATTATACGCTTGTAGAGTGCAAACCCATTACAGGCCGTATGCACCAAATCAGAATTCACCTGGCCACGCAGCGTGCTGCCATTTGCGGTGATGTAATGTATCGTGGTAAACCCGTTTACCTTTCTGAAATCAAAAAAGGCTACCGATTGTCTAAAGATGAAGAGGAGCAACCGATCATGAAACGATTTGCCTTACACGCAAGACAAATCATTTTCAAAGGATTGGATGAAAAGGAAATTAACATTGAAGCGCCATATCCTAAAGATTTCGCGACTTTAATTAAATTGTTAGATAAATTCGATAAATAAGGCGCTATGTATATACGGTTGGTAAATTATATTGATCAGATTAATCAGTATAGAAGAACTAAAATCTCCAATCGCAACTTTCTTATCGTAACTGCGCTGGTAGTTGGAATTATCGCCGGACTTGCTGCGTCGCTGCTCAAGTCCCTTACTCATCACATTGAGTTTTTCCTGCAAAATGATTTCCAGTGGAAGTACAAATATGTATTGTACCTTTTCTTCCCGATGATCGGGATGTTTCTCTCTGTACTCTATGTAAGGCGGTTCATCAAGAAAGGCAAATTTGAGACAGGCTTAACGCCCATACTTTACGGCATCTCCAAGAAATCCAGTAACCTCGAGTCACACAACATCTACTCACAAATCATCACTTCGGCCATAACAGTTGGTTTCGGGGGATCAGTAGGACTGGAGTCACCTATTGTAAGCAGTGGTTCAGCAATAGGCTCTTCGCTCGGCCGTTTACTGGGCTTATCCTATCGGGAGACGACCATGTTATTGGCCTGCGGTGCCGCTGCTGGAATTGCTGGTGCTTTCAACAGTCCCATTGCAGGAATGGTCTTCGCCATTGAAATACTCTTGCCAGAGTTTACCATTCCAGCATTTATCCCTTTGTTGCTTTCCTCGGCCACAGCTGCAGTCGTTGCCCGTTTGTTTTACACAGAACAGCTTTTTGTGTTAGTAACCGAAGGCTGGCAAATCAGTTCCTTACTCTGGTATGTGGTGCTTGCGGTGTTAATCGGCTTGTTCTCCATCTTTTTTGCAAGGGCTAATTTCGCCATCAAACATTTCTTTCATGACATCAGCCATCCTTACAAAAGGGTATTGCTGGGCGGATTAGCTTTGGGTGGCATGGTGTTTCTCTTTCCGGCACTTTATGGTGAAGGCTACATTACCATTAAGCAACTGCTCAGTGGCAACTATAGTTCCATGCTCAGCAATAGCATCTTCTCCGATTATAGCCATATTCCTTTAATCATCATCGTTTTTGCAGTGCTTACCGTTTTTACCAAAGCGGTAGCTACCCTGGTTACCTTAAGTGCCGGCGGAAATGGTGGTACTTTTGCTCCGAGCTTAGTGATGGGCGGTTTGATGGGCTTCATCGTGGCATTCACCATCAATACCCTGGGTTTAGCGCAATTAAACGTCACAAACTTCATTGTTGCTGGTATGGCGGCAGCCTTGAGTGGAATCATGCATGCCCCGCTTACCGGCATATTCCTAATCGCTGAAATCACCAAAAACTATGAGCTTATGGTGCCTTTAATGATAACCTCTGCCATTTCCTATTTCATCAACCGCAGTAAATTTAAATATTCCATCTACACCAAGCCTTTAGCGGAAACCGGGGAGTTACTATCATTGGAAGATAAAGACACCACGGTACTTAACATGATGAAACTTCGCTACCTGATTGAAAGCGACTATATGAAGTTAAATCCGGAAGATTTGCTTGCCAACAAAATGAACGAACTGCTGGCTTCAAAGCGGAATTTGTTTCCAGTGGTAGACGATAATCAAATATTTAAAGGGCTGATTTACGTAGAGGAGGTGTTGAGGCATGCCGTCAATGGTAGCGATAAACAGTTACTTACTGCCAATGATCTGATGGAGCCAGCAGGGAAGGTACTGCTGCTAAATGACACCCTCCAGATTGTACTTGAAAAGATGGAGCAGGGTAACGCCTGGATATTACCCGTGCTTAATGAGCAGGGGCAATACCTTGGCTTTGTGTCTAAAACGGCGATATTCAATAAGTATCGTGCAATGTTGCGCCGTCAGGCAGATTTTATGGAGTAACTTATTCAGTTACCCTTTTCAATCCGAATTTCTCTATTTTACTGTATAAATGACTACGTTGAATGTCAATGTCATCGGCTGTTTTTGATACGTTCCAGTTGTTTTTCTCCAGCTTGAATTTGATATATTCTTTTTCTGCATGGTCTTTATACTCCTGGAAGTTACTGAACTGATCAAAGTTTGTTAAAGCAGATTTTTTAACCTGAACATTCGAACCGTTGCCGCTGCCAATATTGGTGCCACCACCTGGATTAGCAAAAGCAATCACATCCTGTTCCGTAATCACTTTGTCGCTCAGGATGATCAAACGCTCAATCATATTGTGCAACTCACGCACGTTACCGGTCCAGGGTAAAGATTGCAGCGCCGCCATTGCAGCATCACTGATGGATTTAACCGGCATTCCATAACCCTTACAAATGTCGTCAAGGAAACTTTGTGCAATTTCAGGAATATCTTCCGTACGTTCCGTTAAGTTTGGAACGTGAATATTAATAACATTTAGCCTGTGGTAAAGGTCCATACGGAAATTACCGGCTTCAATTTCTTTTAAAAGATCTTTATTGGTCGCAGCAAGCACCCTAACATTCACTTCAAATTCTTTCTCACCGCCAACACGGGTAATTT
>Ga0308160_10006598_pt1 | contig 11770 bp, 13 predicted proteins | sample PhyFR1_FD_201036 | JGI IMG/M metagenome (GOLD analysis project Ga0308160, IMG submission 201036) | Phyllosphere microbial communities from UC Gill Tract Community Farm, Albany, California, United States - DLSLF.R1 | ecosystem: Host-associated > Plants > Phyllosphere > Unclassified | place: USA... | reverse complement strand
TCTGTCGAGTCTAGGCTCTTCAACAATACCGGTTTCGACAAGGATCGAGCTGAGATCGCGTCGCTCGATCAGCGTATAGGTCAACAAGCAGCAACCGGTCTTGACCAGGCGCTGTCTCGACCCTAGACCCGGACACTCGCTGGAGGAGCATGGACGGTCCTTCTACCCCTTCTGCAGCCTCATCATCCGGGCTTCTGACCCCTCCTCCGGAGACTCCAGCTACCTCCTCGGACCGCAGGCAAAGGCGTAGATCTTCTACCGGCAGCCGGGAACGGTCTGGTTCGTTTTCAGGGCGGCCACTCGACCAGTCTGTCCGTAGTCCTAGCCCTAAGAATCGACTGGAAGCGAATGCACTGTTATCGGGCGGGTATGTGTACCCTGCTGCCGCCGAGGATATCGCCAAATTGAGTGCAGACGTCCAGGACTTCAAGCTCGCGCGATTCCTGCGATGTCGAACGGAAGGATGCGAGTGTGAGGGTCTGCGTCCACCAGAAGGGGCAGTGATCAGGATACAGGTCGTCAAAGGAAAAGGCAAAGAAAAGGAAACGGATTCCAAAACTGTTCTCTGGGACACTTGCGGGCAATGTAGCCATGGCTGGAGACTAGATGATGAGCCGGATGGAGGTCATACGCTCAGCGAGGATATCAGCGAAGCAGAACAGCAGAGACGACGGAGGGTGGCTGGCCGGATGGAGGAGATATACAATGTCAGTAGTACGGGAGCGACAGATAGATGACCCATTCTGACGACAGTCGAACATTGGACAGGACAAGCACAAGCTATTAGATTTCACTTATACCGATGACGACATCGATGGGCTACGGCCGTGAGTGTTGAAGCTAGCAATTCAGGTTGTGACAGATTTTGATATCGTCTTCGTTATTCATCAGTCAACTGGAGACTTTCGCTGCTACCGGGTCGAAACACCCCGGCAAATCCACGCTTCGAGCGGATTCACCCATATCGAGCGCTGGAACACCCTTGCAATTATCAACGAGAGCGTCTCCTAAACTCACGAGGAAACGGCGACGGTCAGGCTCAGACTCTGGAGATGAGTCTGGCGCTTCTGGATCCGGGAATGATGATGCAATGGATCAGGATGAGACGGAAGATGCGGTGCAAGAGGATCCTGCCGTAATCGAGTCCTCAGAGGAGGATGAACCGTTATCTAAAATGGCTAAACCAAATGGCCTCAACGGAGCTGCGAGTGGGGCTAGCTCTCGACTAGCACCCGGGCAAGGTGGCCGAAGCTTGGCAGGAAAGGGAGCAGGGAAAGGGAAAGGGAAGCAGAGGGAGCCCGTTTCTGTAGTGCGGAAAGAGGGCGACGATGTGGTGGTGGATGATGAAGGAAAGGAAATCAGAAAGGCTGGGCCAAGTGTCGGACACGCTGAAGACGAGGCGAACGCCCAAGCCTTCTCAGCGGACGATATACATATGAAGGATGTTGACATCAGCACAAAACAAGTCGAAGAAGCCGCCGATGTCGTAAATCGTTTGGCGCAAGGGGTGACGGTCGATGTCGAGCAGGAGATGAGGACTACAGGATTGGCGGATGATGTGGATGTAGACGATATAGACGATTGGGGTGACCTGGATGTCGTAAGTTTGAACGTATTTGCTAAGGCTGTGGTTTGCTGACATCGAGTGTCGTCGAATAGGATCCGTTACCAGCAAAGTCCGCTGCAGAGGAGTTCGAGCAGGATGTGATACGACTCCCAGTGGTATCCTCGGTAGCGCCTTCACCCGTATCCTCAATCATCTTGATTGGCTTGAAGAACTTGTTTCAGAAGCAGTTGCCAAAAATGCCCCGGGAATACATTACCCGGTTAGTGCTCGATAACAATCATTATTCCATGGCCATCGTCAAGCGCGGATGGCGGGTCGTTGGTGGAATCTGCTATCGACCTTTCGAGAGTCGAGGTTTCGCCGAGATCGTCTTTTGCGCCGTCGATTCGACTGAACAAATCCGGGTAAGTCACCGAAAGAAGCATTCCGAAAACAGCGAGCACTCACGTCAGCCATGACAACATATAGGGTTATGGGTCTTTCATGATGAACGCTGTCAAGGATTACGTTCGCAAAGCGCACCCCACCATCAACCACTTCCTCACGTATGCGGACAATTACGCCATCGGTTATTTCAAGAAGCAGGGTTTCAGTAAGGAAATCACCTTTCCCCGAGAAAGATGGGTGGGCTACATCAAAGATTATGACTCGGCGAATTTGATGATGGTAAGCTTACCACAAGCATGGCAACCGTAATCCGTGCTGATACCTTTCTAATCCTGCAAAGTGTAAGATGATTCCCAAGATCAAATATCTCGAATCGCATCAATTACTGCATCGCCAGAAGGCTGTGAGTGATGGATCAGGATCGCGACGGTGACCGGATTGACTGACGATAAGATTTGCTTGCCAGGCTGTCCTCGCGAAAATCCGAACGATATCCCAATCCCACGTGATAAGGCACGGCTTGATGGTGTTCAAGAACAAAGAACCTGGCGAAGTCATAAAGCTCACAAAGGGCGAGATACCAGGCTTGGGTATGTCATGTAGTATTCACGGACTCTACCATTTCGCGTACTGATGGGCATCGCATGTGCGCCCGACAGTCGAGAGCGGATGGGATCCAGAAATGGACGAGATGTAAGTCAGACTCAAACCAGAGCGTATTCGGGATCACTGAAGCCTTCCCGCTTTTAGCATTCGACAACCCATACGGAACCGGTACCACGTCCTGCTTCGCCAGATCCTCGACGACATGCAAAGCGAGACATGCGCGTGGCCGTTCCTGCGTCCAGTCGACGCTAACTTGGTCAAAGACTACTACGAAACGATCAAGGAGCCTATGGGTATGTCACGATTTGCGTCTATGAATGTTGGTAAACTCTGCTGACAATCTACTCGCGATTTTGCTCCGGACATCCTATCTCCAGACCTCCAAACGATGGAATACAAGCTCGAAAATAACCATTACCAAGACCTAGAAGAGTTTACGCGGGACGCAAAGCTCATCTACGCGAATTGCAGGCAATACAACGGGGCAGACGAAAGAGGGAATCAATATACCAAGGCAGCTAATATGCTGGAAAGACAGATGGACAAAATAATATCCAGGCGAACCAAGGCGCTTGGAGTGGGTGCGGATCAGTTGAACGACAAGGCCAGGAAGTGAGGCGCGAGGCGAGCCATGTAGACACCACGTCGTTGTAGAGCAAAACGGACTACAAGGGCCCGACAAACAATGTCATTATCCAAAAAGACGCACAAGGCAACGTGGATATGGGGTGATCGGGCTCGAGTTTCCGTTCCGAATCGAGATCATTAGCGAGAGTCTCGTCATGGCTCAGCGTCTCGAGGCATTGATGAGCTGAATGCTGAACAGATTGTCGGGCGTGGATTCTCATCCCGAGGCTTTATATGCCCCATGATCGAGCCCATGGCTTCCACGATCACCCCTACATGCGGGCGGAAGCCCGAGTGCGTGACGGAAGTTGTAGTATCAAACTAAGAGAAGCCATCAAACTGGACCCAGAATGCATACTGCTCGGACGCTACTTTGCTGCCATGCGCCTTTATTTGAAAACGGGCTCCGAGCTGTGGGAATACCTTCCGCCTGTGCCAAACGCTTGCTTACTTGACCTCTGATACTAAGCAAGAACGTCCGACCTCTCCTTCATTCATTCACCCTCTTACCTGAAGGACGAACAGCCACAGCAAGCGGCTCGTGTAATTTGTAATGCGATATGTTAAAAGGCAATCTGGTAGTTTACAAACAGAGTACAAAAACCTTCAACGTCGAGTGCAACAAGTCAAGTCAAGATCCAGATACCGAAATGAGTGAAAGACAAGGAAAAAATGGGGAGCAAACGGTTCTGGAATAGATACAAAAGGGGGGAGGCCGAATCATTTCGCGCCGGGGTGAAAGACGTGGATGTAGCAAAAGAGTGTGTGTACGAAACGAGAAGGATGCGACGATGATGATGCTCTAGGACATCTCGACATCGGTGTTCTCATCCCCACCTTCTGTCCTGACCGACTTCCCTGCTGGCGATTGAGCGGCCAAGAAGGAAGAAGCGAGGGAGACAGGCTTGCCCCTGTGAGAGAAGTGAAGTCACGCAAACGATATCAGTCATCGTAGCAGGTCACTCGAAAGCAACATCAAGGGGGTACTGACTTGACAAAGTGTCTTTTCTTGGCTCCTGCTAACTTCTGAGAACAAGGGGATTGCATCTGGTCCGTAGGCGAGACAAGCGAAGGTTTGCTATTACACGGTCGGAGCGGGAAAAGGGTCAACCACCGATCCTCAGTCTAGATGTCGTCCTTTAGCAAGGAACTCACTTGGCTTTAGCGAATCGCTTAGCGAGGAGAGCCTTCTGACCAAGACCTTGCTGGTACACTTGCTCGCCTGATGGTGTGGTAATCTGACCAGGGATGATAGGGTTGGCTGTCCAAAGCAAGAATTTTCAAGTCGTCGTAAGTAAAACCGATCCTGACAGGAAATGATCGCATCGGGGTAACACTCACGGTTGACGGCACCAAGGACCTTGTTAGGAACCTGTACGACGGCCTTCTTTTGCCTAGGGTCATGCATGGGGGAGATGATGGGCGAAGGAGTTCGCGAGATCTTGTCGTTGGCCGGGGTTGAGGCCTTTACGTTTTCGAGGAACGGGTTGAGCGGCATTTTTGGGAGATATTGAAATGGATTGAAGGAGGCGGTGGGTGCAAGATAGATATGATCGAGTTATCAGCTGTGTGAGTCTTTAGATTTGAATATGAGCTGTAGAAATCTGTAGACGAGGTTGGCGATCTAGGCCCTGATGATTCGAATCGAGTTGTGTAAGCGAAAGATCCGCCTCCCTGCTTGTTGTGATGAGGGAGGCTCTGATCCTGGTTGATTGAACTTCTACGCGGATCAACGAGTCATTTAGTGCGCGTCGCCTCCGTTATCAAGAAAGCGCGCTGTATGACGTGGCGATCACAACAACTGCCTTTCCTAGATTCTTGCGTAATTCGCCTCCACACGGCTCCGAAGTCTGCAGTCATCCAAAAGTTGCGATGAGCGAAAGTCAAGCGAAGGATGACAGAAGAGAAAGTGCAAGTCAAACGTACCCTTAATTCGGTTCCCGCATATACCTAAACTAGCTTACCTCAAACCAGTCCTCCCTGTCTAGTTGATACTTCGGAACCGTCCGATATTGTGCGTATTCATCCTAGGGATATAAAAGGCACCTCATCGGCTTAGGACTCGGTCGCTAATTTCTCAATCCCCTCGTACACTCCTTGCTACTGAACTACAGTCAACATCTCCAGCTCAACCTAGAAACTTCGCAACAAAACCAAAGTAGCATACCGATCCTCCACTATGGCTGTCCGTGCTCAATTCGAAAACTCGTCTGACATTGGTGTCTTTTCCAAGCTCACCAACTCGTACGTGATTTCCGCCGCGGCATATCAATCTTGCCAAACTGCCTTGTGCTCACGTCATGACCTTCCGCAACACCGCCCTACAGTTACTGTCTCACCGCCCTCGCCTCATCCTCCAACTTCTACTCAGTGTTCGAGGCCGAGCTGCAAGACGTCATCCCCGTCATCCACTGCACCATTGCTGGAACCCGAATCGTCGGTCGTCTGACCGCTGGAAACCGTCACGGACTCCTCGTACCCAGCACCACCACCGACCAGGAATTACAACATCTCCGAAACTCTCTGCCCGCCGAGGTCGCCCTCCAGCGAGTAGAAGAGCGATTGAGTGCATTGGGAAATGTCATTGTTTGCAACGATTACGTCGCACTCGTCCACCCCGACTTGGACAGGGAGACCGAGGAGATCATTGCCGATGTATTGAAGGTCGAGGTGTTCAGGCAGACAGTGGCGAGCAACGTGTTGGTCGGCAGCTACTGTGCGCTGAGTAACCAGGTGCGTTGGGACCAAGCCAGATGGGATACTTGTGACCGCGATTTTCTAACCTGCAATATGCGACGTATATAGGGAGGTCTCGTGCACCCTAAAACTTCTCGTTCGGAGCAAGACGAACTTTCATCTCTTCTCCAAGTACCGCTCGTCGTAAGTGATTTTACATGAAATTCCATTTTGATATACCAACTGAGGATCATATCGTCGCTTTGACAGGCTGGTACGGTAAACCGAGGATCAGATGTGATCGGTGCCGGACTCGTCGTCAACGATTGGTGCGCTTTCGCTGGGTTGGACACGACCGCTACTGAGATCTCCGTCATCGAGGCTACCTTCAGTACGTCGATTCTGTCAACTAACGTCCATCATGCCGAACCCCACACTGATATGAACAATTCTATCGCTATCTCTCCACCTTCACAGAGCTGCAAGGACAAACTCAATCTGCTGTTATCAGTGAAATGCGTGACAGTCTTGTAGATACCTACCTTTAGTCTGCGTGTCTTTCGACATGACTGTACCCCTATATTGGCCGATTCCGACCATGCAAAAGTAATTTAGAGCAGCACCCAAGCAAGCTCTGGTTCGTACCGCACGAATCAGTTCTCTCCAGGACTCGTGACATCGCTCGATTAGGTTCTACCTTGGAGTCATGGTGTGGTCGTCTCGCTTCGAGGTCCCGAGTTTTAAGAGCCTTCTGCGCGTTTCCTGCACGAGGGAGCTATTTTACAGTCGTCTCACCCTTGTCTAAGCGATCATTCACCCCGGGTCCGTTTGACTACATAATCCGAGACCATGTCTGTCCTCGCCGCTGGGGTTGCTTCGCACCTTGACTCCGTCGATGAGGGTGTTGGAGGTCTCGAAGGTGAGCGTTACTCAGTAGAAACAAAATAAGCTATCATTGAACTAATCTGAGTTCAACTGTTCAGATGATGAGTGGTTGTTCGAGGATTGGGCTGCTCATGAGGGATTGAGTGTCCTCAGGGAGGTGAGAGTGATCAGCACCATTGGGAACGACTCCAATGTCCATGTCGCCTTGGCCAGTAGTTTCTTAGAGGGAGTAAGAGAATTTGTGCTTGTACAGATCAAGCATGCGTCGTGCAGTTTCTGGTCGATAACTTTGAAAGCTTCATTCAGGGACGACCAGCTTCGAGGAGCAAACCCCTTACTCTTCAATTGGGCATTCCCCTCCGTATAAATCACCGACGCACTGTGAAGAGAAGGAAAGCGGCTTCAGCAATAGTGATGGCGACGAGAAGGGCACAAGAGAAAGGACAAGACGAAGAGGAAGTGGACGATGAAATGATACAGCATGTACAGGCCACTCTTGTAGTAAATAGCAGCAGACGAGATAGGGTTCCGCTCCGCGTGCTATCGCATCGCAAAGTGGTCCAATGATGCATCTGAACAGAAGCACCAGAGATTTTGTGCATGTATGCATCGCATGTAATACAAGTTGGTCTATATGCAGGGTAATGTTCGTTAGTCTCGTGATGGGGATGGATGGATACATTAAGTGGGCGTAGTCAAGTCTTTGCGTAACATCATCCAAACTCTATTTCTTGTTTTTTTTTGGCTTCGGTTGAACAACGCTCATCCTCTTCGCTTGAGCCGAACCCTTCACAGCAAGCTCGTCAGCTAGCTGGATCTCCCTGTTGAATTCCCGGGGTACCCAAATTCCTAGAATGTCCATTCCACCAAAGAGACGCGACAGCGCAATGGCTTCTACCTGAACCATCGAAAGAAGCATGATAGTCCTGGAATCGGGAACGCCGCCCTGCCGGATTCTAGATAGCAATCGTAATGTGTTGGTCGAATCCGTAGCGAACAGGACACGTTTGTAATTCTGCTCGGCGCGAATGGCTTCGCCGATCGGACTGGTGAGTAGGGTACGGACCATCCGGATGGCCCACAGATAGGTAGCGAGTTCGGCCTCGTTCGAACCGCGCATCGTTGTTCCTAACGATAAGCTATAGGAAATCGGCAAGGGGGTCTTGATATGAACACCGCCCCCCGCGAATCTTTGCGAAGTGGTCCTCCCCATTTGTGAGTCTCGGAAGGAACCGTCACTGTAGATCATGAGGGTGGGATCTGGGTGGTTGACAGCGTGATGGAACGCTCGATATGCTTCTTTCCTTGATTTGTCCTTGTCGACCCAAACTGAACCTTCGACGGAAGTCCAATGGCTGAATTCCCACATGACACGACGGCGATCTTCGAGGAAGTTGACTTGCCCGATAGCGACGTCTTGGTAGTCTAATTGGTTTTTTAAATCAGCTGGCAGATAGCTGACACCCGAAGTACGGTGGAAGTTTTCTCTGTAAGCCAGTAGCTCCACAGACTGTTCTTCGGCATGTCTGGCCAATTCTTCTTCAACTGCGCGTGCCAGTTTCATTAAATATCAATTGATCCGGCATCACACCAGACACTGGACTTACGAGCTTGACCGAAGTCTTTCTTGTTCCGTTGCAGTCCCGCGAAAAGATCATCGATTCGCTCTGTAAATGCATCCTCATTTGATGCGATTGCAGTGTCGGGAGATATGGCTGCGACAAGGGCCCGGTTAGCAACAAAGAGCTCCCACATACTTCGCGATGTGAACATACAAGGCTCTTCGGGCGTTTCATCAGCTTTGACTGGCGAAGCTGCAGTAGAGGGTCCGCCACCGAGCCAGCCCCAAGCAGAACGCAAACCGCCTAAAAATGCACGTCACAACTCAGGGTTAGCTTTAGGAAAGGACAGATTTCTTTCTGGTTTCTCGACTTTACCCTTCAGGGCGTCGAACACTGTGTTGGATGAAGATCAGCGAGACATCATCTTCTGACAGTAGGATGACAAGCTTACAATTAGACGAGACCGGAGCAGACTCTCGAGGCGTTTCCGGAAGCGGCGGGAGATCGACCGGCTCTTCAAGTGAACCGACTGGTGACTGTGGCCGCTTGTGCAAGATCGGTGGGGATGTGAAGAGAATTGGTTCAGCAACGCTTGGAGCATCCAGGACGTCAATAAGTTCGGCTTGTTGTTGGGATATGACCTTTGTCTCTGCCTCAGCCTTGACCGTCTCTTGGACCCGAGCGCGCTCCGTTGAAATCATAACAGCATTCCGCTTGATGCCAGGAGTATAACGAATCTGCCGCAGAACTTGCACGTTCTGTTCTTCGGCCGCAGCCGCCATTTTCGCATCCGACATCAATGCTAATACAGGCTGGGGAACACCTTCATGGAGTGCCGACTCGTCGATGGGTTTGCCCAACGCGTTGAGAGCGTTCACTGTCAACACGACGGATTCACAGACGGATTCACACACTGTCAGCAATCTGGGGAGTCAAGGAGGAGATGTGTCAAGCTTACGCTGGGCAGCGGCTGCTTTCCTGGCTTCCATGGCGACCCGGATCCGCCGTTCTCGTTTTGCAACCGCCTCGTATCCTCGAGGAGTAGATATCTGCGCGAGGTCTTCTTCGAGAGCAACCGCCCTAGCACGACCACTCTCTACGGCGTCATCAGGTAGAGCGACCGCCGCTGCGATCGCCTCTGCAGGAGACTCCGTGTTGTCCAACGGCACCGTTATTGAAGTATCGAATGACGTCAGATGGCCTTGCTCTAGACCGTCGAGCGTAGCTTGCCTAGCATCTGCATTATCCATATCCAGCTGTTTAGCCTTTTTACTGGCTTTCTTCGTCATGACTCGTGAAGCACGTAAGGCAGTACGAGTCGGTCGTACTGGCCGACTCGACGCTCCGACACGTTCAGCGAGTCTCTTGGCCCGCTTTCGAGCCATGCCTTTCGCGACGGGGACATCGACCATGTTCTCGACGTGAACGCTGTTCGGGTCTGTCGCCGAATCCCCTAGGCCGAGATCGACAGAGGCGGGATCGCTCTTTACAGCCTCCGAGAAATTTCCCGTCTTCGCGGAATCGCCATCTGATAGCTTGTTCGCTAGTGTGAAAGTCGCAAGCAGCGACTGTGCAAGTTCTTTTCGTTCTGATCGGACAGCATTTACGATGAACCCCAATAAGCACTTTATTTCGTCCCTTAAATAGATCTGATCTTTAGAGCGTCCGGTAGCTATCGCCGCGTCGTATAGATAGCCGATCTTTTTTATCCACTTCGCAGATTTGACATATGGTCTGCCTTTAGGCATAAAGCCTAACAATTCTGGGATGAAGGACGCAAAATGAGAAATTTCGGGGTCCTTCGACTTCGTTAGTCTTTCCGTACCGAGCTTCGCAATGTATTTCTGGCGGAGAGGGCTGATAAGAGGTTCGACCGATGATTTTGACGGGGATTTAAAAGCGGTCTGGCGCTCGTTGTCTTTCGTTTCGGGGGTGGTGGATTTCGTGTTTGCTTTTTTCAGACTTCGACCTTTCGTGGCGGTCTTCTTGAGGGTAACCTTGACTGAAGCTTTCCCCTCCTCCTCAGGAGCGGCGATCCGCTGTGCAGTGAGTACTGATTCCTTGCTGGATATCGTGGTCGCAGTTTTGCCAGCTGGCATGGAGAGATTCTCCTCGGGCGTTGATCTAGCGACGGTGAGAGGCGATTGAGGCTCCGGGCTCTTGGTGATAACCTTCTCGCCCTGGATATCCTTGCCCTTTCCTTTAGGGTCCGGGTCACCCGACGCTGCTGTTCCCTTTCCGACAGTGTTATTCGAGAGGCTCTTGGTCATGTTCACTGTGTGTGGGTTCACCTTGACCATCGCTTGGTTGGTAGATCCCTCGAGGCTTCCGGAGACGCTTTCTTTCTCGGTGGTGCTTTTTGTCTTGTCCGCGATCGCAGTAGAAAGTCCCCTCTTCGTACGACCGTGTTCCTTCAACCACTCCGTGTACTTGACTTTAGAAAATGCCACATCCTTCTTCCCTGCCTTGACTGCCGACTCTATCAAGTCTGCCAGATACATATACAGTGTCGTATAGAGACCGTAGGTTTCCCGGGGAATGGCCCCTTTCGCTCCTTTCACTAGCGGTATCATGTAAGCTAGCCTGGAGGCCACACTGCCGTCCACCTCTATTTTGCGGTCCACGAGTAAGATGGAAGATCGCAGCTTTTCTCCAACATCGCGCCAGGCCGGTGCGGGAGGATCTTCGATGAGTGACGTGAGAGCTTGAGACAACGCTTTGGGTGCTCCTGCCATACGCTGACATGCTGCGACCAAAGCAGGATCTTCGAGCGTTTTGCTTTCTGAAGCTAGAGAACGGATGGTATCCGTCAGAAACAAAGCTCAGGACGAGAGCCCTATCGTTGGTTTACAACTCACTTTCAGCAATCGATGCTGCAGGTGCGACAGTCTTCGTGCTCTTCTCATTCTTGAAGCGGCTTCGCGATTCGCTCAAAAACCTCCTTGGGGCTGTGATCATGATGACGGACAGTCATACGTCAGTTAAACCTGCAAGTAGGTGACTACGATAACAATTTTCTAGCCAAGCTCACCTAGACCATAAGTGGTAGGGAGAAGAGATTCTCGAGCCGAGCTCGATTGACGAGCTCGCCCCGACGGAATGGCGACCCATCCATTTCGCCAGAGCACATGCACGGGCATTCGACAGAAGTCTATCTCGACCTGGCTAGCCGTATATCTCTAGCTGGGTTGAATGCTCTATACTTCGCGAACTGGCAAGGCAGCTTTGGTACAAAAGTCTACTTGAAGCATGAATGAATTATTATTATTACTTGAAGTCAGTTGCTCGATGGTAATTCCCCGATGACAATCTAGATAAGCCACGAACCGCGGATGCCAAAACGCGTCAACTACCCCTTTTCCCTCTCCCGGAACCTCCCGACCAACCATCTCCTGGAACATATACACAAGTAATAGGCATATCTTATGCGAGCGAAGGTATGCATCTACAGGCCCCGTCG
>Ga0308160_10006597_pt1 | contig 11770 bp, 9 predicted proteins | sample PhyFR1_FD_201036 | JGI IMG/M metagenome (GOLD analysis project Ga0308160, IMG submission 201036) | Phyllosphere microbial communities from UC Gill Tract Community Farm, Albany, California, United States - DLSLF.R1 | ecosystem: Host-associated > Plants > Phyllosphere > Unclassified | place: USA... | reverse complement strand
TCGCTTCGCAACTGCTTCATCTCGACAGTTCCTTGAGAGAGGACATAGCCGTGCAAAGACAAAAAGATATGAAGCTTGCAAACAATAGTGAAGAAGAAGAATAATGAAAGCGAGAAAATACTCGGGATGAAGTTGCGAAAGACTGAAATAGGTAGAAAGGCTATCAAGGCCAAAGTCATGAGTCTATAGCATCACCATAGATATGTCTCTGCCGGTGAGAGTAGTGCGCAGGATCTCTGTGCGAGAGGGAGTGAGCGGTCTCGCCAATATTCGCAGAGGAGGCCGATTGCTGAAAGGAAGGATAGAAACGATCAGTACATCCAGCTCGAGCGAGCTTCTTCTGAGAGTGAGCAGTACTGACTCGATGAGCGTGTTTGAGGAGTAGGAAATCGAGAACAGGCAACGCAGGAGGAAGATCTTGAGGTAAATCCAGGCGCCATCTTTCACGACGAGCCTAGTCAAGAATGTTCTTGAGGTCAGTACGCTGCAAAGGGATGAATAGCAAGGAACGAGACTCGGTTGACGAACCCTGAGAGCGAGGTTCTCCTGGACACTGCTGATGATGTCCAAAAACTGGTCGGGTTTCGGCTTATGAGTCATGCAGTAGGAGTGAAGGTTCTTCACTTCAATCTGAGCCTGATACTGCTCTGCAGGATTGAGATAGACTAGCCCTACCTTGACGGCATCGATTATCGTTTCAATGGGAAGTTTGAGCGGAGAGTCCCGCATGTTGCGGGAATAAAGCGCTAGTCGTTCTCTTCCAACATGAATATTCCCAGTACATGCATTGATGACGATGTGACGGATCTGAAGAAGCCAGATTGTGATCTAACAGATCAATCAAGGAAGGTTTAGCGAGGGAAAACAACGAGAAAGACGCAAACTCCAGCTTACCGTAATGTTTGAATAAGACTGTACCCACTGCGGCCTCTCTTGAGGGTCTCCTATGAAGGGCTACAACAAGTGGCCAGTCAGATAATGTATAGACTGAAAGAAGGACAAACACGGAATCGAAGGAAACGTACCAATTTTGAAGGAGTAGTGTTTTGTGTACCGTGGCCAACTTGCAGCTCGATATCCTTGAAGTCATCTACAACCCTCTGATGCTCCATGCGCACGAAGAGGTATCCGTCTTGAGGGTTTTCGGCAATTGTGCCCAATTGAGTTACCTCGGTTCTTACGAATTTGCGAGCCGCGTCTTGCCATTTCATGAAGCATTGGCGCTCGTACACGTGAGCGTCTCTGTCGGCAAGGTGAACCAGAGGGAATTCATCAACGATAACGTCAATGTAACGTGTGATACTCTTGAGTTTCTTGAGGATCAGGTGGCCTGAGACGCTGGGAGCCATTTTGATGAGTTCGGTCCCTGGAATGGTTGAGTTTGTTGCTCGAGCAGGCGAAGGAGGAGGGAGGTAAAGGGAAGAGAGGAGGAAAGAGAAAGAGGGTCGAAAGAGGAGCATGAGGTTTCTTGATGTCCGCGGATTCGAGTCGTTTCTCTTGCCGTATTGAAAGCGTCCACTCGTCACAAAGCGACAAGGAGGCAGATCTCTCGGAGTCGGGTCGTAAGAGGCGGTCCCGAAGAAGCAGAGAAGCGAAGACATCGTCGGAAGCTGAATTCCAGGCGAAGAACAAAGAGACGATCTAGAGAGGAAACGGCTCTATCAGTAATCATTGATCTAACTGATTCGAGTGATAGATCGTACCTGAAGCTCCCGATTCACTGTCATGAAGAGATGCGAAGCGGAAAATACGAAGTTTCGAAGAAGCGAGATCAATTTCGAGTAAACAACCTCGGTTCCAGCAAAGCAATGACAAGATCATTCGTGACAATTGATTCTGATACGTCCATGTAGCGTGGTTCTGTCAGCTAGCCTCTGAGGGGAGGGAAGCAGCAACTGACCTTTCAACCCGAGGCATCGCTTCCCCTTGATGCTTGATAGCGGTATAGATCAGATCAGCATCCTCTGCCAGTCTTCTGATGAGCCTCTGAGCAACTGACGAGGTAGAACTAGGGTATCTTGATGAAATGATGAGATCGAACCTTGGAGAGCGAGAATGAGTCGAAGATCGTACTGAATAGCTCGATGCGGAAGGTAGGATGTATTTAATCTGGTCTGGCAAGTTCTTCGAGGTGCAGAGTCGTTGCGAGTGAAGGGAAATGGTCGAAAAAGAGTTGATTCGTTTCTCGCTCTCCGGCACTTCATTACGAATTGAATACTGACAGACTGAAGCTCAGAGCGATAAGAATTATTGCTAGGTATCCCTCGTCGAGCAAAGAGCAGTAGGGAAACAACACTTCTCAAAGGTTCGTTCTTCGCAACTTTTTCGAAAGTTCGCATTCGCGATCTTTCCACATCGCAGCGATTGCGCTGCACTCTAGCAGTTGTCCAGCGTATCTGCCGCTCGCCGTACCCAATAGAAGGAGGAAACAGAATCACGGAACTCCCGCATTCGATTCGCCTTCGAAATGCGAAAATGCGAATCTATTCGCAACTCCACCAAACCTGTAACGGAAGATTCCGAATACAACAATCACTGACTCCAATACATCCCTCCTTACGCTCTCATCAACCCAAAGATAGTCTCCATCAGATCCCTCCCCTTTGCAAGTTCTCCCAAACTGAACTTGTCGAGAACCGTCTTGAAAGCTGTACTTTTCTTGACTTCCTCCTATATGAGTGCGACGAGGAAGAGTCAATGAGCCGTTGCGGACGAGACAGGAGAAGGAAGAGAAGATCTCACCCAATTCTTGATGAAAAAGTCGAGTATTGGTTTCTGAATAACTTCGTAATCGAGTGAAAGAGGACTGAAGAGCTCGTAAGCGACCTATCTCGTCGATTCAGTCAGTCTCGACATTCAACGATAGAGAGGAAAGCAAGAGAGGTGCTCACATTCTCAGCCGTCAAACTTCGAACAATAAAACCAAGAGTCAATTCTCGCAACTCGTCCATCTCGTATCGATCTGCGAGTCGGTACATCGACTGAGTAGTACAAGGTTGTACTCCCTCCCAGTCTCGATGCCTGTCCAAATCACCCCATTTCTCCCAAAGCCAATCCCAAACTCGGCTTCGGAGAGCCCGTTGATTCTCCTCCGTATCCTCAAGTCTCGCTTGATCGCAAGCGACGAGATAGTCGGAAGTCAAAGGAAGGAAGGGAACGAGCCCGGTATGTAGGTAGGCGATCATCGCACGGAAAGCGAAGAATCTAGAGAGAATCAAGAAATCAGATCGAGTTCAATTCGGAAAGCTGAGAAGGGGAAAACTCACGTCGTTTCATGAATCTCTATCACTGTGAGTAGCTTCCCATCAGGTCCAGCATCATACTCGTCATCCTCATCATCGCTTCTTGCCCTCTTCTTCCCTTTCTTCTTCTTCGTTACAACTTTTTCCGTCGCAGCCACAATCCAAGGAGGTAGCTCCTGAAAGGATCGATATTTGATGTTATCATTGAGGGGTCGAAAGGGGACCGCTTCATGTTGTATAGCTTTGTAAGGGCTGCAGTCGCTGTCGTATAAGAATCCGGAGATTTCTTCGATATCGAGTCGCTTCTTCGTAGTCGCCTCCGAGAATCCCGACCCAAAGACTATGGATACAAGTAGCGGAGATGAGTAAGACTAATCACTGAAAGAGAAGCAGACTTACGAGTTTTGAAATGCGAACTCGCAGAAACGAGCATCGCTTTGCACGCCAAAAGTGGTATAGGAGTGTTCTCTTCAACGGTGTGAACCAGGAAGAGCGTATCTGCATAGTCCTTGTTGTCAAAGAATTGAAAGAGTGGATTGGTTGAGGGTGAGGGTGATACTGAGAAAGTCGATTCGACAATTGCGTGAAGTCCGAGGAAACCCTGAGAGTGTGAACCAGAGCGTGTGAGATCGAGCTGCTCCATCAGAGGTGATAGGACTCACTGAATGATCCCAATAAGCAAGCAGTTGCCTAGTATCACCTCCGACTGTGACTCCTGTATTTGGAGTATTCGAATCGCAGTCGAAGTCGAGGAGATTTTCAGGAACTTTCTCGTTTGACAGCGGTTTCGCTCCGATGATCTGACGAGGATGAGGTCAGTTAGAGAGCCCGTCAATGAATGGGCACTGTTCAGTCTCACCTTGAACGAGAAGTAAACGGAACTTTTTCGCGACCAAGCGGTTGTGGATGAGGATCGTCGATAGTCCTCAAGCTGTGGGATACCTTCCAAGAACGCTACGACACCTTTTGCTGGATCGCTCCCCTAAAATGGTGCAGTTCATCTTAGTGTTTGAAGTTGCGAGAACGATAGAAACACGCACGAGGGAGTAAAGAGACAATTCCCAAGTTCCGTCTGCAAACCGCTTGTTCTGAATCAGACTCGCACATTCAGTAGCTAAATGAGGACGATTTGTGGCAGCAGACTGACCAGTTCCCAATCCTCTCCAGCTGCGTCTTTCGATTCGACTTCCGCAATCTCCTCCTTGCTCAATTCCCAAATGATATCCGTCTACTCAAATCGCGAGGTCAGCTTGCAAAGCAGCTCCTCAACCGATTCGATCGAGCTTACTCTGAACTTGTTAGTCTCCTCCAAAGAACCGCTCATCTTGCGAATTTCGAATCGAGAAAGCGAATGATCCCTTTCCCTCCACCGCGAGCACTGCGCGCTTGTCTAGCACCTGACTGAGATCTGTTCGTGCTGCTGATATCGTTTCGAGGCTTGTAGGAAGGGAGACTGGAGTGAGAGTGAGGTTCAAAGATGAAGGTGTTCGAGAACGGCGAGGAAACGACGAGGGCTGATGCTGATGGTCTTGATCACTCAGTCGAGGTCGTAGGTTCTGTTTGTGAGATCGAACGGGGCTATCAGAGAGGTTGTAGAGCGAGGAGAAGTCAAAGTTGAACGAACCGATTCTGACGAGAGGGAACAAGCAAGAATTGCGACTTGTAACGCTTTGACACAGTATCTTGATGAGTTGAGAGTCTGGTAGTAGTTGGGCGAAAGAACAGAGCAAGATGAGGTGAACAAAGCGAAGGAAGAAACAGCGAATTTCGCAAGTCAAGTTTCGCAACGAATTCGCTCGAAGGCCGAAGAACGACGCACGAGAAGTGGTGAAGTACGATAGAGAATGGTATATGTATTGCGAACGAAGAGAGAAAACGAGCTAAAGGAAACAAGAAAGAGCGAAAAAAGGCTACAAGATCCGAGAAGAACGAAAGCGAGGAAGAGGGTAGAGCGCTACAAATAAAGTCGAAACGAATGTGTAGAATGTGTAGAGAGAAAGGGTATAAAGAGAGGAGAGTGAGGTCTAAACCCTCTTGTGTTGTTTCGCCATTCCACCGACTTGACGCTTCTTGTTAACGAGATGCCATTCCATTGCTGCGCTCCTAGTCTTCAAAGCGGCAGCACGTGCAGATCGAATAGAATCAGCTTGCGACTTGCGGTTCATTCGAGAAGTCGTAGTCGAAGTCGAATCTGCGGCGGTATCGATTTCGGCGGGAACGCTGACGGGAGGAGTGACAGGAGCTGGGGAAGCGGGAGCGGCGGCAAGGTTGTTGATCGATGCGAGAGAGACCGGAGCAGTTGCGAGACCGACTCGAGCGGGGAAGGAAGGGGCGAGAGGTTTATTCGAAGGAGTTTCGACGGGAATCGCAGCTGAAGAAGAGCCGAGAGGGAGTCAGCGTGACTGTCCGGAGCTTATCAGAAGAGAGTGACTCACGATTGAGGAGGTTTGCGTTTTGACCGATAGGAGGTGCAGCGGAAGCGGGAGTATCGTCTTGAATGATCGAAGGTCCCCAAACCCATCTCTTCGCATTCTCGGCGGGAGAAGTTTCAGCTGCAGCATCGACGACATCTCCACCTTGAGTGACTTGCGAGTAAGCATTGGCCAAGGCGTTGATCTCTTCTTGAAGCTTGTTGAGGAGAGCTTCAATGTCGGTAGTTCCAGAAGTCATCTCTGCAGCGACGGCTGAAAGAGTAGAGGAAGCTTGTTCGACGACTTGTGCGGCAGCTTCAGCTCCGTCTCCTTCGTTCGATTCGAGAGCTTTGAAAGTTTCGGTAGCGGGTTCAGCCGAAGTAGTTGCGTCGGCGAGAGGAGGGAAAGAAGGAGGTGTGAGTTGAGCGACGGGAGTGTTCATGGCGATCGTAGCTATTTCGAATAACTCGTATGTGAGCGAAAGATCAAAGGAAGAGAGAGGAAACAGTCGCAACTCACTACCTTTGCTGAGTAAATTAGCGTTCTCTCCAACGGGAGGAGCGTTCTCATCTCCATCCTGAATGATCTCGTTCCCCCAAGTCCACCTCTTCTCCTTCGCAGGAGCTGCAGGAGCTTGAGCAGCCTTCTTGCGATCGCTCATCTTTTGACGAGAAGCGACTTTCGATTGGAGAGCGGCAGCCGATTGAGAAGAAGGAAGTTCGGCAGCGAGAGGGGGGAAGGAAGGAGCGGCGAGAGTAGCAGTAGGAGTGTTTACGGGGGCAGCTGAACGCAAATGAGAATGCGAAATTAGCTCAGAGGAATCGAAAAGAGAGGAGAGAATGGGAAACGAACAATTCAAGTAATTTGCGTTCTCTCCAACAGCGGGAACGTTCGAAGCGGCAGGAGTATCGTCCTGAATGATAGCAGTTCCCCATACCCATCGCTTATCCTCAGGTTTCTTCAACTCTTCCTTCTTTCCGAAAGTTTTGACAGTCTTCTCCGGAACTGCAAATGACAGAACAGATCAGCTTGATTCGCGAAAGAAGAGAAGAAAGACGATGACTCGCCTCGCTTCTCCAACTTGTCGGTAGCGGCGGCAGCTGTTCCAGCAGAACTAGTTTTGATCTCTGCGTCTTGCGCCTTGGTGTGAGCTCCTTGAGGGAGACGACCTCCTGATTCGACGATATGTAACTCCTTCTCGAGAGCTGAAGTGGACGAGGCTTGTTTCTTGCTCTTCTTGTCGGAAGCGAGAGGACGACGAGCAGAATCGGAGGAACGAAGTCGAGATTTGGCGGAAGATTCGATAGAGGAAGCAGCTGTTCGATCGTGGTGGACATTCTTGCCGTGTTTCGTCGAGGTGCTATCCGATTTAGGCGAAGAGGAAGAAGAATCTTTCGTCGACTTTGGGTGAGATTTATTCGAATGAGGAGCCGAAGAAGTCGAGTTGTGAGAATCGGTTCCATTCGAATAATCTTCGGGAGGAGGTCGGACTGCCGCATGTCCAGCTCCTAATGCTCGAGCCTGGTTCTGCTGCTTCTTCGTCTGCATTCGCTCGAGAAGTGCTTGAAGTGCTCCTCCTCCTCCTCCTTCCTTTTCAGCGGTAACGAGAGTAGCGGCGGTCGAGAGGGAGAGTACGAGAAGAGTAGAAGTGCGCATGATGATAGAGTAGGTTTAGGGTTGGAAAATGTAGATGAGGGGAAATGAATGAAGGAAAGACAGAAATGAAAGTTGGCCGGTTGTGGTTTGGCGAGACCTTGAAGAAGTTGGACGAGTACTGGAGGCGACTGACGATGCTGAGAACTCTGCTTGTACGTCTAGTGATGCGAGTGTCGAAGTGAGAGTTGAAAGGGAGAGAGGAAGAAGAATCGGGAGGTTTGGAAGGGTTCGAAAAAAGGGAGAGCAAGGGACCGAGATTCGAGGAGAACGAGGTAAAGCTACCATGTTCGTACAGTGTAGAATTCACTCTAATAGATGACCTTGCCGCTTGAGGAAGGGAACAAAAAGAAGAGTAAACTTCCTCATCCGGTGAATTCGACTCGAGCGAAAACGAGGCGAGTCGAGAGCCTAGTAATACTCCTTCGTGATCGTTTGCGGTACTTTTGAGATTGATAGCTAGACCTCACTCATAGCTCCCGAGCGCTCCGAGAGAGTCGTACACTTCATTCGGAGAGCAAAGTTGAATTCTTTGATCTCTAGAGATCTGTAGAGGTCGAGTCGGAGCAGGTTTGGTCTAGTCGCATTCTTTGAGCTGTTCTTGACTATTCCGAGTGGTCGTAGATAGCTTAGCGAGATGGTAGGGAATGGGAGAGGTCGAAACGACTTCGCAACTTTTTCGAAGGAGGAGCAGTCCTCTCTCAACAATTTCCATCGGATTTGTCGCTACCAGGAGCAGCTATATGATACTCTACTATACACACTGATAGCAATCAACTCGAACTCCAGACATGTTGTCGATTTCTCGCTCAATTTCCTGAATCCCTCTTTCCTACCTTCCCTTCACTCCTTCTCGCTTCGACTCTGCTTCTGTGGCTCTCTGACTATGCTCTGCTCTCTCAGACCTCGTCATCGAGGTCCGCGGTTTCTACGGCAACTCCGCTTTGGCTCAGTGTCACTCCTCTTCTACTCTCTCTCTCTTCTCTTCTCTTCTCTTCCTTCAGCCACAAAGATCAGCTCGACGTAGCAAGGTGAGCTCATCTTCCCTTTCAGCTCTCATTTTATCAGCTCTGAAACGGAGACAGGGTCTCACAGACATGTCGAATCGGCATTCACTCGAACCTCCGAAATCTTCGTCTTCAAGACTCTCGAAGGATGATCGATCAGTCAAGGAACGAGTCGACATCTTGATCACTCGCCTAGATCGTACAAAGGATATCCTACTCCACGAATGTTCGAAAGGAGATCGATTCGGAAACCTCGCTTTGGGTACTCTTGAAAAGACTCTCAAGGAACTCGTACCCGCTATCAAACTCATCGAACAATCTAGTGATATCAAGGAGGAGTCACAGCAATCTCCAGTACATCCCATATCGAAGGAGCAACCGGTCACTTCGAAAGAGCGAAAGGAGGAAGAGGAGGATATCGCACCTTCAAGAGATCTTCGTAACGGAAGAGGCACTCACGAACAACGAGAAGATGAAGCTTCGTGCCATACACGACCGGATCGGCTCGCCAAGTCTGACTCGATTCGTGTAGTCGACAACGAGATTTCTCCTCCGCTTTCTCGTTCTCACTCTTCCACTACGAAACGCGACGATCCACTTCCTCCCAAGACAACAACTTCTCTGATCTTGAAGATCTTCCCGCCGCTCGAATCGAGTCCCGTCAATCCTACTCTTCTCATCGACAAACCGATTCTACTTCCCCTCTTCCTCCCTCCTCTCGTCCTCTTCCAGTTCCTCGTCCCGCTTCACGCATCTCGGAGGACTCTACCATTCATCGAAAGGAGGAGGATGTACCCTCGACAAGGACCACGATTTCGAAATTCTTCAATCGAGCAAAGGACGCCGTTTCACCTTAGATCAACGTCAAGAAAGAACCTCAACTGAGCGAGACCGATACCCCACTTTCCCCTCCTCGCTCATCTCGCTCCGCATCAACTAAGCCCGAGAGTAAAGGTGATCGTCGTCAATCTTCAGTCGCAAGCGATTCATCCTCGACCGCTCCTCCCAAACCAGCTTCAGCCGATTTCCGCAGACGTCGCACCACGAAACCTCCAGCCCCTTCTTCTGACGACGACGAACCTCCATCTCGCGAAACCCTACGATCCCGATCCCGAGCCGGTGGAGCCAGCAGAACTTCTTCACGAGCAAGATTGGGTCGAACCGAGGAGGCAAGGAAAGCTCTAGAGATGGCTTCTGCACCTCCTGGATCATCGGATGAGGAAGTCGATCGAAGGAGGCAAAGGAAGGAGAGGACGAAGAAGATTGTATTGGATCAAGTCAAAATCATGAAAGTGATTGCGAGGGAATCGGATCTCGCTACTCAAACTACACTCAGTCAAGTCTCGAAGAGTTACGAGAATATTGCTCGCCCTCTGCTCTACTCGTCAATCACCATCACTTCCCTCGAACAAGTCGACAAACTCGTTTCCTCAATCGAATCGAATCCTTCTCTCGGAGAACTCGTCACTTCCCTCAAACTCACTCCTCTCGACACTGACTCCTCCGATAGTCCCTCTTCAATCCTCCCCTCACTCCAGATGCTACTCTCCCTCCTCCCAAACCTCATCAATTTCAACGAAGATTTCACTTCCTCGGAATGGGATGTCCAAATTCTCTCCCGGGATTACCCTCTCACGTCCTCCGCATCGACTCGGCAACTCACGACATTCTCCTCAAAGCGTTGTTGGTGGGAGATAGGAGCAATCAACGAATTCCTCCTCTCTCAACCTAAACTCACGTCTCTCGTTTTCGGAGGAGCAACCATGGATCGAGATTGGGAAGGCACGAAGTTCAAATCTCTTCTCCTCTCATCCCCTCGCAAAGACTCCTCAATTCAATCCCTCTCAATCGCTCAAATAATGCACGAAGATACACTCGCCGTTCTACTCCTCCTGTCCCCTCAACTCAAATCCCTCTCCATAGGATTCCAATCCCTCGGTCCTTCCGACGACGACACTCCACTCTCTTCTATCCCACCAGCACTCAAACCCGTCTCTTCCACTCTAACTCATTTAACTCTCATCGCACCTCCCAATCCCTCCTCATCTCGAGTTTCCGAAGATACCTCTACTTTACTCGACGACCTTCTCCCCTTCTTACACACGCTCGAATCCCTCTCATTCCAAGAGACCCTCCATCCCCTTCCAATCCCCATCGCAACCTCCCAAACTTTCCTCTCCCTTCCCCCAACTCTCAAATCTCTCAAAGTTCGTCAATTATTCTCTGTGAGTACGGGGGATGTATTAAGGATGTTGGATAATCCAGAATCGATTCCTGTTTTGGAGGAAATGGATTTGGAGTGGGCCGAAGCGAGGGAAGGGGAGAAAGAGGATTGGTGGAAAGAGAGACATTCTATAAGGATTCGGGAGGCTTGTAGGGAGTTTGGGATCAAGTGTGAGGCTGGGAAGGGTGAGAGGAAATTGACGATTGGATAAGAGGGAGAGGGAAGGGAGGAGGTAGCGAAAAGGGGGAGAAGGGAAGAGAGTTTCGACGTTTTCTTTTATCGTTTCTTTTGGCTTTCCTTGCAATACTCTTGAGCTTTGAAACGATACTCGTGCGGAATCTTTCAGATGTTGATCGCATCTAACAAACGAGGTAAGCGAGTAGAGTTGGATTTTGATTGTTTCGACTCTGTGCGAAATTTCTCGCTCTCTTGATTTCCTTCACTTCACTCTTCATCTCTGAACTCGCTCTCTGCTCGGCTTTCTCGAGCTTACGCCCACTCGGACAGCGTGTATGGATCCACCGCCGATAGCTTCCACCTCGTCGTCCTCTCTCATTCCTTCATCATCCGCTCCAAACTCCTCATCAACTTCCTCGCTCCCCTCGACCTCTCAACTACCACAAGACTACTCTCCCTATCTCCTCGAACCCACTAGTGCGTCTCCTCTCCCTTTCCCTCCCCTCGAAGCTGCTAATTCACCCCCTTGTTTTCGATTAGATTCTCATCCCTCCTCCTTAAGCGGTACACAAGACTTGATAACCCTCTTTCAACTAGACACACTCTACAGCACTTTCCTCCGCCCCTATCTCCCTCCTCCCTCTTCCTCCTCCTCAACCGCACAACCTTCGACTGAACCAATCAATGCCGATTCACCTCTACCTATCAAAGGAGCCGTCTCACTCAAAGGAAAAGAGAAAGCTATAGTCTCTCCACCAGGTCCTCAGATCGTAGCTTCCCCTGCACCGGGAGGAGGAACTGGAGGGTTCAAAATTACTTTAGGTGGGATCAAATTTGGGTCTAGTGGGAACCTCAGCAGTTCATTGAACGGGAACGCTGGAGATAGTACGATTGGAAGTGGTGGGAAAGTGAAACGAATCAAAATGGACAAGAATTATTCACACTTGATTTCAGATATTCCAGGTTCGTTTTCACTCTCCCTCGCAATTCGTTCTTTGTGTGCTGATGAGATCATGTTGAAAGTGTAGGTCGTAATTCAATAAAGAAAGATCAATA
>Ga0308160_10006596_pt1 | contig 11770 bp, 9 predicted proteins | sample PhyFR1_FD_201036 | JGI IMG/M metagenome (GOLD analysis project Ga0308160, IMG submission 201036) | Phyllosphere microbial communities from UC Gill Tract Community Farm, Albany, California, United States - DLSLF.R1 | ecosystem: Host-associated > Plants > Phyllosphere > Unclassified | place: USA... | reverse complement strand
TACATGTATAAAAAAGGTTGCTTAAATATCGAATATACTCATCTTACGCAGAAACGGACACACCATCAAATTTGAATCTGCAAAAATCACTGAAACAAATATATCATATATTTCTTATCTACATAACGAACTATACATTTTTTAAGAATAAGGATTAAGAAGTATCATTTTAAGGAAAACTAAAGAGGATATTGAACTTTATTCTTTTACGTAGGGAAGTGGTTAGATGCAAAAAATGTTTGAAAACAAGTGGTACCGATTCGCCTGGTGGGTTATGACATTACTGATCATCGTCTGGATTGGTGATCATGTGACGTTCCTGTTCCGACCAGTCGCGATTCTGCTTCAGATGGTCGTACCACCCCTCGCGATCGCTGGGATTCTCTATTATGTCCTGCTACCAATCGTCGAGTTGCTTGAGAAAAAGATGAAGCGGCGCCCGGCTGTTTTGATCGTCCTCGTTGGTTTGATCGGTATTTTAACGACACTCGGATTCATCTTTGGTCCGATGTTATCGGAGCAGATCACACAGTTCGTCAATTCGATTCCGACGCTTGCGACACAGTTCCAGCGGCAATTGGTCGACGTTCGGGAACAACTGGAGAACAGTGCCTTCTTTTCACGATTCATGACGGGTCAAGACAACTTATTCAATAAGTTCTCTGGGAACATCTCGGAGTATGCGTCGACGTTCCTAAAGAACATCGGTACAGGTGTCGGTGGGTTCGTCAGTGTTCTGACGACGACGGTCGTGACGATCGTCATCATTCCGATCATGTTGATCTACATGTTGCTTGATGGTGATAAGCTTAAAGGTAATCTCGTTAAACTGATGCCGTATGAGTATCATAAGGAAACGAAAAAAATCCTCGGTGATGTCCACTTGACGATCATGAGCTATATCCGAGGACAAGTCATCGTCAGTATCGGTGTCGGAATTATCGCCTATATCGGATATCTGATCATCGGGATCGATTATGCGTTGTTGCTCGCCTTGTTTGCGACATTGACGAACATCATTCCGTTCCTTGGTCCGGTTCTCGGTGTCATTCCGGCGTTGATCGTCGGGTTCATCCAGGATCCGATTCTTGCGATCTATGCGATCATCGTCATGACGGTCGCGCAACAGATCGATTCGCACATCATGTCACCACTTGTGCAAGGGAAAACACTTGATGTCCATCCATTGACAATTATCATCGTCTTGCTCGTCGCAGGGAACATCGCTGGATTTTTCGGCGTCTTGCTGGGTGTTCCGTTCTACGCTGTCATGAAGGTAGTCATCTTGAACATCCGTCGCCTGTATCATCTCCGGTCGCAAAAGAAGATGGTCATCACGGAGGAAGAGAAGACGTTCGATACGATCATCACCGATCGCGATTGAGTTTTGAAATTCACGTAAAAGTGCGTCATACTGAAGAGGTAGTTAAGAAAAAGGGGGCAGGAATCAGATGGATTCACGTCATACCGAAGAACAAGCCGATTTACTGGCGTTGCAAAAATTTCAACACAACTTCGAGAACAGTCTGAAGTCGAGCATCATTTATCTCTTGCGTGATGGTGCGTTGACGATCGGGGAACTCGAGCAACGGATCGATCAATCGCACGGTCAAATCCTCGAACAATTACAGGAGCTGATCGAAGATGGACTCGTCATCCAGCAGATGTCTGAGAAAGTGCACGGACTTGCCTATTATTTGACGGCACCGGCTGAAGATCTCGTCCGACAGTTCAAGGAATCGATCCGTTGGAGTAAGCAACACATTCGATACTAAAAAGCAGGTTTCTAGACCTACGAGCAGACGCTCGTAGGTCTTTTTGCGTTTTTTAAAACTATGGTCATATAAAATTGAAATAAGCCGTTTTTACACAAAATGGATAGAACTAGCATGAAATAAAATTACAATATATATTAACGTGTAATTATTCATAATATATATTATTTATATTTTTATAGTAAATTAATATCTAAAATACTGGTTAATAGTAACTATTTAAGCATTGTTTTTGTAAAAAATTGTATATTTTCATGGAGATTGCATGCATAATAATAGGTGTACGATTATTTTTTCCGTAGAAAAGGAGTGTTGAAATGAAGAAAAAAGCACCTGATTTTCGAAAGAAGATGAATCGACACCATAGAAACCACACACGAAGACTAGTGAAACTGCTGGCAGCGTCCTCTCTCGCCCTCTCTCCGATCTCATTCACTTATACAAAAACCGAAGCAGCTGAGAATTCTGAAAAGAAGTTTCAGACGCAACAAAGCCAATTCGCGAATTCGGTGCGAAACTCACTCGTCCAAGGACCGAATCGAGTCAGTTTAGCTGAAGTTCAACTACTGACGGATGTCGCGGTCAATGCAAATCTGACGGAACAACCGGATAACTATGATTTAGCCCTTAATTTAACCGGTGTCGGATTAGCCGATGCGGAAGTATTGAACCCAGACCGGGTGGCTGTCTTCAACATTCCAGATTTAGCGGGAAAAATGCAGGCGAACGGTAATGCGTCGGTCAGTGTTGAATTATTACCCATCACACTTGAAGATTTACCGACGCTTAAAGGACAGCTAGATCCGTTGACGGGAACAGTAGCAGATACTGTGACTGACCTATTAGCGGGTATCGATCGATTACAACGTACTCCAGTCGTAGGTAGTTTGTTGAGAGTGGAGGGGCTCACAGAATTAACGGATGCTCTGGATAATCTACAGAATTTAGATACCGCCCTTTCGGATCTTTTGGATTACGAAGGTTCTGCTCCAGTCACGATTAATCCGGATGGTTCAATCGTCATCGATTTTAGTGATGGTTTAGGACAGCATCTTGATACGGTAACGAAACAAGTTGTCCAAGACGCCTTAACCGATTTAGTCAATGCCATCACGAATTTAAAACTATCCGGAATAGCAGGAAACTTAATTGATCCTGTTTTAAACCCAGTCAAAAATTTACTGCCAGGTGTGAACAGTCTTTTAACGGCAGTAACGAACGATACAGTGAACTTGTCGAATGAACTCGCAGGTGTACAAGTACTTGGACCAACTTCTGTTAGTGCCGATGTCATCGTTGATAAACCGGCTGGAGTTGCTCAAGACGAAGTTGTTGTTACAGGGTCTGTCGTCAATACGTCTGCAATTGATGCACAACTGCTGGCCGATTTAGATGGTCAAGATACGATCGTCTTTGATGAAGAGGCAGATGGAGACGCTGATGCTGACGCTGATGCCGACGCCGACGCCGATGCGGATGCCGACGCCGACGCAGATGCTGATGCTGACGCTGATGCGGATGCTGACGCCGATGCGGATGCCGACGCCGATGCCGACGCAGATGCGGATGCCGACGCTGACGCAGATGCTGATGCCGACGCTGACGCCGATGCTGACGCTGATGCGGATGCGGACGCTGATGCGGATGCTGACGCCGACGCAGATGCTGATGCTGATGCTGATGCTGACGCAGATGCTGATGCTGACGCTGATGCTGACGCCGATGCCGACGCCGATGCCGACGCTGACGCTGATGCTGACGCTGATGCTGACGCCGATGCCGACGCCGACGCCGACGCCGACGCTGACGCTGATGCCGACGCTGATGCGGACGCTGATGCGGATGCTGACGCCGATGCTGATGCCGACGCTGATGCCGATGCGGACGCCGACGCCGACGCTGACGCTGATGCTGACGCTGATGCGGATGCTGACGCTGACGCTGATGCCGATGCTGACGCTGATGCGGATGCCGACGCTGATGCGGATGCTGACGCTGATGCCGATGCTGACGCTGATGCTGACGCTGATGCTGATGCTGACGCGGATGCTGATGCTGACGCCGATGCTGACGCTGATGCTGACGCCGATGCTGACGCCGATGCGGACGCTGATGCCGACGCCGATGCTGACGCCGATGCTGACGCTGACGCTGATGCCGATGCTGATGCTGACGCTGATGCGGATGCGGATGCGGATGCTGACGCCGATGCTGATGCTGACGCCGACGCGGATGCTGATGCTGATGCTGATGCTGACGCAGATGCTGATGCTGACGCTGATGCTGACGCCGATGCCGACGCCGACGCCGACGCTGACGCTGACGCTGACGCTGATGCTGACGCCGATGCCGACGCCGACGCCGACGCTGACGCTGATGCCGACGCAGATGCTGATGCTGACGCTGATGCGGATGCTGATGCCGACGCTGATGCCGATGCCGATGCGGACGCCGACGCCGACGCTGATGCTGACGCTGATGCTGATGCTGACGCTGACGCTGACGCTGATGCCGACGCTGATGCGGATGCTGACGCTGATGCCGATGCGGATGCTGACGCTGACGCCGATGCTGACGCCGATGCCGATGCTGACGCTGATGCTGATGCTGATGCTGACGCTGACGCTGATGCGGATGCGGACGCCGATGCGGATCAAGATAATGATGGTGACAATGATAATAACAATGGTGGAGACAAGGATAACGACAATGATGGGAAAGAGGATCCAGACAACGTCTCGAATCCGAACGATGATAACGACAATGACAATGTCATCATCCCGATTCCTGTCGTCACGCCACCAACGACTCCACCAGGAAATGGTCCGGTTGTCACACCAACTCCTGGAACGAGCCCTGTCTCAGGTCCGAACATCAAGCCAACTCCTTCGAACGGCGTTGTAAACGGACCAAGCGTCAAGCCGACATTGCCAGCGAACACAGTCAGTGCTCCAATCAATAAATCACCACTCGTTTCAAAACCGATCACTCAACCAGTGAAACGAATCGTCGGTGGTACGTTACCGAACACTTCGGAAAATCTGTTCTTGATCACCCTCATGGGAATGCTTGCGACAGCTGCCGGATTGTTCACGAAACTGTTCCGTCGCCGTCCACAAGAGTAAGTCATGCTGTAGTTAATCGTAGTGGGGCCATCTGTGCCTCACTGCGATTCATCCTTTTAGAATAGGAGTGAAGCTGAACATGGACCTGCTCAACCGATTCACCACTGCCATGGATGTACTGGAACAACACATGAAGACTGATGATATCTACTACTGGAATCGTCAGATGATGTTATTCGTCTCACTCGGACAAGCATCGGAGCGAGCCCGTGTCGTTCGATTCCAAGGCAAAGGGCTACAATCCGTAAAAGATCAAGCACGCAATTGGCTCCGCCAACAACCAGAAGTAGCGTGGTTGAAGCTCGACATCGCCCGAAACTTTGAGGCACTCTCGTTTGAGACCTTAAATGAGCGAGTGAAAGACACACGGAAAAATTACTTCCGGTACGGAATCGCGTTTGATCGGAAGATGCAATGTGCCTATCTAGAAGAAGAATTGAATGGTAATGCCGTTTTGACACAAGATCCGACGCATCCAGAACTACACATCAATCTAACGAACTTGAGCAATTATGCGCACCAACAAGGGCGGACGGAGCGGATGAACTTTCATCCGACAAGTCCATGCCTCCTCTTTGATACGCTAGGTGTTTTCGCAGACGAAACACCGCATGTACTTGAAGTCATACGTGATGTCGAAAAAATCCGTGAGACGACAAGTCAACTTCCTTCTGAAATCAAGACGATCGTTGCCCAGTCGAGTGAGTATCTTGCTCGACAAGTCCGGGCGAATGGTCGCTTCCAATATGGTTATTTTCCCTGCTTTGATAAACCCATTAAATTTTACAACAGCTTACGTCATGCGAGTACACTCTATTCGATGATTGAAGCCTATCGACTGACACCAAGCGAACGATTGCGCCAAGCAATCGTTCGAGCAAAACGATGTTTGGTCGAGGAATTGATCGTACATGAAGGGGAGCGTTCCTTCGTGCTTGATCGCGAATCAAACGAAATAAAACTCGGCGCGAATGCTGCAGCGATCTTAGCATTGACGGAATACATGCAGACATTTCAGACGATGGATGATCTACGACTCAGTCAACGACTCGCAACAGGCATTCTTTCACTGCAACAACCGTCGGGACAATATCTGCATGTGCTCGAGTATCCGTCGTTTGCGTTAAAGGAAGCCTTCCGGATCATCTATTACGAAGGGGAAGCGACATACGCCTTGATGCGGTTGTACGCACTCGATCCCGATTCCCGTTGGCTCGATAGTGTCGTCCAATCATTTGATCATTTCATCGCTAAATCGTACTGGAAATTCCACGATCATTGGTTGAGCTATAGTGCGAACGAGTTAACGAAATGGTTGCCGGAAGAGCGTTATTTCCAGTTCGGTCTCAAGAACGTCTCCCCGAAACTCGACTTCATTCATCACCGGGAAACGACGTACCCGACGTTCCTTGAATTGATGCTTGCGGCACGCGAGATGATCGACCGGATCGAAGCGCTTGGAAGAGTCGACTTATTAGCAGACTTTCCACTCGACTGGCTCGACCAGACGATTGAACGACGGATGATCTATCAGCGAAACGGTTTCTTTTATCCGGAAGTCGCGATGTATATGAAGAAACCTGGTCGGATTCTCGGAAGTTTTTACATCCGGCACCATTCGATGCGGGTCCGGATTGATGACGTCGAGCATAATTTATCTGGTTATTGCCGGGCATGGGCACGAATGCTGAAGGAGGTGCCGTCATGATGCGACGCGTATCAACGCTGTTACTCGTCATCGGACTTGCCTTACTTGGATACGTCGGATATCAAAAACTGACGGTCCAGCAAACCTTGACGACGGAACTCGCAAAAGCAAAAGATGTCGTTCGGGCGGAAGAAACTTCATCGACCACATCAAAATCAGAAGCAACGAGCAAACCATCGAAGGAGAAGACGAAGGATGTCCTCTTCCAAACCGGTGAGACGGTCGGATATTTAAGGGTGCCATCACTTGAGATGGAGTTACCGGTGCTTGAAGGCGTCGATGATGCGACACTCGCAAAAGGTGTCGGCCATCATCCGGAGACGGCCTTTCCAGGGCAAGGCGACCGGATTTTCCTCGCCGGGCATAACGATACGACGTTCTCGAAAATCAGTAAGTTGAAGAAGGGCGACGAGGTCGTCCTCTATCTCGCGAACGGGTCCTATCGCTACGTCATGCAATCGAGCGAGATTGTCGATTACAAAGACACGCGGGTCCTTGAGTCAACGAAGCAGGAGTCACTCGTCGTTTCGACCTGTTATCCGTTTTATAACGTCACGGACAGTACGGAACGTTATTTGATCTATTTTGAACCCGTCGAGGAGGATGCGTCATGACACGAATCGGAATTTTACGCCTGAACGAGAATCCACAGTTTCGCGATAAGATTGCCTGCGTCATCGGTGCTTCGATGGGCGTTGATATCTTCTTTTTCCGTCCACGTGATGTCAATTTTGAAAATCGGACGATCCGTGGACTCTTCTTCGACGAAGATGCGTGGCATCCAAGTATGTATGAGTTTCCGGACGTCATCTACAATCATTTGCCACTCAGTGATGCAGACAAGGAATTGTTCAATCGTCTTGCAGCCGAGATTCCCTTTACGACGCACCGGATCGGTAATAAAAACGTCGTCTTACGTCAACTGGCGCAAGAAGGGACGTTTCAAGATGTCTTGATTCCGATGCATCGGGTAAAGAAAGGAAAGGCGATCTTCCCGCTGATTGAGAAGTACGGAAAAATCGTCTTCAAGCCGGCGAACGGAAAACAAGGACAACGGATTTATACGATTGAGCAGGAGGGAGATAAGTACCGGTTCAGCCATCTACTCGAGTCGACCGTCTGTTCGACAGGGGAATTGATCACCCGCATCGAAGAAGAGACCAAACGGAATCCGATGATCGTCCAGCCGTTCATCGCCTCGCAAACGATTCATGGACACTCGTATTGTATGCGGATCCATGTCGCGAAGGGAGCGAACGGTCAATGGAAACTCGTCAAATATTTTCCGTTTGTCAGCAACAATCACCAAGAATCGGTCAGCCATCTTAGTCACGGTGCATTCTCGACGACGCGGATGGACATCTTCATGAAGCAGAACTATCCGGATCAACATGAAGCGATCTCGCGACGGATCGTTGACTTTTCGCGACGATTCCCCGTCTATTTCGAATCGTTTTATGATTACCCACTCGATGCGCTCGGGATCGATGTCGGGATTGGTGCGGATGGGAAAATCTATCTCTATGAGGTCAACAGTCTACCGGGAACGCGGTATGTCGAGTTTCAGGCAGAATATCTCGCAGTCCAGTATTGCCAGTACCTTGCGACACATGGACGTCCCGGTGTACATGGACTCGATCGGGGATGGATGAAGGAACGGATCGAGGCTTAGAAAAGAGGCGACGTGTGAAGACAGTATTGTTTTATGTGATGTCGGGCTTGCTCGTCCTTATCATCGTAACGAAATTCATGGTCCCGCTCTTCGGTTGGTTTCAGGCGGAAGAGCCTGCGAAAGAGACGAAACCGCGAACATCGATCCGTCTTGATGAAGCGCAGCTGAAGCAGTTTGATCGCGAAGATCGACTTGGTGTCGTCTATGAGATGGCGGGATTGAAGCTGAAGACGCTTGACGTCGATACGACGGAAAAAACGCGGCAGACGCCACTCGTTCAAATGAAAGTCGAAAAGCAAAAGCTTCTCCAAGTGATGGGGGAGACGGGACGGTTGCTTGCAATCACGGTTAAAGTGACGAATCAATCAGCGGATGAAATCGAGATCTTACCAAAAATCGGGGAGTATGAGACAGCGGACGAGATCGTAACGATCGCGGATCAGTTTAATGCCTTGAACGGTACGTATCAGCCGGATGAGAGCCGGATCGGGATCGTCTTTATTCCGTCGGAGCAACTCCGTGTGACGGAAGGGCGACTTAGCCTGTTCTATGAGACGATGTCCGGTAAGAAGCAACTGCGAATTGCATTACCAGCAGCAAAATAAAGAACGGGATGCCTCCAAGTTGGAGACATCCCGTTTTGTCATTTCTGGACGGCGCTGAACGCGTCTTCTGATTCGATTCCGGCTTTACTGACAGCTGTGACGACGAAACGACCGGTTGCATCTTCTGGGAGTGGGAACGCTTTACGCTCGATCGATTCTGTCGTACCGAGTTTTTTGCGTTTTCCATCCTTCTCTTGATAGACGTTGTATTTGACGACGTCTTCATCGGTTGACGCATACCAGTTGATGAATCCACCACTGACGCGAATGTTCGTAGCAGGTTTCGGTGGTGTCTTGACGGGATCGGATGCTTTCTCGTCAAGTTCCGTGAAGACGACGAGACGATCATCATACGTCCCTTGATTCTCATCATACGTTCCGATACACGTGATCAAGTTGAGGTTCCGGGTATCGGCTGGACCAAAGATTTTCTTCAGTGGTGCTTTTAAGTGATCGTACTGGACGAGCTCTTTGACGCGGAAGACGAGCTTCCGTCCGGACGCATCGGTGATTTCGACCGGGTCACCTTTCTTCAGTTCATGCAGTTTATAGAAAATCGCTGGACCAGTCTTCGTATCAGTGTGACCGTCGATGACGGCATTGCCGACGTCACCGGGACGCGGACCGAACTTATACCAGCCAGCTTGTTGTTCGTTTTTAGGTGTCGCCATCGCACCATCCTTATCGAGCCCGACCTGTTCGACCTTCGTCTTGATGTCGTGCTTCGGGATGACGAGTTGTTTTGGAAGCTCGACCTCCGTTGCCGAGAGGTCCTTGAACTCCTTCTTAAAGATTTCAGACGGCTTGAGCGGATCTTCTTCCTTCGTCTCGGAAGAGGCCGCGGATTCTGTTTTGGGGTCACCTTGCGTGATGTTTGATGTATCCGGTTTTGTTTGACCGAACAAGAGGAACAGCAGTGTTCCGACCGAAACGACCATCAAGAGGATGCTCGCCGGTAATAACCAAAGTTTCATAAACGCGTATCTCCTTTCCGAGAGAAGAGATTCCCTCTATGTACAAAAATAACAGGATAGCATGTCGCTATCCTGTTATTGAGTATACCCAATTTCTTAGGCGTTTTGACGTTTACGTGCGAGGACAAGACCGACTGCTCCGAGTGCAAGACCGAATACTGCGATTGCACCAGTTGTTGCAGCTGAGTTGTTGTCGCTCATTCCACCGTTACCTGTGTTAGGCATTGATCCTGGAGTACCATCCATGAACTTCTCTGGTGATTGTTTAACAATTGCATCACCGAGGTTAGCTCCTACGCCATACATGTAAGCGTAAGACTCACGGAATGTGTCGACAGAACCTTTGTAGTCGCCTTCAACATACTGCATGAACGTATCTTGGACGTAAGTCTCGTGACCTGATACGGCTTCTTGTGCTGCTTTTGTTGGAAGGTTTTCTTCTGTAGCTGCACCAAGGAATGCACCGAAGTCGTTCGAGAACATTTTGAGCATATCTTGTGCGTCACCCATCAATTTTTTGTCGTCATTGATTGCTGCTGTGACGAGGTTAGCTTGTGCTTCGATGTGGTTTTTCGTCCAAACTTGTTCGAATTGATCTGCACCGGCTTGACCGTAGACTGATTTCATTGCTGCTTTGAAGTCAGCTGTGTGCATATCTTCAGCCCAATTTGCTGCATCGTAGTCTTTCGCTTGATCGACGCCAGCTGTCATACTGAGGTTTGCAAGAGCGACGTGTTCAGCTGCAAGGCTGTTGAGTGTTGAACGAAGATCTGCTGCTTTTGAGTCAGCTTTCGTGTTGTCGAATTTCTCAGGCATCTGTGTTGTGATCGCAACAGAGAGTGCTTTTGAGATATCGTACATGCGGCTGTAACCTTCACGGAACGTGTTGTACGATCCTTCGTAGTCACCAGCTGCATATTGCTGGAATGTTTTGTAGACGTCTGCTTCGTGAGCACGGAGAACTTCTTCAGCTGCTGCTTTCGGGAGTTTACCTTCCGTAGCTGTATCGAGGAAGCTCGAGAGATCTTGTACGAACTCTTCTGTTTCTTTCTTCGAAGCGTTGATGCCGTCTTGGTCGTCTGCTTTTACAGCTTTGACGAGGTCTGTCGTATATTTGTTGTGATCAACGAAGATTTTCTCGAACTGTTTCGCGCCTTCTTCGCCGTAGACTGAAGCGATTGCTGGAGTCATGTCGAGTGCGTTTTGTTTGAGTGCTGCTTCGTAATATTGCGCGTCTTTTGAACCGTCATATTGTTTCTTCATGTCCATGACTGCAAGGACGAAGTGCTCAGAGAGTAATTGATCGAGTGTTGCACGAAGGTCAGCGGCTTTTGTTTTGACCGTGACGTTTTTCGGTGCATCTTGTTTCATGTCTTCTCCGCCACCGGAAGCGAATGCTGCCGTTCCTGGTAGTACGAGTGCTGCTGCCATTGCTGATGCTGCGAATTTTTTCGTGTGTTTCATCTTAAATCATTCCTCTCAGTTTTTGGTTTATTTGGTAAGTGTTTCTTTCCTGTTCTGAATAGCTTACGCAACCTAGATTGATTTGGATTGCATCAAGTTTTAATTTTTTAAATTAAATGTTGAAGCGATGTTTCATATTCATCCAAGGACCGTTGCTGCGTCGTTCTGGAGAGCTTACGCCGAGACGTTCAGTTTGGATTTAAAAAAGTGTAAAAAAACCGCAGAACGTGGGAAACTGTTTTTCTCCTTCCTTATATACACAAACTAAAATTTTTTAGAGGAATTGCCTGTCTGGTCGTGTTACACTAGTTGCGGAACACGTTTTGTAGCGAATTTGGAACTATTTAATACCAGGTACTAATATGCTATACTGTTCTCAGACTGAATCAATGAAAGGTGATCAAGATGGTACAAAACCAAACAGGCACGGATCAGCCAACGCGTGAA
>Ga0308160_10006594_pt1 | contig 11773 bp, 10 predicted proteins | sample PhyFR1_FD_201036 | JGI IMG/M metagenome (GOLD analysis project Ga0308160, IMG submission 201036) | Phyllosphere microbial communities from UC Gill Tract Community Farm, Albany, California, United States - DLSLF.R1 | ecosystem: Host-associated > Plants > Phyllosphere > Unclassified | place: USA... | reverse complement strand
CAGGCAACGCTGGCAAACCAGCTTCACGTGTCCGGCGACCGCGAGGGTCAGCGACGGATAGCCCTGACGGGTCTGGCCGCCGTCCATCGACCAGCGGATGTCGCCGCTCTTGTCGCTGCTTTCGGCGGCGAGACGTGGCATCTCGACCAGGGGCGTAGCGCCTTCACGATGACCATCGTTCTTGCAAAACTCGAAGGCGTCGATGACGAAAGCGCTCATTTAGAAAGTTACCCCGGAAAACCTGCGATAATAGCAGGCTTTTCGTGGCAGCGTCAAAAAAGCTGTCGTATTCCATCCTCGACCAGCCATGACCACCCTACCCCCCGTGCGCCTGATACTCGCCTCCAGCTCGGCCTACCGGCGCGAACTCCTGGGACGGCTGGGCCTGCCGTTCGACGCCGTCGCGCCCGACATCGACGAGACGCCGCTGGACGGCGAAACACCGCAGTCGACCGCCCTGCGACTGGCGCGCGCCAAGGCCGAGGCCGTCTCCAGGCTGCATCCGGGGGCACTGGTGATTGGCTCGGACCAGGTCGCCACGCTGGACACGCTGCAGATCGGTAAACCCGGCGACCATGCGCGCGCCCTGGCCCAGTTGCAGCTGATGCGCGGGCGCGAAGTGATCTTCCATACCGCCCTGTGCCTGTGGGACGGCCGCGTCGCCGATCCCGCACAGGCGGCGCAACTGGAGAACGTGCAGGTCGCGGTACGCTTTCGCGACCTGCCGGACGCCGAACTCGACGCCTACCTGCGCATCGAGCAGCCCTATGACTGCGCCGGCAGCGCCAAGAACGAGGGGCTGGGCATCACCCTGCTCGAGCGCATCCACTCCACCGACCCGACCGCCCTCACCGGCCTGCCGCTGATTGCCCTGACCGGCATGCTGCGCAAGGCTGGCGTGCGCTTCTTCGGCACCTGACTTTTGATATTTTCGCATCATGCCCGGCACCCTGTACCTGATTCCCAACACCCTCGGCCCGACCGACGCCCATCCTGGCGCCCTGAACGCGCTGCTCCCGACCCAAGTGCAGGCGCTGACCAGCAAGCTCGATTATTTCGTGGCCGAGAACGCCAAGACGGCGCGCGCCTTCCTGAAACTGGTCGCGATCGACCACCCGCTGGCCAAGGCGCTGCAGGACATCGAGATCGCGGAACTGAACGTGAACACGCCGCCAGCGGCGCTGACCGCCCTGCTAGCGCCGCTGCTGGCGGGCCGCGATGCGGGCCTGGTGTCGGAAGCCGGCGTGCCGGCCGTGGCCGATCCGGGCGCCGATCTGGTGCGCCTGGCGCATCAGCACGGCATTGCGGTGCGCCCGCTGGTGGGGCCGTCGTCGCTGCTGCTGGCCGTCATGGCCAGCGGCCTGAACGGCCAGAGCTTCGCCTTCAACGGCTACCTGCCAACCGACGCCGCGCAACGCAGCAAGCGCATCCAGGACCTGGAAAAGCGCTCGCGCGCCGAACGCCAGACCCAGCTCCTGATCGAGACGCCCTACCGCAACGGCGCCATGCTCGAGGCGCTGGTGGCTAGTTGCCAGCCGGGCACGCTCATCTGCGTCGCGACCGACCTGTCGCTGCCGAGCGAGTCGGTGCGCACATTGACGGCGGCCAAGTGGAAGGCCCTGCTCGCCGCCGGCAAGGCGCCGGACTTCCACAAGAAGCCGACCGTGTTCCTGTTCCTGGGCCAGTAGCAACCCTTCGAGACCGGCGCCATTGCGCCTGCCGTGGCGGCGCCGTCAGTGGGCGTCGGTGGTGAGCTCGCGGACCCAGTCGAAGGCCGCCAGCTCGATCTCGCGCACCTGGGCCACCGTCAGGCCGATCCTCTTGAGCGCACTGGCCAGCTTGCGGCCACCCTCGGCTGCCTCGAGCAGTTCGGCGACGCGCAGCATGGCGCCGAAATCGCCTTCGCGCTCCAGCAGCGCCTCGCGCACATCGTGGGCGATCTCGACATGGGCGAGGATGTCGGGCATCGGCACGGAGAACAGGGCCTCGGCCAGCGACATGATGCCGACCGTGAAAGCGCGGTCGGCGCTGGCGGTGTCGCCCGGGCGCACCCGCAAGGTCATCAGTTCGAGCAGCTTGCCGCGCGTGGTGGCCAGTTGCAGCAGCGGCGAATCGAGCTCGACCCGCGCGCCGGCCGTCGTGTACAGCAGGATCTGCAGCCAGCGGCCCAGCTGGCGCCGGCCAAGCTGGGCCAGCGCCTGCGACAGCGATTCGATCTGCGGGCCCGGCCCGGCGCGGCTGTTCATCAGGCGCAGCAGGTTCAGGCTGATCAGGGCGTCGCGCTTGACTGCGGTCTCGATCGCCTGGCTGTCGGCGTTCGAGTTCACCAGCTCGAGCAGGCGCAGGATGGTGATTTCGGACGGCGTGATCTTGCGTCCGCTGAGGATCACCGGACGCGCGAAATAATAGCCCTGAAAGTATTCGAAGCCGAGCTCCATGCACAGCTTGAATTCGTCGATGGTCTCGACTTTTTCGGCCAGCAGGCGCTTGCCGGTGCGGCCCAGCGAGTCGACCAGCTGCGCCAGCTCGTTCGGCGCCACGCCCTTGATGTCGACCTTGATGATGTCGACCAGTTGCACCAGCATGTCGAGTTCGCTCGAATGCTCGACCACGTCGTCGACGGCAAACTTGAAACCGAGTTCCTTGAGCTCGACGATACGCGCCAGCAAGGTCGGCGTCGGCTTCACGGTTTCCAGGATCTCGAGGATGACCTTGTGCGGCGGCAGGAAGCGTACGAAGTCGCTCATCAGGACGACTTCGTCGACGTTCACGAAAGCGAGCTGTTCGCCCACTACCTGCTCCATGCCAAGCTGGGACGCGTGCGAGATGACGGCGGCGGTCGCGGCGGCGCCATCGGTCAGCTTGGCATCGTCATCCTCGCCGGCGGCGCGAAACAGCAGCTCGAACGCCACGAGATGCTGGTCACGCCCGAGTATGGGCTGGCGTGCAAGAAAGAAATCGTCGGACGGTAGAGAGACCGCCGCGCTTGCATCGGCATGCATCGAAAAAACACTCCTGGAAACGGTCACGGCGGTGCGCCGCCGCCGGCGGACCGCACCCGCGATCCCCCAGCGACGACTATACTACATAAATGTCAATCTTAGCATTTCGACATCGAATCGAACGCTAGCCGCGGCCGCCTCCCTGGCGGGTGCGTCCGTTGCGCGGTGCGCTCGGCGCGGCTGGCCGCGCGGCGCCGGCGCGCGGCGCGTTGCTGCGTGGCGCAGCGTCGCGTGGGGCATTGCTGCGTGGTGCAGCGTCGCGCGAAGCGCTGCTGCGGGGCGCTCCGTCGCGTGGGGCATTACTGCGTGATGCAGTGTCGCGCGGGGCATTGCTGCGGGGCGCAGCGTCGCGAGGGGTGTTGCTGCGTGGCGTGCCGTCGCGTGCGGCATTACTGCGAGGCGCAGCGTCGCGTGGCGCCGCGGGGCGCGCCGGCTTGCCGGCTGGCGCCGGTGCGTCTTCGGGACGTGGCATGCTCTGGCCGGGCAGGCGCAGGCTGCCCTTGCCCGACAGCGGGCTGGCGCGGCGCGCGTTGCCCACCGGCGTACGCGGGGTGTCGCCGACGATGCGGCCGGCGGCGGCGCCGGTGACTTGCGTACCCTTCTCGATCACGAAGCGCGCGCCCGCATCCTTGCCCAGCACGCGGGCCAGGTAGGGCATCACTTCGCGCAGGATCGGCTCGAGCGTGTAGGGCGGGTTCAGGATGAACATGCCGCTGCTGTGCAGGCCGGTGCCGTCCGGCGTCGGGGTCGTGGTGGTGAGGGTAACGTTCAGCCATTCCTTGGCAGGCAGGCGCTTGAGGCGGTCGGCGAACTGGCGCGACTCCATGCGCTGCAGCACTGGATACCAGACGGCGAAGGTCCCGCTCGGAAACTTGCCCAGCGCGCCTTCGAGCGCATCGCGCACGCGCTTGTAGTCGTCCTTGATTTCGTAGGGCGGATCGATCAGCACCAGCGCGCGCCGGGACGGCGGCGGCAGCAGCGCCTTGAGGCTGTTGAAGCCGTCGCCATGCTCGATGAGCACACGGCGGCCGCGCGAGCGTTCGCCCTGCTCGGCCTTGTGCATCTCGAGCTTGCGGAAGTTATCGGCCAGGATCTTGCAGTCGGCCGGGTGCAGTTCGAACAGGCGCAGGCGATCCTGCTCGCGCGCCATCTGTTCGGCCACGTAGGGCGACCCCGGGTAGTAGCGCATCTTGCCGCTCGGGTTCATGCCCTTGACCAGGTCGATGTATTCCTTCAGCGGCGCTGGCGCGTCGGTGACGTTCCAGAGCGGGCCGATGCCGGTATCGAACTCGGCCGTCTTGGTCGACTGGAAACTGTCGAGCGAATACACGCCGGCTCCCGAATGGGTGTCGATATAGGTATAGGCGGCGTCCTTCTGGTTCATGTACAGGTGCAGTTGAACCTGGACAAAGTGCTTGAGGACATCGGCGTGGTTACCCGCGTGGAAGGCGTGGCGGTAGCTCAACATAAGCTGGAATTCCTAAAAGAGTCGTTGCCGCGGGAAGGTCGGCGGCAGAATGTGCCGCCATTATCCACTACAACCGACTGGGCTTGGAAATCCGGATTGCGCCACCCCGCGCGGCAGGCGGCCGAGCCGCCCACCGCGCCTGGGCGCGTCGGGAACCGACGACAGCGGGATACGCCGCGAATCTACGCGACTTTCTGCTCCTCGAAGAATTGCTCGTCCTCGGTCGAGCCATGCAAGGCCGTGGTGGAACTCTGGCCCTGCTGGATCGCCTGGGTCACGGCATCGAAGTAGCCGGTGCCGACTTCGCGCTGGTGCTTGACCGCCGTGAAGCCCTGTTCGGCGGCGGCGAATTCTGCTTCTTGCAACTCGACGAAGGCCGACATCCCGCTGCGGGCATAGCCGTGGGCCAGGTTGAACATGCCGTAGTTCAGGGCGTGGAAGCCGGCCAGCGTGATGAACTGGAATTTGTAGCCCATTGCGCCGAGCTCTTTCTGGAACTTGGCGATGGTGGCGTCGTCCAGGTTCTTCTTCCAGTTGAACGAGGGCGAGCAGTTATAAGCCAGCATCTTGCCCGGGAATTTTGCATGGATCGCTTCGGCGAAGCGGCGCGCGAACGCAAGATCGGGCTTGCCGGTCTCGCACCACACCAGGTCGGCGTAGGGCGAATAGGCCAGGCCGCGCGAGATGGCCTGCTCGATGCCCGGCTTGACGCGGAAGAAGCCTTCCACCGTGCGCTCGCCGGTGCAGAATTCCTGGTCGTTGGGGTCGACGTCGGACGTGAGCAGGTCGGCCGCCTCGGCGTCGGTGCGGGCGATCACCAGGGTGGACGTGCCCATGACGTCGGCGGCCAGGCGCGCGGCGTTGAGTTTTTCGACGGCTTCGCGGGTCGGCACCAGCACCTTGCCGCCCATGTGGCCGCACTTCTTGACCGACGCCAGCTGATCCTCGAAGTGCACGCCGGCGGCGCCGGCGTCGATCATCGATTTCATCAGCTCATAGGCGTTGAGCACGCCGCCGAAGCCGGCTTCGGCGTCGGCCACGATGGGCGCGAAGTAATCGATGTCGCCCTTGCCTTCGGACCACTGGATCTGGTCGGCACGCTGGAAGGTGTTGTTAATGCGGCGCACGACCAGCGGCACCGAGTTGGCCGGGTACAGCGATTGGTCGGGATACATCTCGCCGGCCACGTTGGCGTCACCTGCGACCTGCCAGCCAGACAGGTAGATCGCCTTCAGGCCGGCCTTCACCTGTTGCATGGCCTGGTTGCCGGTAAGGGCGCCGAGGGCATTCACATAAGGTTCGTCGTGCACCAGCTGCCACAGCTTCTCGGCGCCGCGCTTGGCCAGCGTGTGTTCGATCGAGATCGATCCGCGCAAGCGCACGACATCGGCCGCCGTGTAATTACGGATCACGCCCGTCCAGCGTGGATTGGTGTCCCATTCTTGCTGCAATTGTGCGATTTGCTGTTCTCGGCTTGCCATGATGTTTCTCCTAGGAAGTGAATAACGCGATGGTTAGTAAAACGAATCCCTGGCATCCATGATAGAACCGTTTGTGCACGGCACAATCACTCTTATATAAGATATAAAACAGTTTTATTCATGTTTAAAATCAGTCAGTTGAAATCATCTTTTCGCCATACGGAATGAAATTCCTCACCGTGGAAATAGATGTGTGTCGCTTTTTGCTGCAGATTCCATATAGCAGGATCACGATTTCATATGATGGAATAACGTCAAATTATTTCCGTATAGAAACTATCGCCGAAGCTAATAAATTACCTCTTGGAAACCAATTTGACCTATTAGCGCCATCTATGGTGTTAATAGAAATAAACATCTGTTGTTTTATCGTAATTGACATTGACCTGTGTCAGCAAAACCCTCAGCATTGGGCTCTGAAGTCAATACAACAACACGGCCAACCGCCAAACAAGGAAAACCATGCAACGCTCGCTGCGCCACATCGCCCTGTCCGCCCTGCTCGCTACCAGCGCCCTCCCGGCCCTCGCCCATTACAACACCACGCCTTCGTCCAGCAGCACGGTAAAAATCGACGGCGTCACGTTCAAGACCACCGTCAAGGGCAATGTCCTGACCCTGGAAATCGATGCGGCGCATCGCAGCGGCGGCAATACCGTCAAATATCTGGACGCAGTAGCGTTCAGCAATATGGGCAACTTCAGCTCGGGCACCCTGAGCGCCTCCCCTTGGGGCACCAGGAACAGCACGATCGAGGACTTCAAGGTCAGCGGCATCACGACCGCCGGCTGCGCCAGCGGCACCAGCAAGGGCGCATCGAATTCCCAGCTGTGCCTGTCCGGCAAGTCAAAGATCGAACTGAAGGACGATATGGTGTTCACCTTCACCTTCGACAGCAAGGCCAAGCTGACCCTGCCACAACTGAGCCTGGCCCTGCTGGATGCGAAAGGCAATCCGGTCCCGAGCCTGTATAACGTCGACTTCGTGAAGAAAACCGGCGGTTTCGCATCGAACGGCGGCACGCAGAACGGCGGCGGCAGCGCGACCAACCCGACGCCGACCCCGACGCCGACCCCGACGCCGACTCCAACGCCGACGCCGACTCCTACCCCAACGCCGACGCCCGAGCCGACCCCGACGCCAACGCCTACGCCGACGCCTACGCCGACGCCAACTCCTACCCCAACGCCGACGCCCGAGCCGACCCCGGAGCCGACGCCGACGCCAACCCCGACCCCGGAGCCAACGCCTGCGCTGCCAGTCGAGATGCCGGCGCCTGGACCGGAAGCCCCGGCGCCTCAGCCAGTCGATCCGGGCGTGATCCCGACCCCGCCGATCCTGGAGCCGGTCCCGACCCCGGGCGGCACCCTGCCGGTCGACGGTCCAGCAGTGCCGGGCAATGGCGAATCGCCTTCGGAAGTGCCGGAGCCGCAATCGATCATGCTGCTGGCCGGTGGCCTGGGACTGATCGCCCTGCTGCGCCGTCGCCAGAAGGCACGCGAGTAAGCAAGTAAGTCAGTAAGTAGACAAGTATCGCTGCGGCGCGCGCCGGCGCCGCGGACAACGTCAAAGGGCGCGGCAATTGCCGCGCCCTTTGTCGTTCAGGCCTGCCTGGCGGCTTACTTGGCCAGGTCGACCGCCTCTTCGCCAAACGTCAGCTCACCATTGCGCACGCGCACCGGGATCGTGTCCTTCGGCCCGAAGCGTCCCGACAGGATCGCCTTCGACAGCGGATTCTCGATCTGCTGCTGGATCGCGCGCTTCAATGGCCGCGCGCCATACACCGGATCGTAGCCGGCTTCCGCGATCTTCTGGAGCGCCGCGTCGTCGATGTCGAGCACCATGTCCATCTTGGCCAGGCGCCCTTCCAGGTGGTGCAGCTGGATGCGGGCGATGGCGCCGATGTTCTTCTCGTCGAGCGCATGGAACACCACGATCTCGTCGATCCGGTTGATGAACTCGGGGCGGAAGTGCCCGCGCACCTCGGCCATCACGGCCATCTTGACCACCGCCGGTTCGTCGCTGTCCATCGACTGGATGCGGCTCGATCCGAGATTCGACGTCATCACGATCACGGTATTCTTGAAGTCCACCGTGCGGCCCTGGCCATCGGTCATGCGGCCGTCGTCGAGCGCCTGCAGCAGCACGTTGAACACGTCCGGATGCGCCTTCTCGATCTCATCGAGCAGGATCACGCTGTAGGGCTTCCTGCGCACCGCCTCGGTCAGATAACCGCCCTCCTCGTAGCCGACGTAGCCCGGCGGCGCGCCGATCAGGCGGGCGACCGAATGCTTCTCCATGAATTCGCTCATGTCGATGCGCACCAGCGAGTCCTCGGTGTCGAACAGGAAGCCCGCCAGCGCCTTGCACAGCTCGGTCTTGCCGACACCGGTCGGGCCCAGGAACATGAAGGAGCCGTACGGCCGGTTCGGGTCGGACAGGCCGGCGCGCGAGCGGCGGATCGCATCCGACACCGCCTCGATCGCCTCGTCCTGGCCCACCACGCGCTTGTGCAATTCGTCCTCGATGTGCAGCAGCTTGTCGCGTTCGCCCTGCATCATGCGCGCCACCGGAATGCCGGTCGCGCGCGCCACCACCTCGGCGATTTCCTCGGCGCCGACCTGCGTGCGCAGCAGCTTGGGCTTGGCGTTGTCGCCCTCGGCATTCGCGCGCGCGGTGATTTCCTCGGCCTGGCGCAACTGCGCCTCGAGTTCGGGCAGGCGGCCATACTGCAGCTCGGACGCCTGCTGCCAGTTGCTCTGGCGGCGCGCCTCTTCCATCTGGTAGCGCAGGCGCTCGATCTCTTCCTTGATGTGGGTGGTGCCCTGCACCGCCGCCTTCTCGGCCTTCAGGATTTCTTCGAAATCGTTGTACTCGCGCTCCAGGCGCGCGATTTCATCGCCCAGCAGCTCGAGGCGGCGCTGCGAGGCCTCGTCGGTCTCGCGGCGCACCGCTTCGCGCTCGATCTTCAGCTGGATCATGCGCCGCTCCAGGCGGTCCATGACTTCGGGCTTGGAGTCGATCTCGATCTTGATCTTGGCCGCCGCCTCGTCGATCAGGTCGATCGCCTTGTCGGGCAGGAAGCGGTCGGTGATATAGCGGTGCGACAATTCGGCCGCGGCGATGATCGCCGGGTCGGTGATGTCGACCTGGTGGTGCAGCTCGTATTTCTCCTGCAGGCCGCGCAGGATGGCGATGGTCGCCTCCACGCTCGGCTCGTCCACGATTATCTTCTGGAAGCGGCGCTCCAGCGCGGCATCCTTCTCGACGTACTTGCGGTACTCGTCGAGCGTGGTGGCGCCGACGCAGTGCAGCTCGCCGCGCGCCAGCGCGGGTTTCAGCATATTGCCGGCGTCCATCGCGCCTTCGGCCTTGCCGGCGCCGACCATGGTGTGGATCTCGTCGATGAAGACGATGGTCTGGCCCTCGTCCTGGGCCAGTTCCTTGAGCACGCTTTTCAGGCGTTCCTCGAACTCGCCGCGGAACTTGGCGCCTGCCAGCAGCGCGGCCATGTCGAGCGACAGCACGCGCTTGCCCTTGAGCGAATCGGGCACCTCGCCGTTGACGATGCGCTGGGCCAGGCCCTCGACGATCGCGGTCTTGCCCACGCCCGGCTCGCCGATCAGCACCGGGTTGTTCTTGCTGCGCCGTTGCAGCACCTGGATCGCGCGCCGGATCTCGTCGTCGCGGCCGATCACCGGGTCGAGTTTGCCCGCGCGCGCCCGTTCGGTCAGGTCGAGGGTGTATTTCTTGAGCGCTTCGCGCTGGCCTTCGGCTTCCGGGGAATTCACGGATTCGCCGCCGCGCACGGCGGCAATCGCCGACTCCAGCGACTTGCGCGCCAGGCCGTGTTCGCGCGCGAGGCGGCCGGCGTCGGACTTGTCGTCGGACAGCGCCAGCAGCACCATCTCGGACGACAGAAACTGGTCGCCGCGCTTCTGCGCTTCGCGGTCGGACAGGTTCAGCAGGGCCATAAGGTCGCGCCCGGCCTGGACGTTGCCGCCAGCGCCGCTGACCTTCGGCTGGCGCTCGAGCTGCGCCTTGAGCGCCGTGCCCAGGGCGCCGACATTGACGCCGGCGCGCTGCAGCAGCGAGCGCGCGCTGCCGTCGTCCTGGTTCAACAGGGCGATCAACAGGTGAATCGATTCGATGTACTGGTTATCGTTGCCGACCGCCAGGCTCTGGGCATCCGCCAGTGCTTCCTGGAGCTTGGTCGTCAATTTATCTTGCCGCATGGTGTTGCTCCCTAGAGGTTATGCGAACCTGACAAGACAGGTTCTGCTTATCTGTAGAGCAAGATTGGGATGCGCGGGCGTGTTTTCAAGATGGACGGCGCCCGCACTTGGGCGAGCGCTGGCAGGGCCGAGCGACGGGGAATCAGGATTGTGCGTGCGGATAGGCTTCAGGCGCCGGCCCGGCGGCCTGCACGTCGCGCACGTTCTTTTGCACGGCGATCACGGCGAACAGCGCCATCGCGAACGAGACCGCATAAAAGCCCTTCTCGCTCAGCGTCAGCGTCGCATTGAACAGGCCGACGCTCAACAGCACGATGGAAGCCACCAGAGAGAACCAGCACAGCGACACGTACATGCCCGTCACCGGGATATTCTCGGACCGGTCGCGCACCGACTTTTGCAGCGAGATGGCCGCGAACAGGCCGTACAGCAGGATGCTGAAGTAATAGCCTTTCTCGTTGAGCTGCATCGTTGCATTCCACAGGCCGATCAGATAGGCGGCCATGCCGAGCAACAGCGCTGCCCAGGAGGCGCCAACGAAGGCCGCGGTCGGCCGGTAGGTAGTTTGCATGGGTGGTCTCCGTTAATTAACCAACGGAAACTCTAGCATGTTCCGGCGCCCCGGGGATCACCGAAAATCACCAATTGCGGCGAATCAAGCGCGCAGCAACCGCCAGCTGGCGAAACCCGCCGCGCACAGCAGCAGCGCGCCAACGACGTGGATGGCCGTATGCGCGAGCGCCCAGCCGTATTCGCCGCGTTGCAGCAGCACGACGGACTCGCCCGAAAAGCTGGAGAACGTGGTCAGTCCGCCCAGGAAGCCGGTGATGGCGAACAGCCGCCATTCGGGCGACAAGTCAGGGCGCGAAGCGAAGAAAGCCAGCGCCAGCCCCACCAGGTAGCCGCCCACCAGGTTGGCCGCCAGCGTCCCCGCCTGCACGAAGGCGTGCAGGCCGCCCAGCCACAGACCCAGGCCCCAGCGCAGCCAGGCGCCCATGGCGGCGCCCAGGCCGATGGCCAGGAAGCTCAGCGGGCTTGCCACCGGGCCTTGGCCTTGTCGTCGGTCACGCGGGCGTCGACCCAGCGCGCGCCTTCCGGCGTCTGTTCTTTCTTCCAGAACGGGGCGTCGGTCTTCAGGTAGTCCATGATAAATTCGCAGGCGGCGAACGCGTCGCCGCGGTGGGCGGCGCTGCAGGCGACCAGCACGATCTGGTCCAGCGGCAGCAGCGGGCCGACGCGGTGCACCACCAGCGTGGCGTACAGCGGCCAGCGCGCGCGTGCCTGGGCCGCGATGTCCTCGAGCGACTTCTCGGTCATGCCCGGATAGTGTTCGAGCTCCATCCCGGCGACCTGGGCGCCGTCGTTCAGGTCGCGCACGGTGCCCACGAAACTCACCACCGCGCCGACCCGCGCGTCGCCTTCGCGCAGGCGCGCCACTTCGCGGCCGAGGTCGAAATCCCCAGCCTGTACCCGTACTTCGTTCATGGGCTTTCCTTCGGCTGGCGCAGCAACAAGTGTTCGATGCGGGTCTCGGTGCGCACGTCGAGCAGGGCTGGCAGGCTCAGCAATGCGCGCAGTTCCGCACCC
>Ga0308160_10006593_pt1 | contig 11774 bp, 6 predicted proteins | sample PhyFR1_FD_201036 | JGI IMG/M metagenome (GOLD analysis project Ga0308160, IMG submission 201036) | Phyllosphere microbial communities from UC Gill Tract Community Farm, Albany, California, United States - DLSLF.R1 | ecosystem: Host-associated > Plants > Phyllosphere > Unclassified | place: USA... | reverse complement strand
TGGAGTTCTGGGCACGCGAACTGCGTGGCGCCCCGGAGGAGCTGCTGCTGCCGTTTGACCACGCCCGCGGCACCCGCGGTGACGCTGCGCACCCGGATGGCGGTCCGGCGTCGTCCGTTGCCCTGAACATTGGCAGCGAAACGGCTGAGCGGCTCAACGCCCTGGCCCGGGAGCACAACGCAAGCCTGTTCATGGTGCTGCAGGCTGCCTTTGCAGCACTGCTCACCAAGGCCGGCGCCGGTGACGACATTCCCTTGGGTACGCCGGTGGCCGGCCGAACGGACACCCAGCTGGACAGCCTGGTGGGCTTCTTCGTCAACACGCTGGTCCTGCGGACGAACACCTCCGGCAACCCCACCGCCGGTGAACTTGTGGAGAGCGTCCGCTATACCAACCTGCATGCCTATGCCAACCAGGATGCGCCCTTTGAGCGGGTAGTGGAGGAGCTCAACCCTTCCCGCTCGCAGCACCGGCACCCCCTGTTCCAGGTCATGCTGACCCTTCAGAACACCGCCACCACCCAGGTGGCCATGGACGGCCTGGAAGCCACCGCGGACCAGGCCCGCGAGGCCGCCGGCGCCAAATTCGACCTGCTCCTGGACCTCGCCGAAAGGTCCGGCGGCCTCACCGGATCCCTGGCCTACGACCCTGCCCTCTTCAACGCCGGCACCGCTCAACTGCTGGCCGACGGCTTCCTGGCCGTTGTGGACCAGTTCGCCGCGGACCCCACCGTCACCTTGGACCGGCTGCGGATCCAGTCGCCTGAACAGCAGGCCCTGGTCCTGGCGCACAGCACCGGCAGCACTGTGGACGGGACAGGCCAAACGGTAGTGGATGCCTTCCTGGCCACCGCCGCCAGGACCCCATCCGCGTCCGCCGTGGTGGATGCGGGCGGCCCGGCCGGAGGCCTCAATTTTGGCCGGCTGCGGCAGCGTGTGGACTCCGTGGCCAGGGGCCTGGTCGCGCTGGGGGTCCAGCCCGGCGACAGGGTGGCTGTGGCCCTTCCGCGCACGGCAGATGTGGCCACGGCCGCACTGGCGGTCCTTGCTGCGGGCGCGGTGTACATCCCCGTGGACCTCACCTACCCCGCGGAACGGATCGCCATGATCCTCGACGACGGCGGCCCCGCCCTGGTGCTCACCGCACCCGGGACACCGGGCCGGCCAGGCCCCGTTCCGGCCGCCCGGACAGCCACCCTGGAGATGCTGATCGCCGCCGGAACCGGCATCACTGACACAGACCTGGCCGGGCGGCGGCCCGCTCCGGAAGACCTCGCGTACGTCCTCTTCACCTCGGGATCGACCGGCCGGCCGAAAGGTGTCGCCGTATCCCACAGTGCATTGGCAAACCTCTACTCGCACCACCTCCGGACCCTCTATTCCCCGCGGTTCGAGGCAGCCCGGGGTGCAACGGTGTCCGTGGCCCACATCGCAGGGCTCGGATTCGATGCGGCCTGGGACCCCATGCTGTGGCTGGTGGCCGGCGCCGAACTTCACATCGTGGCCGATGCCGTGCGCACCGACGCCCAGGCGCTGGCCTCCTACTGCCAGGAGCACGCCATCGGAGTCCTGGAAACCACCCCCTCCTACGCGGGCCAGCTCCTGCAGTTCGGCCTCGGTGCGGAGCCGGCTTCCCCAGCCGAAGGTACCGGGCGGTCACTGCCGCTGCTGTTGCTGCTGGGCGGGGAAGCTGTGCCGGCAGGGCTGTGGGCAGCCCTGTCCGATATGACCGGCGTGGACGCCTGGAACTTCTACGGGCCCACGGAATTCACCGTTGATTCCGCCACCGCGCAGGTTCAGGGACCCCGGCCCACCATCGGCACAGGAATCGCCAACACCGGCACCCTGGTCCTGGACCAGCACCTGGCCCTGGTACCCCTGGGTGTCCCGGGAGAGCTGTACCTGGCCGGACCCGGAATGGCCCAGGGCTACCACCAGCGCCCCGGGGAAACAGCGGCCCGGTTCGTGGCAAACCCCTACGCCACCGACGGCAGCCGCATGTACCGCACCGGCGACCTGGTGCGGCGAACCGGCGACGGGACGCTCGAATTCATTGCCCGCAACGACGAGCAAGTGAAGGTCCGCGGATTCCGGGTGGAACCCGGCGAGATCGAGGCTGCCCTTGCGGCCCACGCACAGGTGGACCGGGCCGTGGTGCTTCCCGACGGCGAACCGGCCCACCGGCTGATCGCCTACTACACCGGAGCCGCTGCACCGGAGGACGTCCGGGCCCACGCGGCGGAACGGTTGCCGGACTACATGGTCCCGGCCATCCTCATGCCCATCCCGGAAGTTCCGCTGACACCGCACGGCAAGCTGGACCGCAAAGCCCTGCCCGCTCCCGCAGCGTCAGCAGCCGGGGTGGGGGCAGCACCCCGGACGCCCGACGAGCACGCCATGGCCGCCGTTTTTGCCGCCGTCCTGGCCGTGGACAACGTCTCCATGGGTGACGACTTCTTCGCCCTGGGCGGGCATTCACTGCTGGCCATCGACTTGATGGGCAGGATCCGGACGGCCTTCGGCCGGGAACTTCCCCTGCGCACCCTGTTCGACGCCCCCACCCCCGCCGGCCTGCTGGCCGCGCTGCGGCCCGGCACGGCAGGCGCCGGGACGGACACCGTCACAGCGTCAGACACTGACGGGCCCGGCAGGGCCGCGAACACGGGTACGGCCGGCACCACGGTCATGCCGCTTGGCGAATGGCTGGACAACGCCGGAGCCACCCGGCCCGAGCACCTGGAACTGTCCCACGCGCAGGCACGCATGTGGTTCCTCAACCAACTTGATCCAGGCGCAGCCGACTACAACATTTCCCTGGCAGTGCGGCTGACCGGCACCCTCGACGAGCAGGCCCTGGCCTCCGCCGTGAAGGCGCTGTTCCACCGTCATGAGGTCCTCCGGACGGTATATCCGGAGACCGGCGGCGTCCCCGGCCAGCACATCCTCGCCACCGGCGCCACCGGCCACGCTTCCTGGATGAACCTTGCCATCAGCACCGCCACATCCGAGGACAACCTCCGCGACCAGCTGCAGGCACAGGCAAGCCGCGGCTTCGATGTCCGCACCGAGGTGCCGCTGCGGGCCGGGCTCATCCGGGTCCACTCCGAGGAGGGCGAATCACCACGGGAGGCTGGACCGCAATGGGTACTGCAGCTGGTCATCCACCACATCGCCGGCGACGGCGCCTCCCTGGCACCGCTGGCACGGGACCTTTCCGCGGCGTACTCCGCCGCGCTCGCGGCCACAGACGGAGCGCCGGCCACACAAGCACTGGCTCCCCTGCCCCTGCAGTACGCCGATTTCAGCTCCTGGCAGCGGCAGCAACTGGCCGGGCCCGCCCTGGCTGAAAAGGTTGGCCACTGGCGGGAGGCCCTCGCTGGGATCCCGCCCGAATTGATGCTGCCCGCTGACCACCAGCGGCCCCGCACCGCACGCCAACCGGGCGGCCAGGTGGGCTTCAGCGTGTCCACTGAAAGTGTCGCAGCGCTCTCAAGCCTCGCGTCGTCGTCGAACGCCAGCCTGTTCATGGCACTGCACGCCGGCCTTGCCGGGTACCTGCTCCGGACCGGTGCAGGTGAGGACCTGGTGATCGGCTCGCCCACCGCCGGCCGCGCCGATCCGCTGCTCGCTCCGATGGTGGGCTTCTTCGTGAACACCCTGCCGCTGCGCGTCAACGCCGCCGGCGACCCTGGCCTGCGCACACTGCTGGACCGGTCCAGGGCCAGCATCCTGGATGCCTTCGACCATGACGACGTGCCCTTCGAACGCCTCGTGGAGGCAGCGGCACCGGAACGCGAACTGGGCCGCCATCCCCTGTTCCAGACCATGCTCACGGTGGACAGTGACGTGCCGGCGGTCCCCCAGCTTCCCGGCGTCACGGTGGTTCCCGAGCCGGAGGCCGGAACGGGAGAGGCCAAGTTCGATCTGTCCTTCACGCTTCGGCCGGATGCCGAAGGGGGCCTTGCCGGAACGCTGGACTACAACTCCGCCATGTTCGAACCGGGCACCGCCAGGCGCCTGGCGGCCGGGTTCACGCGGCTGCTGGACCAGGCCGCCTCCGCTCCGGACGTGCCATTGTCGGAGCTGCCGCTGCTGGAAGAGCACGAGGCGGATGCCCTGGTTGCTGCAACGGCGGGCTCCCTCGCCGGAGCGGCCGCCCCCGGGGCCGGGCAGGTAGCCGGACAAGCCCCGGCGCAGGCCGACCAGGACATTCCGGCGGCCTTCGCCGCAGCAGTCCGTGCCACACCGGATGCCGTGGCACTCGTGTCCGACGCCGGTCCGCTCAGTTTTGCGGACCTTGCAGCGTCTGCGGAACGCGTCGCCGCCGGACTCACCGCGGCAGGCGCTGGCGACGGCCTGGTGTCCGTCATGCTGCCCAGGTCCGCCGGCACGGTCGAGGCCCTGCTTGGGGTGTTGCTGGCGGACAGCGTCTACAACCCCATCGATACCGCGTATCCGGACGAGCGCGTGGCCGCCATCCTTGAGGATGCCGCGCCCGAGGCAGTGCTCACCAGTTCCGCGGTGGCGCCCAGGCTCTCCGGCATCCTGGCCGGGCTGGATGTCGAACCCCGCGTGCTCCTGATCGAGGACCTGGCCCGCACCACTGAGCCGGCGCCGGTACGCCACCGGGTCAGGGACCCTCGTGAGCTGGCGTCGGTGATGTTCACCTCCGGCTCCACAGGCCGGCCCAAGGGTGTGGAGGTCAGCCACGGTGCCCTGGCCGCACTGCTGGCCTCCCACCGGGAGACGCTGCTTGCCGGCATCAGCAGGCGGAAGGTGGCCCACACGACGGGCGTCGGCTTCGATGCATCATGGGATCCCATCCTCTGGCTGGCGGCCGGTCATGAACTGCACCTGCTCTCCGACGACCTCCGCCGGGACCCAGGAGCCCTCGCCGGGTACTTCGTCCGCCAGGGCATCAGTGCCTGGGAGACAACTCCGGGTTACCTGCGCCAACTCCTGGCCGAACCCGGGTTCGCCGCCTACCTGGCCAACCACCCGGGCGGCCGGGAGGCCTTCAGCCTCGCCCTGGGCGGTGAAGCGTTCGACGCCGGCCTGTGGACGTCCGTGGCGGCGCTTCCCGGCGTCCGGGCCTGGAACCTCTACGGCCCCACCGAAGCCACCGTGGACACCGTCGTGGCAGCAGTGGCCGACAGTGAAGCGCCCGTGTTGGGCCGGCCCACGCCGCGAACCCGGCTCTACGTCCTGGACGACCGGTTGCAGCACGCCCTCCCGGGCGCAGCCGGCGAACTGTATATCGCCGGCGCGCAGTTGGCCCGGGGCTACCGCGGACGTCCGGACCTTACCGCCGAACGGTTTGTGCCGGACCCCTTCCACGGCGGCGGCGAACGGATGTACCGTACCGGTGACGTGGTCTACCGCCACCCGGACGGGCGGCTGGTCTTCGCCGGCCGCAACGACGGGCAGCTGAAAATCCGTGGTTTCCGGGTGGAACCCGGCGAAGTGGAGTCAGCGCTGAGGGCTGCCCCCGGTGTCCGGGCCGCAGTGGTCCGGGCAGTGGGTGAAGGCAGCGCCGCCCGGCTGGTGGGTTACGTCGTCGCGTCCGGTGACGCCGCGGAAGACCTGCCCGACGCAGTGCGCCGCCACGCGCAGGCGGCACTGCCGGACTACATGGTCCCCTCAGTGGTCATGGTGATCCCGGAAGTGCCGCTGACGCCGCACGGCAAGGTGGATGCCAACGCACTCCCCGATGCCTCCGCCGCGGCACGCTCCGGAGGCCGCGCGCCGCGGTCCCCGCAGGAGAAGACGGTAGCCGGCATCTTCGCCGAGGTGCTGTCCCTTGACCGGGTGGGCGTTGACGAGTCGTTCTTCGAACTTGGAGGCCATTCCTTCCTGGCGCAGCCGCTGGTCGCGAAGGTCAATGCTGCCCTGGGCACAGACCTGCAGGTCCAGTCGCTCTTCCGGGCGCCCACCGTGGAAGGGCTGCTGCTGGAAGCGGCCAACGGCTCACGTGCCAGCGTCGCTGACAGCCTGCGGCAGGTGCTGCCCCTCCGGGCGGCCGGGTCGAAAGCGCCGCTGTTTGCCGTGCACCCGGCGTCGGGCATCGGTTGGGGTTTTGCGTCCATGCTGGGGCAACTGGACCCCGAACGCCCCCTGATTGGGCTGCAGATGCCAGGCATGGAGCCGGGGCGGACCTCTCCGGTGGCGGCGGCAACCCTGACGGAACTGGCTGATGACTACATTGCCCGGATCCGCAGCGTCCAGCCCGAGGGGCCGTACCACCTGCTGGGCTGGTCCTTCGGCGGCTATCTGGCCCACCGGCTGGCCACCAGGCTGCAGGAACGCGGCCACGAGGTGGCGTTCCTGGCCATCTTGGACGCCTTCCCGGACAACCAGGAAGGCAATACCGCGCCCGGCGAAGGCCAGTCGCTGTGGGCGAGCTACCTGGAAGCGCAGGGCTACGACCTCACCGGGGAAGACCTGGCAGGCGTGGACGTGCACCGCGCCCAGGAGATCCTGCGCGCCAACCACAACCCGGTAGGAACGGTCCCCACAGATTCGGTGGAGGCCATGGCCCGGAACTTCCCGGTGCTGGCCCGCCTGATCCGGGACGAACGGCCCCAACTGTTCACCGGTGACCTGCTGTTCTTCAGAGCCACTCAGCAGGTCCCGCCGGGCACTCCCGGCAGCGCTGCTTGGTCACCGTTCGTCACCGGAGCCATCACCGATGTTCCCGTTGGTGAGCGGCACTCCCAGCTGCTCAGTGACCGGGCTCTCAGGACAATCATGCCTTCCCTGGCCATCCACCTGGGCGGCGGAACCGAATAACAGATGATGCTCCTGTGACGCCTGGGGCCCCGCACACATCCAAAAACGCCAGGAAAGGTCATAATGACGAACCCGTTCGATGACAAGTCCGCAACCTTCTCCGTACTGGTCAACGAGTACCAGCAGCATTCCCTCTGGCCGGTCTTCGCTGCCGTCCCCGAGGGGTGGGTAACCATGTTCGGGCCCGACAGCCGGGAAGCGTGCCTTGAGTACGTGTCGCAGACGTGGACGGACATGGCTCCGCGCAAGGTTTCCGAGCTCGCCGCTTCGCAGTGATCCGCGTAGAGAACGTCAGCAAGAGTTTCGGCAACTTCAAAGCCCTCGACGGCTTGACCCTGAAGGCGGGCGAAGGAACCGTACTGGGGCTCCTGGGGCCGAACGGTTCCGGGAAGACCACCACCGTCAAGATTCTCACCACGCTGCTGGCTCCGGACAGCGGGGACGCCCGGGTGGCAGGGCACTCCGTGCTGGCAGCCCCGGACCTGGTGCGGCGGAACCTGGGCTTGTCCGGGCAGTATGCGGCCGTAGACGAAAAACTCACCGCGTTCGAGAACCTGCACATGGTGGGGCGTTTGTACGGCATGAACCGGCGTACGGCGTCCGCCAGGGCGTCGGAGCTGCTTGAGAATTTCAGGCTCACCGATGTGGCAGCCAAACGGTCCGGAACCTTCTCCGGTGGAATGCGGCGCCGACTGGACCTTGCGGGTGCAATCGTGGCCCGGCCGAAGGTGGTAGTCCTCGACGAACCCACCACAGGGTTGGACCCGCGCGGCCGCCTGGACACGTGGGACGTCGTCTCCCGGCTCGTCGCCGACGGCACCACGGTGCTCCTGACTACCCAGTACCTGGAAGAAGCGGACCGGCTGGCTGACAACATTGCCGTCATCAACCACGGCAAGGTCATCGCCGAGGGGACGGCCGCCGAACTGAAGCAAAACGCCGGAACTGAACGCATCGGCGTCGTAATGCGCCATGCTGCCGACCTGCCTGCTGCAGCCGCCGTGCTCCATGCCGCGGCCGGCCCGGACGTCCGGGCCGTGCTGGATCCGCAGAACCTGGGCGTGTCCATCGCCGCCCCGCAAGGCCACCGCACCCTGGTGCGCATCCTGACCGAACTGGACGCTCGGGCCCTGCCAGTGGAAGAGGCCTCGCTCCGCAGGCCCACCCTGGACGATGTATTCCTTAAACTGACCGGCCACGCCACCGACGCGTCCGTGAGGGACGCCGATAAGGAGGAAGTGACCGTATGACCGCCATTACCGCAGCCGCGAGGGACAGCTCCGTCATTGCCCGCCGCAACCTCCTCAATGTCCTCCGGACACCCGGCGCCCTGGTGACCGGCCTCGTGCAGCCCATCATGTTCGTGCTGCTGCTCGGCTTCGTATTCGGCGGCACCCTCGGCGGCGACCAGTACCGAAGCTTCCTGATCGGCGGAATCCTGGCGCAGACGCTCACCTTCAACGCCTCCTTCACGGCCGTGTACCTCGCCAAGGACCTGCAACTGGGGCTCATCGACAGGTTCCGGTCCCTGCCGATGTCCCGTGGCGCTGTCATCCTGGGCCGCACCACCTCCGACCTCGCCACCAGCGTACTGTCCGTAGCGGCCACCATGCTGTGCGGGCTGGCCATCGGGTGGCGGATCACCAATGGCCCCGGCGCCGCCCTCGCGGCGCTGGCCCTGCTGCTGCTCTTCGCCTTCGCGGTGTCATGGATCGGTGCAGTGATCGCGCTGACCGCACGCAGCGTCGAAGTAGCGCAAAGCCTGGGCCTCGTGTGGCTGTTCCCCGTCACGTTCATCTCCGGGGCATTTGTCTCGGTGGATACCCTGCCCGGTCCGCTGCGGACCATCGCCGAATGGAACCCCGTGACCGCCGTCGCCACTGCGGCGCGTGAACTCTTCGGGAACACGGCCCCCGCCGGATTCGGCGTTCCGGGCGGCTGGGCGGCGGATAACGCAGTGCTCTACTCGGTGCTCTGCAGCGTCGCGATCATTGCGGTGTTCGCGCCGCTGGCCATCACCCAGTACCGGCGCATCAGCCGGCGATGAACAGCCGAAACCCTCCTGCCGGCACGGTTTTCCTCGCCGTTTTCTCTGCAGATCTCGAGGCTGCCTGCGCGCCGACGGGCGGTTTGGCGGCCCACCTCAGCCCTGCCGAAGCACAATCCGCCCGTCGCTTTACCCGCGCCGGAGACCGCCTGGACTACATGGCATCCCATGCGTTGTTCCGGTTGCTGGCTGCGCACCGGCTGGGGCGTGGCTTCGCCGAGACGCCGCAGCTGGAAGTCACCCGGCGATGCGCCGGCTGCGGTAGCACCGGCCACGGCAAGCCTGCAGTCGCGGGGGCCAGCCTCAGCCTGTCCCGGAGCAACGGCGCCGTGATGGTGGCCGCAGGGCCTGAGGGCATCCCGGTCGGCGCGGATATCGAACACATTCCCGACACCCTGCACAGCGGATTCGACCATTACGTGGCGTCCGCGGCCGAGCGTGAGGCGCTTGCCCCCGGTGACATACCGGCGCGGCTCCGCCTGTGGGTGGCTAAGGAAGCAGTACTCAAGGCGGCCGGGCTCGGCCTCAGCGTACCTCCGGCCGGAGTCCATCTGGCCGGCAGTCCTGCCGCCGAGGGCAATTGCCCCGTCCTCCGGGCCGACAGCCCCGCCCATCCGCAGGTGCACGGACTGACTGCGGTCTTCCTTCCTGCCCCTCCGGGATACGCCGCCGCGCTCTCCGTGGCCGCGCCCACGACACTCACCAGGCTGTCTCTGGCTGATTTGCTGCCGCCGCTGCCGGCAGCCTGACGGTCGGGGATCTCGCTTCCGCCTGCCCAGGTACGTTCACGGCAAATCCCTGCCGGGTGGATCGCGCAACGCTGATACCGCGGCAGCCCCGTTGCCTTCTTTAGACGGTGGGAATATATACTGAGCGCACTCAGTTATGAGTGTAGTCACCCTGAAGACATGCCGGGTGGTGAGCGGGGGTCGTCCGGTCCCCGCACCGTTCGCTCCAACCGGCGCGCACGGCAAACAGCCCAGGAAGGTTTCCACTATGTACCCACTCAATGGAGCAGTCGTCCTCGTTACCGGTGCCAACGGCGGCATCGGCACACAGTTCGTTCACAGCGTCCTGGCCCGCGGCGCCAGCAAGGTTTACGCCACCGCCCGCACCCCGCGCAGCTGGGATGATGAGCGCATCGTCCCGCTTGCCCTCGATATCACGGACCCGGACTCAATCCAGGCTGCCGTGAAGGCCGCGGATGACGTCACCGTGTTGATCAACAATGCTGGAGCCAGCGTCGCTACCCCGGGCATCCTCACCCATTCGGACGCGGAAATCCGTAACAACGTCGAGACGAACTTCCTCGGCCCCCTGTTTCTCGCCCGCGCTTTCGCACCGGTCCTGACAGCGAAGGAGAAATCCGCGATGATCGACATCCACTCCGCGATGAGCTGGTACGCCGTTGGCGGCATATACAGTGCCACGAAGGCAGCACTATGGTCGGTCACCAACTCGCTGCGCCTGGAGCTGGCACCCGAAGGGGTGCACGTGGTGGGCGTCCATGTCGGCTATGTCGACACGTCGATGGCGGCGCACTCCACCGATCCCAAGATGGACCCGGTTGATCTGGTCACCACGGTGCTGGATGCCGTGGAAGCCGGCGAGTACGAGGTCCTCGCCGACCAGACGTCTGTGCAGCTCAAGGCCGGGCTCAGTGCCCCCATCGAGGCGGTCTACCCGCAACTTGCGCGCAGCAAGTCCTAGATACAGCCGCACGGCCGTGGGCCGCGATGCTGCCGTGGCCCACGTCAGCCCTATGAACACCACCCCGAAGGAGCAACCCGGATGCGGGCTTTTGTTATCAACAGTTACAAGGAACCACTCAGCGAAGCTGAGGTTGCCGAGCCGATAGTTGGCGAAGGGGATGTGCTGGTGAAAGTCCAGGCGGCCGGCCTCAACCAGCTGGACGAGAAGATCCGCACGGGTGAGTTCAAACAGATCCTCCCCTACAAGCTTCCACTGGTGCTTGGCAACGATGTTGCCGGCACTGTGCTCTCAGTGGGGGCAGCCGTCCGCGGGTTCAAACCGGGGGATGAAGTGTACGCCCGTCCCCGGCAAGACCGTATCGGCTCGTTTGCTGAGCGGATTGCCATTGCAGAGGGAGACTTGGCGCTGAAACCGGCTTCGGTCAGCATGGTGGAGGCGGGATCACTGCCGCTCGTGGCGCTCACCGCGTGGCAAGCCCTCGTGGAGCGGGGAAATGTGCGCCCCGGGCAGAAGGTCCTCATCCATGCCGGCGCCGGCGGGGTCGGTTCCATCGCTGTCCAGCTCGCCAAGCACCTGGGCGCGACAGTTGCAACCACCGCGAGCCACCCAAACGCCGCCTTCCTACGGGACCTCGGGGCCGACATCGTGATCGACTACCGCAGCCAGGATTTTGAGCAACTCCTCAGCGGCTACGACCTCGTGCTGGACAGCCTCGGCGGGAAAACCCTGGAAAAGTCACTGCGTATTCTCAAGCCTGGCGGCAAGGCGATCGGAATATCCGGGCCGCCGGATCCCGGCTTTGCGCGCGAAGCCCGGCTGAACCCCGTACTGCGCCTGGCTATTGCAGGCCTCAGCACCAGGGTCCGCAGGCAAGCACGGAAGCTCGGCGTCAGCTACGAGTTCCTTTTCATGCAGGCCAGCGGGGACCAACTGCGCCAGATCAGCGCCCTGGTGGACGCGGGCGTGTTGCGCCCCGTCGTCGGGAAGGTTTCCGGCTTCGACGAAACCCCTGCGGCACTGGAGTCCCTGGCCGCAGGGGGCTTCCGGGGTAAAGCTGTAGTCACCGTCACCAACTGAGCCGGCCCTACCTCATCACGCGAATCCCGACTTCATGCCCAAGGAGAACCACGCCTGGTTCGATATACTCAATATTGAGTCCAGTCAGTTTGAGTACAGAGGAACCCGATGCCTGTTACACCTCCACCGCTGGGACGGCGGGAACGGAA
>Ga0308160_10006591_pt1 | contig 11777 bp, 12 predicted proteins | sample PhyFR1_FD_201036 | JGI IMG/M metagenome (GOLD analysis project Ga0308160, IMG submission 201036) | Phyllosphere microbial communities from UC Gill Tract Community Farm, Albany, California, United States - DLSLF.R1 | ecosystem: Host-associated > Plants > Phyllosphere > Unclassified | place: USA... | reverse complement strand
CGATCAGCAAGTTGACCATCGTCCAGGCTTACCTCGTATTGCAAACCTGTGGAATGGTCTATCTCGGCGGACGAGAAGCGATGGAGGGTACTAAAATACACTTCAGGATGATCAATGTAAGTCAGACGTTGGCATATCCAGGATCAAGTGACTTTCAGTGATAACAACATGCCTCGGCGAGCGTCTTTCCTACAGCTTTGTCGATCGAATGGTCTGTTTCAACCATTTTTACAAGACGTTCCGACGACGCCGTCACTTGAAGGTCTATGGAAGCAGTTCGTGGCTGCCGAATCCCAGAAACGGCAAGTCGACGTCTTAAATTTCCTATCCTCACTGCGTTATTCATCGGACTGTCCTTTTCGCAGAACCATTTTTGCACTGCATCATATCGACTCCGTTTGGTACCAAACCCTCTCGTTACCCCGGTCGCTTTCCCACCTCGAAATCAAATACGATATGCCAGCCTCTTCTGGTTTGTGGCATAGTGAATCGGCAGCGGAGTGGGCCCACTTCAAGCTGGCCAATGGCCTCACGGCTCCACGCCAAACCAGTTCCTCGCAGACTTTGCAATACTCCGAGACCATCCGGCATATACTGAACGCCACCGATATTGATCCCAGCGATGTCGCACAGCTTGGGTTGCAAGGTCCAGGGGTCGTGAGTGTGATTCATTTCATCCTGTCGAGCTTGAGAGAAGTATCGGGGTGGTCGACCATGACTGGAAGCGTGAGTATGGAGAGACTCGAGGTAAGTGTTACAGGTTCGGTGGGCTGTGCGATTCGATGCGGCAATCTGACGAAGCTTTCCCGTACGATGAACCACGCGCTTGCATAGGCTCTCAGACGGTCCCTTGCTATTATTGGTCCCCTCCTACACGCGCCCACAGCAGGGTCATCGTCCTCGAAACAAGCCATGTCAGAGGAGCGAGTTCTCATCGAAGCTACGTGGAGATTAGCAACTCTCGAAATGTTATCGTGGAGCCCGTCGCATGTGCGTGGAATCGTCGAGACAAGTTTGGAAGGCAGTATAGCCACAGCGTGAGCCATGATCCGGTAACCCAACCTCCCTTGCGCTGCGCTGATTTTTGTCTTTCTGTCTCTTAGTACGTACTTGGCTTCCACACAAGATTTTTTCATACATCCCGAGATAAAGCATTCACTGGTCCCGCATCTCGAGTGGTTTCTCCTTTACCTCGACCGTACTCCGGACGATATCGGCGAATCCCCTTTGGTCGTGATTTACGCATACAGCGCCTTTCTGATGGCGTGGCAAATGCTATTGCTGGAGACGCAAGCGGGAGGCGATCCAGATCAACGCTCGATCATGCACGTTGTCGGAATCGCCCTAGGGGACTCGGGTGCAGCCATACGTTGGGCGGAAGATGCTTTTCAACCAAGAAGGGGGAACCTGATCGGTAGCGCTATTCTGAACAACTTGGCAACGCTTCGATCTCAATACTGAGGGATATTGCGGACGAGGTATGAGACGATGTATAACAGCGATGGAACATCACTGGAATGATGGAGACATTTCGGGCTGAGCTCCACGCATTCGATCATGAGCCTGGCGATCGCTTCCAGATCGTCAGGCTCATCTGTCCCAGCCTACTGGGCTATCACAACAGATTTTTGTGGTCGATAGGATATTTTGAAGGACTTATACAGGTTCGTGACATCGATATATCAAATGAGACCCCAAAGTGAGAGCGACGAGTCGCGAGCTCTGGCAGCCGGTAAACAAAACGCCCGGGATGCTAGCTCGCAGCATGGTATTCTGATGGGGTCCGAATCGTTTGTCGAACAGTATAGTGAATGATGGATGGTGGCTGAGCTAATCAATAGATCAGAGGATCAAGGCGACTCCTCCCATTTGCCATACGGAGATGCATGCTCCAGTGGGGTATGAGCGAGCGCGTCCCCCTTGAGAGCATAGCCGAAGTGGCCGAGTGGCTTTTTCCACGCCACAGCTTGACGCGTGCGTGTGCCATATCCTGTTTTGACTGCCTCTTGGCCTCCCCTTGTGCGAGACTACAGGAGAGATGATTGTTGACCGTTCACTTCGGAACCGAGCGAAGAATGAGGAACGGGCAAAGAGGTGACCTTTGACTCGCGGAGGAGCCACCAGGCCGAGGAGGGATGTCGATAATCGAGAGCCCGGGGATTTGAGAGGGTCCGTGCCGAGGGTACGGACGGTTTGTGCCCTCGATTTGTAGTGCTGGTGCATGGCAAGAGGCAGAATACCAAGAAAGAGCAAGGCAAAAGGGTAGTTCACGACTGAAGGCTTGTGATGTATGGTATACGTGGTTGTTTCTCCTAGACCATATTCCTCTCGTTCGCGTTTCTCTCGGCTTGCCTCGGCTTTGACGCTCCGGTACGCTCCTAGCTCCTCAGCGACGCAGCAGCCAAGGTCAGCATTGTATCGATCCTCCGCCCACGCATTCTACGTCTTCCGATTCCATACCAGCTTGACTTTGCAAGCCGAAGCGAACCCCACGCCATTAACAAGCTCAACATCACTACTGGTTGAGGTAATTTTCCGAAGTCTTCCCTCTTCCATCGGGCTCGAACCCTTCCGGAAGTACTTCTCAGGTCCCTTCCGCACCTCGGCTTTCAACTTCCATCATACTCCTGCATCGCAACAACAATCACGTCGACAACCTAGGACTGATCACACATAGTCTATTCGCATGGAGAGGGCTCTATAGAGACCTAGATGGTATCAGATTCAGTCGAGCAATATTAGACTGCCATATCGATCCTTTGATATAACTTGGAGGCGTTCTCATCGCACGGGGATACGTCGGGAGGTTTCTAAATCTACCTATTCGCCTTTCATCATCTCGAAGTCTCGCGATCCTCTTACGACGTCAATAGTGTATATCGACCCTCAACTCGTGGTCTTTATATCACCGAGATCTGTCTCAGACCTCGCAGACGGTCCCATCCGCCATCATCATTATACAGGTTGCATACTGAGGTCGTCTTTCATCAGTCGTACGATTCGATCCAAACCCGCGAGTTCCAGGAGTCGTTGAGGTTCTAGATCGCCTCCGAGATCGAGCAGAGCTCGTCCAAACGAGCTGAAGGTCAGGTGGTGAAGGCTCGAAGAGGTCCTCGCCCGGACACACGCAGACAAGAAGAGAAACCAGGATGTTCCGACGGGTCCCTTTGGCCGACCCAACTACGGTCTCTTCCCTCAACACTACGGCTTCGTCACAAGACACAAGATCGAGATCCACGATGATCGGGACCCCGGCAGTATCGAAGCGCTCAGCTAGTCCAGGTCCAGGACCTTCGACGGTGAAGATTAGGCAACTCAAGGCGGCTTACGCTCATCGGGGAAGAGAGATGTTGGGTTCTTCGCGGTCGTTCGGAGTCAGACAAGACAGTCCAGCAGCGAGTCCGAGTGATCCTGTAGGATCCTCGACGGGAGAAGGTGGCCAACAGACTGGGGCAATAGAAAGTCCGACGAGCTCAGGCTCGGATACGGGGACGTTGACGGGCTCTACAACCTCACAGTCGACTTCGAGAGCACCGCTCTTCGCAAGTGGAACATCGACAACCGAGACCATCACAAACCCCACTGCGACTGCCAATTCCACCTCTGCTACTCTCACTTCTCTTGTCCCTTCGCCTACGCTCGGCACGGTCTCAGGTTCAGGGACCCCGGTAGTCTCGCCCTCAGCAGCACCGTCGCCATCATTGAAGGTCTACGTACCTGCGGCCGGGGCGGTTTTATTACAAGGGGACAATGGATTGTTGGTGAATATGACACTGGGTGGGGATGACGTGGATCAAGCGTGAGTGCATGCAACAAGCTGTTGTGATGTGGGACTATGCTAATGTCTTCGCTGATTGGATCCTGCAGCGTCTACTCGGTTCCAGTGGTGTTCGGACATGCTAGCTCGAGTTCATCTTCAACGAGAACGAGGGAAGATACTAAGTGGGACGTTGGTGTGGAAAACGATGTGATGGAGACACGGCATCTGGGCAAAAGAGCGGGAGAGTATCAGACAATGAGGTTGTTGGTGGATCTCGGAAGTAGTGATATGGTTAGTCCAGGATCGCTGCCGTTTGACACCTGTCACGCAACTAACGCTACTTTATCACTTTAAGTGGATCGCTGCGTCTACATGTACAACTTCCGACTGTCAAGGATCAGGAGTAAACAAGTACAACGTGGGCCTGTCGATCGACTCGGGTCAATACATAAACCTGAATTATCACCAAGGATCCGTCTCGGGCAGTGTATATTGGGACGAGATACAGATCGGAGTGACGCAGGATCAGATCGAGACGAGTGTCAACGGAACAGGAAGAGGCGGGGCGACCGGGTTCGATATCGGGTTTCAAGCGTTCATTGCAGCGGACAAGGTTCAAGACGAGGATCTCAGTGGGGGAGAGTTCGAGGGAATCCTCGGATTAGCCTTGCCGGCAAACTCGATCGTCCAGTCATACATCCCTGGGTCCACGACCGGCCAACCGGATGGTGCGACCTTTTTGGAAAACTTGTTCGGTCTCGGACCAGGCGCACCGATCGGAAGATACTTCGCAATGAGTTTGGAGAGACGAGGGGATACGAGGACCAAGAGCACGTTTGGTCTAGGAATGTACGACGATACAGTATGCACGGGGAACTGTACACCAAACTACAACCCAGTTGTCACCTCAGCTCAAGGTCCACTGTATTGGAGGATCCTACTGCAAGGGATCTCTGTGTGTAAGTCGCTTGCATCCGGATGTCATCGCGAATATAGCTAAGCAGTGTTCACGTATGCCTGCCTTTGCAGCGGTGTGGCCAACGAATCCTAATAATGGCAGCCCCAACGTCCAACGCATCAGTATGCCTTCCAGCACAACCACGACGCAGAGTTACCCTGTTGCGGTGTTGGACTCTGGTGGAAGTCAAATGCTGTTTGGAAGTCGGGATATGATCAACTCGATATACGGCGCGTACGGAAGTGAGTTCGGAGGGGCGACAAGAGTGGACAAGATCTATAATCGATTGCGAGCTGACGTTTCTGCCTCCTTCTTTGCGTTGCTAGTCGGGCCGGCTTCGGACGGAATCTGTGAGTCTACCAGCACACCCTGCCATCCAGTACCCTTACCTTTGTCTGATACAAATGCTACTGCAACAGATTACATGTCTTGCACTCAGCTCATCTCGGTCTCGTTCACCTTCAACGGACAAGAATATGCCGTTCACCCGATCGATATGTCGGATTACACCAGTACTTCGAGTCAGTGCAGAGGAAGCATGCAGTATGCAGACAACTTGGCTGCGGGGGATGTCATCCTCGGTAGTTCGTTCCTGAAGAACGTGTAAGTCTAGTGATGACTATGCCTTCATGTATACCTCCGCAATAACTTGATCAACGATCTCTGCACGCGGCAGTTATTCGGTTTACACATACCCCTCAAGCTCGACTCGAACCCGATCAAATCCGCCACTCGTCGGATTGGTCTCATTAACCAATTCGTCTACTGCCGCGACCGAGTTCTATTCGGTCCGAAACCAACACAATCCCTTGACACCGGATGCGACTGGATCTACTGGTGGCGGAATCGCCGTGGAAGATCCCACCCAGGCGAGAAAGGCTGTCTCGGGCGGGATCATCGCTCTGTCGGTCGTCCTCGGCTTCGTTGCTCTGGCTGGAGGAATCTTCGCCGCTTGGTTCTTTTGGCTTCGACGCAAGTATGGACGCAATGGGGTCGTACTCGCTGCTTCTCGACGAAGGAGACGTAAAGGATCTTCCAACACGGGTGGATCAGGGACCAATGGGGAAACCACAGGAGATGGCCTAGATGACGATGAGGACGAGGATGTGGTGACTCGCGCCCGAAGGCAAAAGAAGTTTCGAAGCATGCAGAGGCAGAAGAGCATGATCGATGGATACTCGGATTTCGACGTCGACGACGTATGGTCATCGACCGATATGGACGGAGATGGCACTAACAGCTTTCGCAGTAGCGGGACGGGTACGGGTGTAGGTGGAGGGAAGAGTGGAGATGAAGTGGGATACGGCGAGGACGACAAGGGCGACGGTCGAGGAAGGTCGACGACGAGTGGCGGAAGTCTTGGTGCTCTGGCTACGCTGGACAAGGGAGATGGTTTCGCCGCAAACGATTCCCCCTCGTCACACGCCCGACATCAATCAGCATCTTCCTCCCCCGGTCGAAATGGAGCAGAATCTCAGAGCAGAGCCAGCAAAGCAAGGATCTCGGCTTGGGAGAGCTCGTATCCACCCACAGGATGGAAAGTGACTGATACCAACAGCAACACCGGTAGTGCTCAAAGGCCGAGAACATTCATTCCGGCGACCAAGTCGGGCATTTCTTCTCACGATCGAACATTCTCCGGTTCGACGATGAATTCTGCCCAGTCGGTAGACGTCGATGCTGTAGGTGGCGTTTCGACCGAACGACTTGTTCATCCCCAACGCGACGACGCTCATGGCGAGATGGATCAGGAAGAAGATCCTGCTACTCCCACTCGACCGTATACCTTCTTGCCGCTAGGCGGAGCAATAGGCGGGAGTCCCATGTCGCCGACCCGGGAAGCTCTGTTGGGTGATAATCAAGAGTTGGACGAGCTGGGAGCCGGAAGGGGACGTGAGCACGAGAACAAGGAGTATGCAGTGGGATCGATTCTGGGCGTGGTGGATCCTGCTGCCGCTGGCAGGATGGGTCGAGCGACGAGAGGCAAATGGTGAAAAGGAAGGTGGATTTGAATGGACGATTGTTTCGGATTTTCTATTGGGTTCTTTCATAGCATATAGTATTAGTGACCTGCGCGATAACTGGTTACGAACGATGCAAGAAGAAAGTCGCTAATCACACGGCAGTTGTATGAGAAGAATACCACATGAGAGAGATAAGATGACCAAGAATTACAGGTCTGAGGTATAGTCTGATAATGTAACATCTTCCTCTTGTCATTGTCGATGCGATCTGCCTCTTATACACTTCAACTACCAAATGATCCGGACCTGTGCATAACACTTACTCTGGAAAGGTCCCGCTATAACCCTTTGCTTTTCCATTTCGACTCTCCCCGCCTCTCTGAGACACGCAGGCTCAAGCAGTCTCGACTGCCGTCGATGGGGGCTTTCAGCCACTTGATGTGGCCAATCTCTTTCGATGGGAAAATTGCTCTACTTAAAATTCCAGCATGCTGGCTGGTACTCTTCACTTCATCCAGTGATGCTGAATGGGCTCTTGCCTCACAGTCTGGCAGACAATGCTCCAGTGTCCTTGGGGGTGGGGTGAAGGAAGGAGTTTGTTGAAGGCCTTGGCTTCACCATCCAGGCCTGCCATACCCTCAGCTCCTAGAGTTTGTTGCGATCAAGGCCCTTGTTTGGTATAAGGATGACAGTCAGCAACATCCTGGTCGACATCCGGTCCCTGCCACCCAACTGGAAGTGTAGCTGATCGTCTCCTATCGACCTCGCCTAGGGTGTGTATCGGAAGCAATTGACTTGAGCATATCCACGGGATCAGTCGCGGGACAATGAGAAACGCGTGCTCACGCGACTTTGAGCCGAGGTGGAGATGATCATGTCGACCGATCTTGCGAGCGTATGGTCGATGTGCTCAAGGAACTCCTGATCGTGTGATCACGGGTACGTACGACCGTCATCCACTCGTCTTCTCGCGTCATAATAGCTCAGTGCAGAAGCCTATTCACAAGCAGGACGGATCAGAGAGGTGATATCGTTGATCGGAACACCTACCGTCCTTTCCTAAACGGACAAAGGCATATCTACGAACAGTGATCACCTCACACTCGCTGACACACGACCACTTGCATATTCCGAGTCGATGTGGGTGTCCTCCGTTCGTTAGCAGATACACAAGTTGGCCTCAATACTAACTCGCCAAATATGTTGAACACGGAATCTAGGGCATTACTCCCTAGCTAGACGAGATCACTGACAACCGGTACGAGGTTCGATCCAGCGGAGATAACCGTCCATAGTACACAAAGGGCTTCAGCTCGAGGCGGATTCGCAACATACATCGACACAAGCTCTGTAACTCCCTCTGATTCCAGATTCGAGAAGTCAAGAACATCACCCTCAAGAGACTGTATACGGAGATATCTTTGCTCATCATCAATCCAGCTGGACTGTGTCGCTGTCGCTACCATATTTTCGTGCATTACGATTCTACACAAATTGAATATCCCTCTGGATCCCTGAGCTACTACCTATTCTTCACACGCCTGAGCATTCCCTTGTCAACCCGATCGACTACAGACTGGAAACATGGCCACCACTTATCGACCACCTCATCCATTCGCCTCTCAACCTCTTCCGGCTCTGCCTTCTCATTCGCATTCCCAGCCGTCCGGTTCCTCGTCGTCGTCTACCCACCCGAGCACTCATCAATCTAGCTCACGCTTTCAACCGAGCTCTAAGACTGCGCAGAAGAAGACCAGGACCAGGACGGAAACGACGACTTCGTCGTTCTCCAACTCGTCTCGAACCACGCAGGGGACGATCCCCGAGATCACATGCTCGGCATGTGGGACGAGGCTTAGCATGGATCAGCTCGGCGAGCACGTCTGTGCGACTGGATCCGAGAGGATAGGAAGTGCACAAAGGTCAGGGACGAGTCGACCGCAAGAGTGGGATCAACGACAGGCGCCTCAGGATACGTTCGAGCAGCCAAGCAATGAAAGAGCAGCAGGAAGATCGGACGAGGATCAGGCCCGTATGAAGGCAAAAGAGGACAAACGCTCGACTTTAGGCTTGACTCTGGACATGTCCACGTTGCGGCCGCCAGATACGACAGGCTTTCTGGGTATAGGAGACGCGGGGATGGCTGGTGTTGGCAGGAGAGGGTTTGGTGAGTTCCGATTTCCTGCTTCGGGTAGTGCCAGGCGTCAAAGATCTCACTGATGAGACGGCATTCGCTCCGGTTTCATAGGTAACTCGCCGACAACTCCAACATATTCACCATTCGCTCGATCGGCTTCTCCACAGACACCTCCTGCTGCGGCAATGGCTACTCCTCCAGCTAGGGTCAACGTGGGCAGTCAGAACCAAAGTCAGCCATATTTCATCGCAAGCCATGCAAACTTTAACAGACCGGGTGGAAACGCGGCCGCTGCTACGACCGCAGCCGGAACGAAAGGGTACGAGCTGGGACCTCCAGCAGGGTATAGGGAAAGACAAGCGAGTCCCATGCTAGACCATCCGGATTGGAGCAGAAGCCGAAACAACGGTCAGCCTCGTGATCTCTACCCTCGAGACGATACGCGAGGGCAGCAAACGACGAGCACGAAGCCTTCTCAAACGCGCCACCGTCAACATCCCTCCTTCGTTGCCCCGCCAGTGCGTTCTGGCATTCCGATCAGGCTCGATATCGATCCGCACCACGGGAATGCTCATCCGGCTGGTGTACCTGATACGAAAAACCTACACTCTCCCGTCCTGGTTCCTCAAACCGCTACGTCTGGCTCGACCTTTGGACTCGCCAGTCGAAGCGGAGATGAAAAGAGTCAACAACAGGCAACGACGGCGGGGCTAGGAGGAGTAGTCTCTCCTCAAGGGAATGCATCCATTCTGACGGTCATGACCGGTTCGCTGAAGACCGCCATCAGTGGAGGCGGGACCAGTCATCCTAGGCCTGATCTGACGCCGAGTGAGTACGGACGAAGGGTTGATGCTGGCTCGGCTTCTGCAGTCAAGCACGATAAGGAGACCGGGGTCATCAACCGGTCGCGTTCAAGATCGAATGCGAGTGCTGTCGTAAGGATCACGTCCTCAGCGTCCGGTGCTGGCCAGACACATGCAAAAGCTGCGGATCCCCCCTCAAATCGATCTTCTGTCGAGGAACGATCGATGGAGAAACGTTCATTGCGGATCACCAACGCTTCACCTGAGCCTGAAGAATTGCTAGATGCAAATGGCGGCCCCAGCATCGGAGGCACATCCAGGTGGGGAACTTTAAGAAACGTTGTGCAAGCAGCTGCCTCGATCGCGTCGACGGGTCTCTCGTCGACGATCCATCGATCGAATAGCGTTTTGAACGGCGGAGCATCTCGAACCGGAGCGGATCAGAGCACATCATTCTTGGATGTTCCTGCAGCTTTTCCGATCGTATCGTCATCAGCCATTTCCACAACGGCTTCGACAGTGTCGGACCCAAGCCGCTCGGGATCCGATCGATCGAACGAGTCGGCTGCAGCACCCGACCTTAGTTCCCCTCTTACCACCAGACAGCCAATGGCTGGCGTGGGCAAGCTGCCATTTTTCGAACGGTACAAAGAGATGGCGGACAACAACAAGGGCGCCACTTCGATAGTACGCCAGATCTCGAGAAACAGCTCGGAAAGATTCGGCGGATCTGGGAACCTTCATAGTTTCGGCGACCACTCCAGCGGCTTGACCGAAACTCATGCTCGAGCTAGAGTCAGGGAGAAAACTGACGATTCGTCGCTACCTTGGCTTCGCACTGAGAGCGAGATATCAGCTCTTGAACAACGGTTAGAAGGTACTCCATCCAAGTCATTTTCAGGAACTAGCTTGTCTTCCGTCGGTTCTACGACAGAGGGCAAAGGCAGAGTCGTAGAATTGGCCATCATAACGCCCAGTGCGAGTATGAATCGGTTGAATGGCACCATGCCAGCCGCGTATGACGAAGGGGGAGCTCCTCGCGCAAGGAAGCCGGCCGAGGAGAACGCAGATATCGAGGGTCTGATGGACGATCTCAAGGCAGACATCCACCGCTTGGGCAACTCGTCACACGAAGAGCACGAAGAGTCGAGCCGATTGAGACTCGATCGGGACTCTTATCAGTCATCCATGCTGGCCCCGTCGGACAGCATCTCTACGCCAGGTTTTGACCTGCAGCGCCGAAGAAGCGCGTCGACCAAAATTAATCAGGCTGTTCCTGGCAAGAAGGCTTGCCAGAAGTGCGGTTTACCCCTCAGAGGTCAGAGGTATGTCAAGAGAGACGGGATCGTACTTTGTGAAGCGGATTACAAAGAAATGTTCTTGCCCAAGGTCAGTGGGTTGTGATCTTCCGCGCGTGTTCAGCTTCGATAACGAATCATAATGCCTGCTATAGTGTCGGAGATGCACTCTTCCTATCGAGACGTCAGCTATCTCCTCATCGGACGGTCAGCTCAAGGGTAAATGGCACCGAGCGTGTTTCACTTGTCATGAATGCGATGAACCGTTCAGCGGCGATAGCTTCTATGTGTTTGGTGACAAGCCGTATTGTCAGCTTCACTATCATCGTCTCAAGTGAGTTCTCGACTGTGCCTCGCATGTCGCATATTTCGATTGCTTCGTATTTGTCGATCGCTTGAGACTAAACCCACGCTGCTCTTTTCTGATAGCGGATCACTTTGCGCCTCTGCCGCCTGCCGCCAGCCTATAGAGGGTCCCTGCTTGTTGACATCTGGCAACTCCAGATATCATCCTGGGCACCTACACTGTGATCATCGTGATCGGAATGGGAATCTGTCGTGTCGAAACCCGATGGAGGACTATTACGAAGTCTCGACGATGAAAGTCTGCGAACGACACAAGGATGAAGCATTGAGGGTGATGAACAGGATGGCGGGTAAACGAGACGCGGCAGGGAGGATGAGCGTGGCCGCAAAGGCGGAGAAACGCAGGACAAGGTTGATTCAAATGTAATCGTCCCGTCAGCAGAACTGCTTGACCGATAGAGATATAATCAATCTTCGAATGTGATAGGCCAGCTTGATACAACGATATTCTTACGCTGCGGACTAAGAATCGATGAACCCAGACTTAGATA
>Ga0308160_10006588_pt1 | contig 11782 bp, 10 predicted proteins | sample PhyFR1_FD_201036 | JGI IMG/M metagenome (GOLD analysis project Ga0308160, IMG submission 201036) | Phyllosphere microbial communities from UC Gill Tract Community Farm, Albany, California, United States - DLSLF.R1 | ecosystem: Host-associated > Plants > Phyllosphere > Unclassified | place: USA... | reverse complement strand
GCGGCCGAGCCGCTGCGCCGCATGCTGCGGATCGTGCTGGAGAAGTAAACCGTTCGCAGTTGTAGGGTGGGCACTCGTGCCCACGCGGTGCTGCGCTGGATCGATCGAAAATTATCCACGATCGATCAACCGTACCATACCGCGTGGGCACAAGTGCCCACCCTACGAATTGTTCGACCGCCGCCGTATCGCTCACCGGACATCGGTGGACCGGTGATACGAGACCCCCCCTACGTTATCTCCACGCTCACACCTGTTATTCCCGCGCTAATTTCCCGCCCCGCGTAACGATATCGAATCGTCACCAAACAAGCTTTTACCCCACAGAAACACCCCGCTACGCCCCGTAGCGCTTGCATGCTCTAGTGCATGATGATATGTTCAGACTTCCGGGAATCCGTCCTTTCCCAGCTAACCTACCCGTTCCCACTATGCCACTGAACCGCCGTCCTCAGATCATGTCGTCCGCGCTGAAAACACTCACCGCCGCGGTCGCCAGTGCAGTACTTCTGTCTTCGGCGGCGTCGGCAGCGGGACTGGGCAAGCTGACGGTGCTGTCCGCCCTTGGCCAGCCACTGCGCGCCGAGATCGAGCTGACCGCGGTATCGAACGAGGAAGCGGGCGGCCTGGTCGCCAAGCTGGCCTCGGCCGAGGCCTACCGCGCCGCCAACATCGAGTTCAACCCGGCGCTGCTGGCGCTGCGCTTCAATGTCGAACAGCGGGGCGGCCGCCAGTTCGTGCGCATCAGCTCGACGCAGCCGCTGAACGAGCCTTTCGTCGACCTGCTGCTGGAACTGGCCTGGGACAACGGCCGCCTGGTGCGCGAATACACCTTCCTGCTCGACCCGGCCGAACTGCGCGCGCCGCAGCCGGCGCAGGTTGCCGCCGCGCCGGCTGCACAGCGTCCGCGCGCCGCCGCGCCTTCCACCGCGACTGCAGCCGACCCTTCGGCAGCGCCGGCCCCGGCTACCCGCCCACAACGCAGCACCCGCGCCGCCGAGCGCGCAGCCGCCGCCGAGGAGGCCGGCCCGCGTTCGCCGAACGCCGCCTCGCGCTACCGCGTCCGCCGCGGCGACACGCTGAGCGACATCGCGGTGCGCCTGAAGCCGACCGACGTCTCGCTCGACATGATGCTGGTTGCACTCTACCGCGCGAATCCGGACGCCTTCATCGGCAACAACATGAACCGCCTGAAGTCGGGCCAGATCCTGACCGTGCCCGCCGGCGACACCCTGCGCGGCGGCGATGCCGAGGATGCGCGCGGCACCGTGGTCGCGCATGCGGCCGACTTCGACGCCTACCGCGCCAAGCTGGCCGGCCAGGTCGCCACCAGCACCCCGGCGCGCGACACGGCGGCAGGGCAGAGCGCCACCGGCCGCATCACGGCCCGGGTGCAGGAACGCCCGACCGCCGCCAACGCATCCGAGGACCAGTTGCGCCTGTCGCGGGCCACGCCGGCCCCGGCAACGGGCGCCGCCGGCGGCGCCAACGCCACGGGCGCGACGAATACCGAAGAAACGATCGCCCGCGAAAAGGAACTGGCCGACGCCCAGCAGCGCGTGAAGGAACTGGAAACCAACGTCAACAAGCTGGAAGAGCTGATCACGGTGAAGAACGGCGCCGGCGCCGCTGCTGCCGGCGCGGCCGCCGACGGCATCAAGCCGCTCGTGCCGGCCAACGAAGCGGCCAACGAGGCGGCAAATGCGCCTGCCCAGCCGGCGCCGAAGATCAAGCCGAAGGCCGCCAAGCCGGCGCCGCCTCCGGAAAAGTCGCTGTTTGACACGCTGATGGAGAACATCACCGTCATCGGCGCGGGCGTAGCCGTGCTGGCGCTGGCCGCCCTCGGCCTGTCGCAGCGACGCAAGAAGAAGCCGGCAACGAAAGGCACCACGGCCCCTGCGGCCGAGCCGAGCATCCTGGGCGCCGCCGCCCAGCCATCCTCGTCGCAATCGCTGTACGCCGAAACCGGCGGCCAGAGCATCGACACCAGCGACAGCGTCTTCAATTCCAGCTTCGCCCCCTCGGCCAGCCAGCTCGACACCAACGAGGTCGACCCCCTGGCAGAAGCCGAGCTGTACCTGGCCTATAACTTCGACACCCAGGCCGAGGACATCCTCAAGGAAGCCCTGCGCAACGACCCGCTGCGCCATCCGGTGCGCCTGAAGCTGCTGGAAATCTACGCCGCGCGCAAGGATGTGCGCGCCTTCGAGACCCAGGCCACCGAGCTGTACAGCCTCACCGGCGGCAAGGGCGACGAATGGGCGCAGGCGGCCGGCATGGGCCTGGCCCTGGATCCGGCCAATCCGATGTACGCCGCGGCCGCCGGCAGCGGTATCGGCGCCGGTGCAGTGGCGGCGGGTGCAGCCGGCATTGCCGCCGGGGCGATAGCCGCGCAAGACGACAACAATCCGCAGACCCTGCTCTCGCAGCAGCTGGAACAGGCCTTCCGCAGCCGCGCCGAGGACACCGGGTTCATCGAGCCGGTGTCGACCACCGATGCTCTCACCGGCGCACCGCTCGATACCGGCTTCGGCCTCGGCAGCGTCAGCCTCGACAAGAACGCGACCGCACTGCCGCAGGCGGACGACACCGCCGTGCCGCAGGACGCCAAGGACGCGAAGTTGGATGATAATCTGCTCGACTTCGACCTGGGCGGCCTGAGCTTCGAGCCGGTGCCGGCCAGCGAGCCGGCCTCGTTCGGCCGCAATGACATCACCGCCATGCCGGCCGCCGACTCCGCCGTGCCGGACCTGCAGTTCGACATGGAGCCGTTCGCGCCGCTCGAACCGGACGCGACGCCTGCCGGCAGCGTGGCCGCGAACAGCCTGGACGACCTGTCCTTCGACATGGACTTCGACAGCGCGCAGCCTGCCCAGCCGGCACAAGCGGCCGCCCTGGCGCCGCTGGACGACGACGACGGCTTCGTGCTCGATTTGTCGAAGAGCGGCCCGGCCACCGACATCGACATGGCCGAACTGGCCAAGGAATTCGAGCTGCCGCCGCTGCCGGAAGTGCCGCAGAGTCCGGCTGCGTCGGACCTGAAGGACCCGCTGTTCGACCTCGACGCCATGGACTTCAGCCTGGCCGACGACACGCCGGTGACCCCGGCCACGCCGGCAGCACCAGGCCAGGACTTCGACTTCTCGAACGACCTGGACCTCGACTTCGCGTCCACGCCTGCCGCTGAATTGCCAACCCCAGCGCCGGCGCCGGCAAAAGACCCGCTGTTCGACCTCGACACCCTGGACTTCGGCCAGCCCGCCGCGCCTGCCGCACCAACGGACGACCCGTTCGCGCTGGACGACGTGCCGGCCATCCCGAACCCGGGCACGCCGGTGCCGCGCTTCGACATGGACAGCTTCGACCTCGACCTGCCGGCGGGTGACGCTGCCGCGCCGCAGTTTGCCGAGTCCACGCAGTTTGCTCCCGAAGGCGAGGGCGCAACGACCGAGCTGACCCCGGCCCAGATGGAAATGGAAACCAAGCTCGACCTGGCGATCGCTTACCAGGAAATCGGCGACAAGGAAGGCGCGCGCGAGCTGCTCGACGAAGTCATCAAGGGCGGCAGCAGCGAGCAGGCCGGCCGCGCGAGCGCCATGCGTGCACAGTTGGCGTGAGGCGCATCGCACTAGGACTCCAGTACGTCGGCACCGGCTGGAATGGATACCAGAAACAGCCGAGCCGTGACACCGTGCAGGACGCCCTCGAGATCGCCCTCGAGAAGTTCGCCCGTACCAAACTTGCCACCACCTGCGCCGGCCGCACCGATTCCGGCGTGCACGCGGTCGAGCAGGTGGTCCACTTCGACACCGAACTCGATCGCCCGATGCAGAGCTGGGTGCGCGGCACGAATACCTTCCTGCCCGATTCGGTCACGGTGCGCTGGGCCCACGAAGTGGCGCCCGACCTCGATGGCCAGGATTTCCACGCGCGCTTTTCGGCGCGCGCGCGCACCTACCACTACGTCCTGTACAACAACGCCAACCCGTCGGCGCTGCTGGCCGGGCGTGCCGGCTGGACGTTCCGCCCGCTCGACGTCGAGCGCATGCGCGAAGCGGCCGCGCACCTGATCGGCCTGCACGACTTTTCCTCGTTCCGCGCCTCGGGCTGCCAGGCGAACACGCCGGTGAAGGACATGCAGCACATCGGCATCGAGCGCCGCGGCGACATCATCGTGTTCACCGTGCGCGCCAGCGCCTTCCTGCACCACATGGTGCGCAACATCGTGGGCGCCCTGGTGTATGTCGGCATCGGCCGCAACGAGCCGGGCTGGATGGCCGAGGTGCTGGCCGCGCGCGACCGCGACGCCGCCGCGCCCACCTTCATGCCGGACGGCCTGTACTTCGCCAAAATCGATTACGATCCGAAGTGGGGACTGCCGCAGGAGGCGGTCTTGCCTCTGCCCTGGCTGTAATTCGTGACTCAACAACGCATGAATCAACAACGCACCCGCATCAAGATCTGCGGCATCACCCGCGAGCAGGACCTGCACGCGGCCGTCGTGCTTGGGGCCGACGCGCTCGGCTTCGTGTTCTACCCGAAGAGCCCGCGCTACGTCACGCCCGAGCGCTTCGCCGAACTGGGCCGGCTGGTGCCGCCCTACGTCAGCGCCACCGCGCTGTTCGTGAACGCCACCTTGGGCGAAGTGAGGGCGGTGCTCGATGCGGCGCCGGTGGCGCTGCTGCAGTTCCACGGCGACGAAACGGCGGAGGAATGCGCGCGGATTGCGGCTGTGGTGAAGCGTCCATTCGTGCGTGCCTTCCGCGTCAAGCCGGACACGGCGCACGCCGAACTGCTAGAATGCGAACTCGCATACCGCGCTGCCAGTCCCTGGTTTTCGAGTCTGTTGCTCGATGCCCACGTGGACGTCTACGGCGGCGCAGGAAAGGTCTTCGATTGGTCTCTTATTCCAAAAGAGCTCGCGCCTCGGGTCGTTTTGAGTGGTGGCTTGAGCGTGCAAAACGCGACTGACGCAACGGTCCGCGTACGCCCCTACGCCGTCGACATCAGCAGTGGTGTCGAGGAAGCGAAGGGGATCAAGGACGCCCGCAAGATCGCGGCCTTTGTCGCCGCGGTGCGGGCAGCCGATGCCACCCTAGCAAGAGAGCACCATCATGACCATCAAGGAAGTACAGGAAGTAGCCCTGGACGCAGCAGTTGAAGCAATCGCCGAGCGTGGCCCCAACGCCCTGTTCCAGACCACCGACTACCAGTTCCCCGACGCGCGCGGCCACTTCGGCCCCTACGGCGGCAGCTTCGTCGCCGAGACGCTGAGCCACGCGCTGGCCGAACTGAACGAGGCCTACGCACGCTATTCGCACGACGCCGAGTTTCTCGAAGAATTCCGCTACGAGCTGGCCCACTTCGTCGGCCGTCCGTCGCCGGTCTACCACGCCAAGCGCTGGTCGGAGCTGGCAGGCGGCGCGCAAGTGTTCTTCAAACGCGAAGACCTGAACCACACCGGCGCCCACAAGATCAACAACGTGATCGGCCAGGCCCTGCTGGCGCGGCGCATGGGCAAGACCCGCATCATCGCCGAGACCGGCGCCGGCCAGCACGGCGTGGCCACGGCCACCATCTGCGCCCGCTTCGGCCTCGAATGCATCGTCTACATGGGCGCCGAGGACGTCAAGCGCCAGGCCCAGAACGTGTACCGCATGAAGCTGCTGGGCGCGACCGTGGTGCCGGTGGAGTCGGGCAGCAAAACCCTGAAGGACGCGCTGAACGAAGCGATGCGCGACTGGGTGACGAACATCGAGAACACCTTCTACATCATCGGCACCGTGGCCGGTCCGCACCCGTACCCGATGATGGTGCGCGACTTCCAGTCGGTGATCGGCGAGGAATGCCGCGTGCAGATGCCGGAAATGACCGGCCGCCAGCCCGACTACGTGGTGGCCTGCATCGGCGGCGGCTCGAACGCGATGGGCATCTTCTATCCCTACATCGACGAACCGGGCGTGAAGCTGGTCGGCGTCGAGGCGGCGGGCGAGGGACTCGATTCGGGCAAGCACGCGGCTTCGCTGTCGGCCGGCTTCCCGGGTGTGCTGCACGGGAACCGCACCTATCTGCTGCAGGATGCGAACGGCCAGATTATCGAGACCCATTCGGTCTCGGCCGGCCTGGATTACCCGGGCGTGGGGCCCGAGCACGCCTGGCTCAAGGATTCGGCGCGCGCGCAATACGTGTCGATTACCGACGACGAGGCGCTGCAGGCTTTCCACGACTGCTGCCGCATCGAGGGCATCATTCCGGCGCTGGAATCCTCGCACGCGATTGCGTATGCGGTAAAGCTGGCGGCGACGCTGCCGCAGGACCAGAACATCCTGGTGAACCTGTCGGGACGCGGGGACAAGGACATGCACACGGTGGCGCAGAGGATGGGGCTGGATTTCAGCTGATCGATCCACGCATCCCTCATCCACACCGAAAGCACAAATATGTCCCGCATCGAACACACCTTCGCGACCCTGCGCGAACAGGATAAAACCGGCCTCGTCACCTTCATCACCGCCGGCGACCCCGGCCCCGAGCTCACCGTGCCGCTGATGCACGCCCTGGTCGAAGGCGGCGCCGACGTCCTCGAACTCGGCGTTCCCTTCTCCGACCCGATGGCCGAAGGTCCGGTCATCCAGCGCGCCTGCGAACGCGCCCTGAAATTCGGCATCGGCCTGCCCGACGTCTTCAACTTCGTGCGTGAGTTCCGCAAGACGAATACCAGCACGCCGGTAGTCCTGATGGGCTACGCGAACCCGATCGAGCGCATCGGCCCGGATGAATTCATCCGCTGCGCAAAAGAGGCCGGCGCCGACGGCGCCATCGTGGTCGACTACCCACCGGAAGAGTGCGAAGCCTTTGCCGACGCCATGCGCGCGGCCGGCCTCGACCTGATCTTCCTGCTGGCCCCGACCTCGACCACGGAACGCATCCGCCAGGTGGCCCGCTACGGCAGCGGCTTCAGCTACTACGTCTCGCTGAAAGGCGTCACCGGCGCCGGCAGCATCGACACCGAGGACGTGGCGCGCCGCGTGGCCGCGATCCGCGAACACGTGAGCCTGCCGATCGGCGTCGGCTTCGGCATCCGCGATGCGGCAACCGCCAGGGCCGTGGCCTCGGTGGCCGATGCGGTGGTGATCGGCAGCCGCATCATCCAGGAAATCGAAAACGTCGGCGCGGAGCATGCCGTGGCGGCAGTGCGCGATTTCGTGGGCGGCATCCGCACGGCGCTTGACGCGGCCTGAGGCAGGCGCACCTTCCGGGTCCGCCCGGCCACATGCCAAACCGGCGCCAGACACGTCTGCCGCCGGTTTTTTTATCGACGCATTGCCGGTGCATCGGCTTGAACGGATTCTGTCGCCCGAAGTCGAAGACAAAATAGCTGCATTTGATTACTTGTCCACTTGTCATCGCGTACGTTACATTACGTCAACAACAACTCTCGTACGGACGGGCACTCCCATGAAAAAGCAAGTCATCAGCGTTTCCATCCTGCAGAACGCCAAGGTCATGGCGGCCCTGTATCTCGTCATCTCGCTCCCCTTCACGCTGCTGATGATCATCCCGGCCCTGATGGGACAAGGGCAGGGCGCCGGTTTCTCGCTTGCGATGCTGGTCCTGATGCCGCTGCTCTACACGCTGATCGGATTCGTGTTCACGCTGGTCGGCGCCTGGGTGTATAACCTGATTGCGGCCCGTATCGGCGGTTTCGAGTTCACAACGGTCGAGGTCGCCAAAGAGTAAGCCATGGCGTAATTGTCAGAAAGCCAAGCGGTCGACAAGCCCGGCGCTAGCGGCTACACTACGCCCCAACTTCAGAAACGCCGCAAAGGAGATAACATGAGTTGGTTGGAAAAACTGCTGCCCCCACGGATCCAGCGCTCCGATGCCGCCAATCGCAAGACCATGCCGGAAGGCCTGTGGGTCAAGTGCCCATCGTGCGAAGCCGTGCTCTACCGCGCCGACCTGGACGCGAACCAGCACGTTTGCCCGAAGTGCGACCACCACATGCGCATCCGCGCGCGCGAGCGCCTCGACGCGCTGCTCGACGCAGGCGGCCGCTATGAAATCGGCCAGGAAGCGCTGCCGGTCGACACCCTGAAATTCAAGGACAGCAAGAAGTACCCGGACCGCCTGAAGGCCGCCATGGAAGCCACCGGCGAAACCGACGCGCTGATCGTCCAGGGCGGCTCGATCATGAGCCTGCCGGTGGTCGTGGCCTGCTTCGAATTCGAATTCATGGGCGGCTCGATGGGCTCGGTCGTCGGCGAACGCTTCGCCCGCGGCGCCCAGATCGCGCTGGAACAGAAAGTGCCGTTCATCTGCATCACCGCAACCGGTGGCGCGCGCATGCAGGAAGGCTTGCTGTCGCTGCTGCAGATGGCCAAGACCACGGCCATGCTGACCAAGCTGTCCGAGAAAAAGCTGCCCTTCATCAGCGTGCTGACCGACCCGACCATGGGCGGCGTGTCGGCCTCGTTCGCCTTCATGGGCGACGTCGTGATCGCCGAACCGAAGGCCCTGATCGGCTTCGCCGGCCCGCGCGTGATCGAGAACACCGTGCGCGAAAAGCTGCCGGAAGGCTTCCAGCGCGCCGAGTTCCTGGTGCAAAAGGGCGCCGTCGACATGATCGTCGACCGCCGCAAGATGCGCGAAGAAATCGCGCGCCTGCTGGCCCTGCTGCAGAACCAGGCTGCCGAAGTCGTCGCCGAATAACAGCATCGCACATCGCTCCTGACGGCCGGCCGTCCGCCACGCGGGCCGCCGGCCGTTCATTCTTCTGGGCCGCCGGCCGTTCATCCTTATTGCGTCTCAACATTAATCCATGCAAAACCTCCCCACCACCTTGCCCGCGTGGCTGGCGCTGATCGAGTCGCGCCACGCCGAAACCTATATCGACATGGGCCTGGACCGCGTGCGCGCTGTCAAGGAGCGCATGGGCCTGGCCTTCGCCTGCCCGGTGATCATGGTAGCCGGCACCAACGGCAAGGGTTCGACCTGCGCCATGCTCGAATCGGTCCTGCTGCACGCCGGCTACCGCGTCGGCCTCTACATCAAGCCGCACTTCCTCGACTTCAACGAACGCGCCCGCATCAATGGCGAAATGGCGGGCGACGACGCCATCGTCGAGGCTTTCGACTACGTGGAAGCCCAGCGCGGCGATATCTCGCTGACCTATTTCGAGTTCACCACGCTGGCCATCATGCATTTGATCTCGAAAGCCGGCGTCGACGTGGCGATCCTGGAAGTGGGCCTGGGCGGGCGCCTGGACGCAGTGAACGTGATCGACGCCGACGTTTCCATCGTCACCAGCATCGACATTGACCATGCCGACTACCTGGGCGACACGCGCGAGGCCATCGGCTTCGAAAAGGCCGGCATCTTCCGCGCCGGCAAGACGGCGATCTGCAGCGACCCGGTACCTCCAAGCACGCTGATCAAGCACGCCGAGGACATCGGCGCCGACTTGTGGCTGATCGGCCGCGACTTCAACTACCAGGGCGACCAGCAGCAGTGGAGTTGGGGCGGACGCAACCAGCGCCGCAATTCGCTGGCCTACCCGGCCCTGCGCGGCGCGAACCAGTTGCTGAACGCCTCGGCGGCGCTGGCGGCCCTCGAGGCCCTGCGCATGCAGTTGCCGGCCGGCGCCCAGGAAGTGCGCACGGGGCTGGCGCTGGTGGAACTGCCGGGCCGCTTCCAGGTATTGCCGGGCCGCCCGACTACGGTGCTCGATGTGGCGCATAACCCACATGCCTCTGCCACCCTGGCCCAGAACCTCGGCAACATGGGTTTCCATCGCTATACCTATGCCGTGTTCGGCATCATGGAAGACAAGGACATCGCCGGCGTGCTCGCCCCCATGGCCGGTCTGGTCGACCACTGGTGCCTGGCCGACCTGCCGTCGCCGCGCTCGGCAAAGGGCGAACAACTGGCCGAACAGGTGGCCGCGCTGAAGCCTGCCGGCGCCAAAGAAGAGGACTTTTCGGTGACCAGTTTCGCCGATCCGGCCGCCGCATTCGCAAATGCGGTGAGCCGTGCCGGGGAGAATGATAGAATTGTGGTCTTTGGCTCGTTCTATACCGTCGCCGGCGTGATGGCGGCCCGAAAAAACTCTCTTCACTGATTAAGACGCATGGGCTTGTTCTCGATCTTTAGTAAAAACAAGCAAGAAAGCACTGCCCAGGACAGTGGTCATTTCTCCCGCGACGACGACAACCTTGCCGAGCGCGCCCGCGCCAAGCGGGCTGCCTACGCGGGCGAAGCGGCAAGCGCCTCGCGCCGCAGCCGCAGCGGTGGCGACCCCATGCTGCCTGAGAAGAAGCGCGCACGGCGCCGCCTGGTAGGCGCGATCGCGCTGGCGCTGGCGGCTGCCGTCGGCCTGCCGATGCTGCTCGACTCGGAGCCGCGTCCGCTGGTGGGCGACATTGCCATCGACATCCCGGCCAAGGACAAGGCGCCGGCCCTGCCTGTGCCGCCGAGCCCGGTGCCGGCCGCCGACAGCGTCGACCAGGACGAGGAAATCATCGATCCGCCGGCACCGCCTGCCTCCACGCAAGGCACGACGCAGGGTACGACGCAAGCCGCGCCGCCGCCGGTGCGTACGGCCCAGGCGCCGAAGTTCGATCCGAAAGAGCTGGTGTACGCCGAGCCGGAACCGAAGCCGGCGCCAAAGGCGGAACATAAAGCCGAACCGAAGCCGGAACCGAAGAAGCCGGAACCCAAGCCTGTCGAGCACAAGCCCGAGCCGAAGAAGCCTGAGCCTAAGCTGGAGCCGAAGAAGCCCGAACCCAAGAAAACAGAAGAGAAAAAGCCCGAAGACAAGCCGCGTACGAAAGACCAGGACGCCGCGCGGGCGCTGGCCCTGCTCGAAGGCAAGCCAGCTGACAAGGCCGAGAAGCCTGCCGCCGCCAAGTCCGAGGCCAGCCAGCGTTTCGTGGTCCAGGTGGCCGCACTGGCGAGCCAGGACAAGGTGGCCGAATTGCAGGCGCGCCTGCGCGCCGCCGGCGTCAGCGCCCATACCCGCAAGTCGGGCGAGCTGATCCGGGTCCAGGTGGGGCCGTTCGGCAGCCGCGAAGAGGCGGAAAAAGCGCGCGCCAGGCTGAGTGCCCAGGGCTTCAGCGGTTTCCTGGTTCCGGTGTAAGCGTGGTTGGGGCAGCGTGACGATTTTCGATTATCTGGTATTGTTCGTGCTGATTTCCTCCGTCATCATCAGCACCATGCGTGGCCTGGTGAAGGAAATCCTGTCGCTGCTGGGCTGGGTCGTCGCCTTTGTGGTCGCGAATGCCTATGGCGCCCAGCTGGCGCCGCTGCTGCCGGAAATGATTCCCGGCGAAACGGTGCGCCTGATGGTGGCCTTTGTCGCCTTGTTCCTCGGCGTGCGCATCCTGATGGGATTGCTGGCGCTGGCGCTCGGTTCGGTGATCGAGGCGGCCGGGCTGACCCTGGCGGACCGCGGCCTCGGCGGCCTGTTCGGCCTGGCGCGCGGTGTTGTCATGGTGCTGGCCGCCGTCATAGTGTGTTCGATGACTTCCATCCCTCAACAAGCATTCTGGAAAGAAGCGCTTTTGTCGCCCCTGGCGGAGACCGGTGCACGCACGGTCAAGCCTTTCCTTCCCGCTGCCCTGGCGCAGCATGTTCAGTTTTGATCTTTCTGTAACGGCATTCAGTTCTTAGGAGCACACCATGTGTGGCATCGTCGGCGTCGTCTCGCAAACTCCCGTCAACCAGCTCTTGTACGACGCATTGCTGCTGCTGCAGCACCGCGGCCAGGATGCGGCGGGCATTG
>Ga0308160_10006587_pt1 | contig 11783 bp, 12 predicted proteins | sample PhyFR1_FD_201036 | JGI IMG/M metagenome (GOLD analysis project Ga0308160, IMG submission 201036) | Phyllosphere microbial communities from UC Gill Tract Community Farm, Albany, California, United States - DLSLF.R1 | ecosystem: Host-associated > Plants > Phyllosphere > Unclassified | place: USA... | reverse complement strand
ATTACTTCTTGTCCTTCTTCGCACCGTAGAGGCTGCGAGCCTGCTTGCGGTTCTTCACGGCCTGGGTGTCGAGGGCGCCACGGACGATCTTGTAGCGCACACCGGGGAGGTCTTTGACACGACCGCCGCGCACGAGCACCATCGAGTGCTCTTGCAGGTTGTGGCCCTCGCCGGGGATGTAGGCGGTGACCTCGGTGCCGTTCGAGAGCTTCACACGGGCGACCTTGCGGAGCGCGGAGTTCGGCTTCTTGGGGGTGGTGGTGTACACACGCGTGCACACGCCACGCTGCTGGGGGTTGGACCGCAGGGCGGGGGCCTTGGTCTTGACGACCTTCGGCGTACGTCCCTTGCGGACCAGCTGCTGAATAGTTGGCACTGGTTCTCCTCGTCGGATCTCGACGCTGTTCTCTCGAACGCGCCGAGTCGCGCTGCTCTCGCATCGCTCTGCTCTGTCCGGCTGATCAGCCGGCATCCTCGTCTCGGTGACCGAGACGGTCTGCCCGTCTCGGCCACGAGGTCGAGGGGGCTTTTATTCGGGCGCGCGGTCAGGCGCACACCCGAAAGAGCTTATCTTGCGGTAGTGCCTTAATCAAATGGTCGAGGGTCGGCGTGCCCCGGGTCGATGCGCGACACCGCGAGCGTGCCCCCGACGACGAGTCCGGCACAGATCGCCGAGCCGATCACGAACGGCGACACGGCGTACCGGGCGGCGAAGAGCAGCACCCAGACGAGCTCCTCTCGCACGAGGCCGTAGACGACTCCCCCGACGGCGAGCATCAGGACGTACACGAGGGCAGCGGTGACGATCGCGACGACGAGGAGGCGCGGTGCGGGCCCTCTAGGGTCGGTCACCTCGTCACCGGTGCCGGAGCGCGTCCCACCCGAGGCGCCCGGGCGGGCGAACACGGCGGGCTGGGCGGGGAACGTGCCCCGCACCTCCGGAGCCCTGTCGTCACGGGCGTCGGAGAGCGCCGCCGACCGCAGGAGCGACAGCAGGACGACGAGCACGGCGGCGGCGACCATCAGAGGGCCGAGCAGCGTGCCGGCGTCGGGCTCGTCGATCGGGTCGCGGTCGAGCAGCAGCGCCTCGAAGCCCGCCACCATGATGACGAGCGCACCGAAGAGGACGGTGCCCATGACGGCGTAGACGGCTCGGGACATCCTTCGAGGCTACGCGTCCGCGGGAGGCGCGGTGGCGTCGTCAGCGGACCGTACCGGCGTGCGCCCCGGCGTCGCCGACGTGGTGAGTCTGCTCGGCGTGCTGCGCGTGCTGCGCGTGCTCCATGACGGCGAGGGTGACGACGGCCATGGCGGCGGTGATGACCGGGACGGAGTCGATCAGCGGGACGGGCTGGGTCGTCGGCTGCGACGTCGGCGCGGCCGTGATCGCGAGCGGGGCAACCGGCGTGGAGGCGGCGGCACGGGCGGCTCGGCGACGCGCGCGCACCATCCGGACGAGGACGACGACCGCGATGACCGCCCAGAGCGCGTTCACGATCGTCGAGGGCAGCGCACCGTGGCTGGCGACGTTGATCGAGATGCACACCGAGCCGACCAGGTTGGCCAGTTGGTAGACGGGCCCGTTGGGCAGCTTGCCCAACGAGAACAGGGCGTAACCGGCCAGGACGACGACGGCGCCGACCCAGCCCAGGACCTCGAAGACCACGCCTCTTCTCCTCACGATCGCGCAGCGGACGATCGATCATAAGGGGGCTCGGACGGGGTTCGGAACCGGCGGACGAACCCCAGTCCGAGGGGGGCGCGACTACTCGCCGGCGGCGGTGTCCGAACTCGTGTCGTCGGTGCCCTCGGCGGTGGTCGCCGGCGTCTCGGCGGCCTGGTCGGCCTGCGTCGCGGCGGCGTCCTGGAGGACGTAGACGAGACCGCCGACGGTCCACTGGTCGGGGACGGCCGACGTGTCGCCACCTTCGGAGCTCCCCGTGCTGGCGAAGGCGGTCACCAGGAAGAGGCGCGAACCCCCCTGCAGCTTGGAGAGGAAGTCGCGCGCCTGGGAGTAGCTGCCGGTGATGCTGACCGTGATCGGGATCGACGAAAAGTTCGCCGCCGTGATCTCGGGGTCGGTCACCAACTCGGGCGCCGTCGGCATCACGGGGGCCGCGGGAGTCGCGGCCGCGCCGTCGGTCGCGCCGTCGGCACCCGTCGCGGCGGAGGAATCGGTTCCAGCGGTGCCGGTCGCCGTCGTGTCGGCGACGAGGGGCTCGTAGGACACCGCGTCCGTCGACGTGAACCCCGTCACAGTGGTGCCCGAGGCGTCGGCCAACTGGTCGAGCTCGGTCAGGAAGGCCGACAGGGCCGCCTGGGACGGGACCGAGGTCGTGAGCGTCCCGAGCTCGGATTTGAGGGTCGGCAGCTCGACGTTGTCCTTCTCGAGCTGCGTGAGGCTCTGCCTCAGGCTGCCGTTCTGCTGCTCGACGGTCGACTGCTGCTCACCAGCCACCGCGGCAGCCACCAGTTGGGGCTGGACACCGACGAGGAATCCGAGGGCGAGGACGACCACACCGGTCAGAGCGGCGGCGATCAAGAGCATTCGGTTGCGATCCACGATCACTCACCGGCCTTCTGGTCGAAGCGGCCGGAGAAGGCGTCCGCCGTGATGTGCATGGTGATCTCGGCCCGGTAGAGACCGTCGTCGAGGGTGACCGAGCCGGGTTGTGCATCGGCGAACCCGGGCAGGGTCGCCAGCCCGTTCAACCAGTCGGGAACCGACGGCAGGGTGGGGCTCGTCGCCTGGAACGTCAGGGTGGCGACGCGGGACCCCTGGAGGGGCGCAGTCGACTGCGTGTACTGCGCCAGGGGCGAAGCCTGGTCGAGCGAGACGCTGACGATCGTCACCCCGACCGGCAAGGTGCCCTGGACCTTCTCGAGGTACGTCGGCCAGTCGATGTCGGTCGAGCCCCCGACCTTCTGGGCGGCGATCGAGATGTCGACCTTCGTCTGGGTCGCCTTGAGGTCGGAGTACTTGGTCTGCGACATGAGCAGCGCCTGCGTCTCCGCCTGGGCCATCGCCAGGGCGTCCTCGGCCTGCACCCGCTGCATGAAGGCGGCACCTGAACCGATGGCGGCGACCACGGCGACGACGAGTACGCCGGCCCAGGCGCGCCGCGTGAACCCGGCCGCACGACGCTCGGCGCGGACCTCGGGAGGGAGCAGGTCGACGCGGGGCGCGCCTCCTACGGTGATGCCGTTGTCTTTTCCGCCGGATCTCATGCTGCGCTCCCCAGGGCCAGGCCGAGGGCCACGGTCAGGTCGGTCGACCGCGACCGCAGGGCGGCCTCGTCGAGGTTCTTCGCGAAGCCCACCGTCGCGAACGGGTCGGCGAGGGCCACCGGCAGGCGGGTGACCTCGCTGAGCGCCTCGGGCAGGCCCGGCAGGGCCGCTCCCCCGCCGGCGATCATGATGCCCGCGACCGTCTCGGTCGGGCGGGTGTTGACGTAGTACTGGATGGTGTTGCGCAGGCTGCCGAGCAACTCGTTGACCGATTCGAAGATCGCGGCCGACGCGGCCTGCTCGTCAGGCGTCGTGACGGTCGTGGCGAGACCACGGCCGAACTTGATGCCCTCGGCGACCTGGGCCGAGACCTCGAGCTTGGTCGCGACGGCCTGCGTGACGTCGTCGCCACCCGAGGGGATGATGCGGACGAACTGCGGCACGCCGTCGGCGATCATGATCACCGACGTCGTGCTGTGGCCGATCTCGACGAGGGCGACCGTGCCCGCGATGCGCGGGCGGGTGACGAGGAGGCGCGTGTTCGAGAACGGGATCAGGTCGACCCCCAGCGTGGTCAGGCCGGCGAGTTTGCTGGCCTGCACGTTGCCGAGCACGGCGTCCTTGACGGCCGCGATCAGCAGCCCGTGGACGACGGGACCGTTCTCACCGAGCCCCTCGGCGTAGGGGTAGAAGTCGAGCAGGGCGTCGGCGACCGGGACGGGCAGCATGTCCTGCACCTGGAACGGCAGCATCTCGCGGATGCGGTGGTGCGAGGCCTTGGGCACCGTCATGTCGCGGGCGAGCACCCGCTGGTTGCCCACGCCGAGCACGACGCGCTTGCTCTTGAAGCCGCCGGCCGACCAGAGCTGCTTGAGCGTGCCGGCCATGGTCTGCGACTCGATGACCTCCCCACGGCTCGCGGCGCCGTCGGGCAGCGCGACCTCGCTGAAGCGCACGATGGTCGGCGTGGCCTTGTGAGCGTCGGCGACCTCGACCGCACGCACGAAGCGGCTGCCGATGTCGATGCCCACGATGTTCTTGCCCATCAGTTCTGCTCTCTGTCAGCTCGCCGGGTCATGCCAGGCCGAGGAGGGTGAGGTACGCCGTGGCGACGGTGCCGCCGGCGAAGACGCCGACCCAGGCGCCCGCGAGCATCCAGGGTCCGAAGGGGATGCCGCCCGTGCGCTGCACGCGTCGGGTGACGAGGAGGACGACGGCGAAGAGGCCGCCGAGCAGGAATGCCGCGAAGGCGCCCACGGCGAACTCGCCCCAGCCGAGCCAGGCGAGGTACAGGCCGAGCACGCCGGCGAGCTTGACGTCGCCGAAACCCATGCCGCCTGGGTACGAGAGGGCCGCGATCAGGTAGAAGGCGAAGAGGGAGGCCAGGCCGATGGCGGCGCGGGCGAGTGCTGCCCAGTCACCGACGAGGATGCTCGAGACGACCAGGAGCGCGCCGCCGACCGCGTACGAGGGCAGCACGATGGCGTCCGGCAGACGGTGGTGCTCGAGGTCGATCACGGCGAGGGCGACGCTCACCCCGGCCAGCCAGAGGAAGGCGACGAGGGACAGGAGGCGCGACACGAGCGGAAGCGCCTCGGTCGGGACGTCGAAGACCGGCCAGAGCCGGGCGGCGACGAGCACGAAGAACAGGCCGGTGGCCAGCTCGACGATCGGGTAGCGGGCCGAGATGGAGGCGCGGCAGTCGCGGCACTTGCCACCGAGCGCGAGCCAGCTGACCACGGGCACGTTGTCGCGGCGGCGGATGGGTGTCGAGCAGCCGGGGCAGGCGCTGGCGGGGCGCGCGACGGACAAGCCCGCGGGAAGCCGGTACACGACGACGTTGAGGAACGAGCCGATCAAGAGGCCGAAGCCTCCGGCGAGGAGGACGGCCACGGTCCAGGGTGCGGCGGTCATTGCGAGGCTCCTGTCGAGGCAAAGGCGGCCCGCACCTCGGTCTGGGTCGTGACCCCGTACGACGTGGTCACCGGGCTCAGGAACTTCGGCGGCGCGAGGTAGCGCAACCGGGTGTCGTACGCGTAGGCCTTGATGTAGCCGTTCGAACCGTTGCGGACGACACCCCGGTATGCCTGCGCGATCGAGCCCTTCACGGTCAGTGTGCCGCGGTCGCCGCCCCGGCTGTAGTTCTGGACCAGGAACGAGTGCTTCACCGAGATGATGGCTGCGTCGATCTCGCGATCGGAGTCACCGAGCATCGAGCCGCCGGACGAGTTGACCGGGTTCCAGACCCAGGCGACGCCGTCCGAGGCGAGGCCGAGGATGTTCGTGCTGGCGTTCGTGGCCGAGTACGTCAGGTCGCCCGTGACGTAGAGGTAGTTCTGAGCGGCGATGGTCAGTTGCCCCTGGAAGGTGCCCTTGACGAAGACGTCTCCGCTGCGGGCGCCGTACGCGCAGGAGCCGTTGCCCGGCCCGCCGGCCGTCAGCGACGTCGGGACGGATTCGTTCGCGAGGGGATAGCCGACGTGGTTGTTCGAGCACGACGATTCGGTGAGGTCGCCCGACGAGGCCCATGCGTTGACGTTCGATTTCGCCGTCCCGGACGCCGGGACGGGGATGTTCTGCACGTAGATCAAGTTGTTGGCCGGAACGGGGATCGTCGCACCACCAGGCGAACCGAGCGATCCGGTCGCGGTGCCGGGCAGGCCGCAGGCGGAGTCCGCGGGGTTCTTGGTGGCGTCCGTGCTGCCCTCGGTGGCAGCGGCGTTCGAGAGACGGGTCGCCTTGGTGTACGGCGACTTGACGGTCATCTTGCCGTCAGCCGTGAAGACGATGTCGGTCGGGCCCGTGTAGAGGCAACCGGGCCGCGGCACCTCGGACCCGAGGTCGGTGCGCGTCTCGCGGACCTTGTCGTTGTTCGTGTCGGGCATGGTCACCGTCGCGACCTGGCCAGGCTCCCCCTTCTCGAACTTCTGGCCCGAGCAGGCACTGTTGTTCGAATCGACCTTCGCGTAGGTACGCCCCGAGGTGGGGTCGGCCGTCGTGACGGTCTCCTTGAAGGTCGCCGAGCAGACGCGCATGGTGTCGTTCGAGTGGGCGGGGCCGTAGATCGTGTCACCACCGCTGAAGGCGATCTCGCCGCAGGAGTCGGTCTGGGTGCGGCCCTCCCATGCGTGCTTGGTGCAGTCGGCGTTCGTGCTGCGTGTCAGGGTGGGGTCCTGCGACTCGATGTCGGTGAAGTACAGGTAGTCGATGAAGCCCTTCTGCCTCAGGTCGGCGATGACGCTCCTCGTGGCACCCCCGACCTTGCCGGTCGCTCGGATGCGCAGCGCGCCCGAGGCCACGTACTTCGAGTTGTCGACCTCGTAGCGGAACTGGGCGCGATCGCTGCTGCCCGGCACGGTGGCCCATGTACCCGACAGGCCGTACCCGAAGGCCTTGTTGGCCTGCTTGTCGGTCGGCAGCGTGAGCACGCTGCCGGTCGACTTGCTGAACGGCGCGTTCGAGTCGCCGTACTGCTGGTAGCTGTTGTCGTTCGCCAGACGCGCCTGGTACTCCTCGACGCCGGCGTACGCCGCGGCCAGTGCCCCGATCCAGTTCTGGTCGGCCGACGACTTCTTGAGTCCGCTCGTGGCCACGGTGAGGGCGGTGGCGGCCATGATCACCAACACCATGCCGAAGATGATGGTGATGGCCATCGCCATGCCACCGTCCCGGGTGGGACCTGCGAGGCCCAGGCGTTCGCGCAGGGTGTTCATGAGCCGGCTCCCCCGACGAGGTTGGACAACGAGACCGTGGTCTGCAGCGTGACGGCCTGACTCGAGCGGGTCGTGGTCCGGTCGACGGTGAGACTGACCTGCACCGACGCGATCAGGGGCAGCTGTGCCGCACCCAAGGCGCCGGTGGCGTCCGGCGTGAGTGCCACGCCGGCGAAGTCGTAGTAGGTGAAGAGGGGCGTGCCGCTGCTGGCGGTCGTGAGGACCGCGCCGCCGAGGGTGCGCTTCGTCGGAGTCGAGACGAACTGCCAGAAGTCCGTCTTCAGCGGCGTGCCGACGACCGTCGTCTCGACGAGACTCCGGTCCGCCGCCACGGAGAAGGTCACCTTGCGAGGCACGGTGGTCAGGGAGTCCGCGCCGTTGACGGCCGTGGTCAGGGTGAGGCTCTCGGTCGTGGCCAGGCTGAACGACGTCGCCTCGGTGCCGCCGGGCGTCGGGATGGTGCGGGCGGCACGGACGACCCGGCTGACCTCGTTCATGCTGTTGGACGCGACACGGGTGTTGGCGTCGATGCCGCGTGCCTGCGCCGTCGCCTTCGTCAACGAGATGAAGGTCGTGGTGACGATGGTGACGATGAGGCCGAAGACCATGATCGACACGATGAGCTCGGCGAGGCTGAGCCCGTCGTCCCCTCGGCCGAAGCCCGTCGTGCGGGCACGGAGCCTCGTCGACAGCCCCGTCACGAGGCGGGCCTCGGGTCGAGGGTGACGACGTTCGCCAGGGTGCCCGTGCCACCGAAGATCGCTCCGATGATGCTGCCGACCAGACCGCTGATGGTGATCGCCCGCAGTGACGAGGTCGACGGCCCCGAGGTGATGGCCCAGGTGCCGTAGGGCAGGGCGATGGTGACCTGGTTGCCCGACGCCTTGTTCTTCACGTCGAAGGTGTACGTCTGGGTCGCCGCACAACCGGGGTCGCCGTTGAGGGCGGTCGTGGACCGGGCCTGGATGACGGTGTCGCTGCCGGAGGCGAGCTTGACGGTCGTGACCCCCATGGGCAGGGCGTACGTCGCCGCTTTGGCCGACGCCGCGACGTAGGGCGACCTCGACGCGCCCTTGCCCGCAGCGTTCACCGGCCACGCGGCCGGATCGGGCGACAGGCAGCTGCCACCCTCGGCACCGACCGGGCGATAGTCGCCGGCGATCATCTGGTAGCCGGTGGTCTGCGGGAAGAGGTAGACGTCGCTGACGCTTCCGGTGACCGTGTAGGGGGTGGGGCCTCCCAAGACCGTGGTCTTCAGGTCGTTCGGCAGCAAGAAGGTACCGCCCGAGTAGTTGGACGCGTAGCGCAGCGTGAAGTCGTCGCCCAGGTCGTAGGTGAAGGACGCCCCGGCCGAGTCGCCCTTGACGACGTTGATGCCGCTCTTGACGGGTGACTGCGCCTGGTAGGCGTCACGCCACGGGGCGGCGTCCGACCGCGAGACGGTCACCTTGTAGCTGCCGGGCAGCACCTTGATGGCGACCGCGCAGCCGTCGGCGTTGGTGAGTCCCGGCTTCGACGCCGACGTGAGGGCCTTGCCGGGCGTCGTCGACTTGTCGTCGGGTTCGACGGTCACCACCAGGCCGGCCACGCCCGCACCGGTGGTGTCCTTGACCCCGATCAAGATCGTGCCGGTGTCCTGGTCGTTGAGTCGGCTGTTGGGCGCGAGGATCGTGTCGCTGCGAACCGGGTTGGTCGGTGAGCGCATACCCGTCCAGGTCACGGAGATCTGCAGCCGCTTGTAGAACAGCGAGCCGTTGCCCGCGGCCGCCATGGGGGTGCACGTCGTGTCGACCCCCGTGGTCGTGATGAAGGCCGCCGTCTGGGCGACGGTGAAGACGGTCCCGTTGACGGTCGTCGTCGTGGTGTTCGACGACACCGAGACGACGTCGCTGACGCCTCGAGCGGTGTCGACCGCCTGGGCCGCGAGGTTGGCCGCGACCTCCCGGTTGCGGTTGTCGCTGGACAACGCCAGGGTCGTGCCGACCGCGACGATGGAACCGACCGAGATGATCGCGAAGACCAGGAGGGCGACGACCACCTCGACGATCGACAGACCGGCCTCGCGCGCCTCGGGGTCGAGGGGACGCAGGCGAGTGCAGATTCGCTGGAACATGGTGGTTCACCTCCCGGTCGGGTCAGGGGTGGATGCGAGAGACGCGGGCAGGGTGTCCTAGCACGACACCCTGCCCGCGGTCGGGTTCGTCAGCAGCCGGTCGGCTTGGTGGCCGTCGGGCCCACGACACCGGCGGAGTCGGTCACGTAGAACTTCTTGGCGGTGTCGCTCGGGGCGTTCGCGACGAGGCAGAAGGCACCGTTGTTCGCCGTGGTCGGGGCAGCACTGAAGGCCAGCGACTTGGTGTTGTCGCCGAGGGCGAAGCCGTACTTGCCGAGCGTGGTCGCGTCGAGGGTCGGAGCCGTGGCCGTCCCGTTGTCGGTCTGGTAGGCGATGACGGCCGTTTTGATGTTGCTGAGGTCGGACTTGACGGCGGCGTCCTTGCTGCTGCTCTGCACACCCAGGTACACCGGGATGGCGATCGCGGCGAGGATGCCGATGATGATCACGACGACGAGGAGCTCGATCAGGGTGAAGCCCTTGTCCTTGTCGTCGGCGAGGTTCTGGCGGCGGGCGCTGAGCTTGCCCATGAGGGTGAAGTACATGTCGCTGGTCCTGTTCGGTCGGGTGCGGGGAGTGATGCCCGGTGATCGGGTGAGGCGGTCACTGAGCTCCCGCCGAGATCGATGGTGCCAGCTGGGAAAGTGCCCGAGAATCCCTTGGAAGGGGGGTTTTGGGCTGCGACACGGCCCCAGTTCGGGTATCCCCCGAAAGGCCGAAAACCGCAGGTCAGCACCCGTCTGCGGGGTAGACCGCCCGGTCGCGAGACGCCCGGCACGAGATGGAGGCGCGAGCCGGCCTCGTGAGCCGGCCCGCGCCTCCTGCGGGGGTGCCTGGTGCGTTACTTGATCAGCGACGTGATCTGGAAGATGGGCAGGTAGAGCGCCACGATCATGCCGCCGACGACGACGCCCAGGAAGGCGATCAGCAGGGGCTCGATCAGGGCCGTGAGCGACTCGGTCGTCGACTTGACCTCCTGGTCGTAGAAGTCCGCGACCTTCTCGAGCATCGTCTGCAGCGAACCGCTGTCCTCACCGACCGAGATCATCTGCGTGACCATCGACGGGAAGACCCCCGACTCGGTCAGCGGTCCGGCGATGGACTCGCCCTGCCGCACCGACTCGGCCACCTTGACCAGCGCCTCCTCGAGCACGTAGTTGCCGGAGACCTCGCCCACGATGCGCAGGGCCGTGAGGATCGGCACGCCGGCCCCGATCATGTTCGAGAAGTTGCGGCTGAACCGCGCGATCGCGATCTTGCGGAACAGCGCCCCGAAGACGGGCAGCCTCAGCTTCAGCGGGTCGAGGAACGCCCTCACCTTGACCGAGTTCTTGTTCGTCCGCCACCAGATCGAGAACGCGATGCCCACGACGATGCCTGCCGGCACGACGTACGGCATCGCCCGCGACGCGTAGACGAGCATCATCGTCGGCAACGGCAGCTGACCGCCGAGGTTGGTGAACATGTCCTGGAAGATCGGGACGATGAACAGCAGCATGACGACGACCGCGACGAGCGACATCACGAGCACGACGACGGGGTAGGTCATGGCCGACTTGATCGTCGACCGCAGCGCCACCTCCTTCTCGAAGTTCTCGGCCGTCGACTCGAGCGCCTTGTCGAGGAACCCGCCGGTCTCGCCCGCCTTGATCATGTTGATCATCAGCGGCGGGAAGTCCTTGTCGTGCTTGCCGACCGCGTCCGAGAACGAGACGCCGGTCTCGACGTCGTCGCGCACCTCGGCCATGATCTTGGCCAGCCGCTTGTTCTCGACCTGGTCGGCGAGGATCGTCAGGGTGCGCAGCAGCGACAGCCCCGAACCGATCATGGTCGCCATCTGGCGCGACATGACCGCGATGTCCTTCATCTTGACCGCACGGTCGCCGAGCCCGGGGATCGACACCTCGCGCTGCAGGCCGGTGCCGGCACCCGCCTCGCTGATCGAGATCGGCTGCACGCCCATCGTTCGGAGGCGCGTGATGACCGCGCCCTCGCTCGACGCGTCGACCTTGCCCTTGACGACCTTGCCGGCCCCGTCGCGCCCCTTGTAGGCGTAGGCGACTGCCCCGGCCATCAGGCGGCCCCGCCAGAGAACGAGTCGCCGAAGTCGATGCCGCTGTCGAGGCCCTGGCTCTCGGACTTGTTGATCACTCGCGTCACGAGGCGGTCGAACCCTTCACGGTCGTGCACCTTCTCCATCGCCGCCTTGTGCGTCACGACGCCGGTGTTCACCAGGTCGGCGAGCTTCTGGTCCATCGTGTGCATGCCGAGGTCACGGCCCGCCTGCATCGACGAGGCGATCTGGTACGTCTTGCCCTCGCGCACGAGGTTGCCGATCGCGGGGGTCATCATCATGATCTCGGTCGCCACGACCCGGCCACGGCCGCTGGCCTTGGGCAGCAGCGTCTGACAGACGACGCCCTGCAGCGTCGAGGCGAGCTGCGTGCGCACCTGGTCCTGCTGGTACGGCGGGAACACGTCGATGACGCGGTCGATGGTCTGCGCCGCGCTCTGCGTGTGCAGCGTCGCGAAGACGAGGTGACCGGTCTCGGCGGCGGTCAGCGCGACCGAGATGGTCTCGAGGTCGCGGAGCTCACCGATCAGGATGACGTCGGGGTCCTGCCGCAGCACGTGCTTGAGCGCCGCCGCGAAGCTGTGGGTGTCGTGCCCGACCTCTCGCTGGTTCACGAGCGACTTCTTGTGCTGGTGCATGAACTCGATCGGGTCCT
>Ga0308160_10006586_pt1 | contig 11783 bp, 10 predicted proteins | sample PhyFR1_FD_201036 | JGI IMG/M metagenome (GOLD analysis project Ga0308160, IMG submission 201036) | Phyllosphere microbial communities from UC Gill Tract Community Farm, Albany, California, United States - DLSLF.R1 | ecosystem: Host-associated > Plants > Phyllosphere > Unclassified | place: USA... | reverse complement strand
GTCGCGAGACCGGTCCCGCGAGCCTCCGGGGCGGTCAACGCGGTCACATGCGCGACGCCCAACGGCCACGACCGGTAGCCGGCGACGGCGAGGACCCGTCCGTGCTCGCGCACCGAGAACAGCGGCGAGGTGATGCCGAAGATCCCGCTCTCCGAGGCTTCGTCGTCGCCCACCTTCGACAGCAGCGACTCGATGGCGGGGTCACTCGCCTTGCTCGCCACGACGTCGATCTCCTCGGCCGGTCGGAACCGCCCGGGCAGCAGGTAGTCGAGGGTCGCCGGCCCGAGCACCTCGGCGACCTGCACCCGCGAGCGGAGGAACTCGACCGTTCCGACGCTCCTCGGTGACTCGTCCTCGATGGCGAGCCGCCTGGCGGTGTCCTCGTCGGGCACGATCGCCAGGGCGCTGCCGTCGATCTCGACGACGCCGATCCATCCGGGCGGGCACGCCATCGAGCCGGCGTTCACGACGACGGCGACCCGGCCGGCGGAGAACCGCGCGGTCGGCGAGGCGAGCCCCTGCCAGAGGCGTCGCACCGTCGCGAGCACCCGCGCGTCTTCCTGCTGCATAGGCCAACCCTACCGAGGCCCACCCGTCTCCCCACCGCAGGAGATCGGCCCGACAGCAGGACCGGACGGGCCGAAGCGTCCTGCTGCGGGGCGGATCTCCTGCCCCGGAGCGGGTGAGGGTGCCCTTCGTCACATGAACGGCGCGGAATGCCCGGATGGGTAGGATGATCGCTGGGCCGCTCGTGCCCGCACCGACTTCCCCAGGAGATCCGATGGCATTGATCGTGCAGAAGTTCGGCGGGTCCTCCGTCGCGGACGCCGAGAGCATCAAGCGCGTGGCGAAGCGCATCGTGGAGACCCGCAAGGCGGGCAACGAGGTCGTCGTCGCCGTCTCGGCGATGGGCGACACGACCGACGAACTGCTCGACCTCGCCCACGAGGTGACGCCCATCCCGGCGCCCCGCGAACTCGACATGCTGCTGTCCAGCGGCGAGCGCATCTCGATGGCGCTCCTCGCGATGGCGATCAGCAGCATGGGATACGTCGCACGCTCCTTCACCGGCAGCCAGGCCGGCATGATCACCGACGCCCAGCACGGCGCCGCGCGCATCGTCGACGTCACCCCCGTGCGCCTGCGCGAGGCCCTCGACGACGGCGCCATCGTCATCGTCGCCGGCTTCCAGGGCTTCAACCGCGACACCCGCGACATCACCACGCTCGGTCGCGGCGGCTCCGACACCACGGCCGTCGCGCTCGCCGCAGCCCTCGACGCCGACGTCTGCGAGATCTACACCGACGTCGACGGCATCTTCACCTCCGACCCCCGCGTCGTCCCGAAAGCCCGGAAGATCGACCGCATCTCCAGCGAGGAGATGCTGGAGCTCGCGGCCTCGGGCGCCAAGGTCCTCTACATCCGCGCCGTCGAGTACGCACGCCGCCACGGCGTGACGCTCCACGTCCGGTCGTCCTTCAACAACAACGAAGGCACGCTCGTCCTCAACGACGCGAGCCGCAACAACCCAGGAGCAGGTGAGGCACCCATGGAGCAGCCCATCGTCGCCGGAGTCGCGACCGACCTCAGCGAAGCCAAGATCACCGTCGTCGGTGTCCCCGACCTGCCGGGCAAGGCGGCGGAGATCTTCACGATCGTCGCGAAGTCTGGCGGCAACGTCGACATGATCGTCCAGAACGTGTCGACCGCCGTCTCCGGCGTCACCGACATCTCGTTCACCCTGCCGAAGCCCGAGGCGCAGCAGGTCCTCCGCGCGCTCGCGGCCGAGCAGGAGCGGGTGGGCTTCTCGGCCATCCAGCACGACGACCAGATCGGCAAGCTCGCCCTCGTCGGGGCCGGCATGCGCACGAACACCGGCGTCTCGGCGAAACTCTTCGAGGCGCTGAGCGCAGCGGGCATCAACATCGAGATGATCTCCACCAGCGAGATCCGCATCTCGGTCGTGACGCGTGCCGACACCCTCAACAAGGCCGCCAACGTGGTCCACTCCGCGTTCGGTCTCGACGGCGAGGACGAAGCCGTCGTCCACGGCGGCACCGGCCGCTGAGCAGGCTCGTCCACAGGCTCCGGAACCAAGCCGACCACGGACCGACGGGCGGGATCCCGCCGATCCTGATGCAAGATGGTTCACAACAACCCCCTGAAACCAGAGGAATCCCCATGAGCAACGGTGTACGTGTCGGTGTCGTCGGAGCGACCGGTCAGGTCGGCAAGGTCATGCGCCGCCTGCTGGAGGAACGCGAGTTCCCGATCAGCGAGATCCGCTTCTTCGCGACGGCTCGTTCGGCGGGCACGACGCTCCCGTTCCGTGGCCAGGACATCGTGGTCGAGGACGTCGAGACGGCCGACCCGAGCGGCATCGACATCGCCCTGTTCTCGGCCGGTGCCACCGGCTCCCGTACGCAGGCTCCGCGGTTCGCGGCTGCCGGTGCGCTCGTCATCGACAACTCGAGCGCGTGGCGGATGGACCCCGAGGTCCCGCTCGTCGTCAGCGAGGTGAACCCGCACGCCATCAAGGACGCGGTCAAGGGCATCGTCGCGAACCCCAACTGCACGACCATGGCGGCCATGCCGGTCCTCAAGGTCCTCGACGCCGAGGCCGGGCTCACCCGCCTCATCGTCAACACCTACCAGGCCGTCTCCGGGTCCGGGCTCGCCGGTGCGGCTGAACTCGCCGGCCAGATCGAGGCCGCGGTCGCCCAGGGCGACCTCACCCGACTCGTCCACGACGGTTCGGCGATCGACTTCCCGGCTCCCGAGAAGTACGTCGCCCCGATCGCCTTCGACGTCATCCCGCTCGCCGGTTCGATCGTCGACGACGGCCTGGGCGAGACCGACGAGGAGAAGAAGCTCCGCAACGAGAGCCGGAAGATCCTCGAGCTCCCCGAGCTGCTCGTGTCGGGCACCTGCGTGCGCGTGCCCGTGTTCACGGGCCACTCGCTGTCGATCAACGCCGAGTTCTCGCGCGACCTGTCGCCGGAACGTGCGATCGAGCTGCTCAGCGACGCCCCGGGTGTCCAGCTGTCGGACGTGCCGACGCCGCTCGAGGCCGCCGGTGCAGACCCGTCGTTCGTGGGTCGCATCCGTCCGGATCAGAGCGCGCCGGCCGGCAAGGGCCTCGCCCTGTTCATCTCGAACGACAACCTCCGCAAGGGTGCCGCCCTCAACGCGGTGCAGATCGCCGAGATCGTCGCCGCCGAGCTGCTCGCACAGCCCGCGACGGTCTGACCGGCCCTCCCTCCACCCGATCGGGGACGACGACATGGCCCGCCAGCGACCACGCCTGCGCCGACGCTGGTTGGCCGCGTTCATCGCGGCGGCCATCGCCGTCACCGCGGTGATCACCGTGAGCGGTCTGCGTGCCGACGTCCAGCAGACGACGGTCGCCCGCGCCGACACCTCCGGCTCCGAGGTCGCCGTCGGACCGCTCGTCGCGTTCTACGGCGACTCGTACACGAAGGGCTCGGCAGCGTCGTCGCCCGCCGCGCGCTGGTCTTCGCTCGTCGCGAAGGCTGAAGGCTGGACGGAGTACAACGCCGGCTACCCGGGTCTCGGCTTCGTCCGCAAGCGCGACAAGGTCGGTGACGTCACGGCCGACGTCATCGCGCAGCACCCCGAGGTCCTCATCGTCGCGCTCGGCATCAACGACAACTTCGAGTGGACCGGCAACGAGCAGGCGATCCGGGAGGCGATCCTGCCGGAGTTCCAACGGCTGCGTGACGGGCTGCCCGGCACCCGCATCATCGTGGTGGAGCCCTGGTGGTACACCGCTGAGCGACCGGCGTCCGTCGAACAGATCATCGGATGGGTGCACGACGCCGCCGACACCATCGGGGCCGACTACATCTCGGGGGCGTCGCACTGGCTGGACGACGACCCGGCGACGTGGATCTCCGCCGACGGCCTCCACCCGAGCGACGCCGGGTATGCGCACCTCGCCCAGCGCATGCTCGAGGAGCTCGACGCCCTCACCCCTGCGCTCCCCGGACGCTGAGTCCGCGTCACCGCAGGCGGCCCGAAGTGTCTCGACATCGAGCGATCTCACTGCACGCGATCAGCGACAGCACGCGGGTGGAGAGCTCGGGCCTCGCCGCGACTAGACTGCTCTGGTGACCGAAACCATCGACGTAGCCCTCATTGGTGGTGGCATCATGAGCGCCACGCTCGCCGCCCTCATCCACCAGGTGCAGCCTGACTGGAAGGTCGAGGTGTACGAGCGCCTGAGCGACGTCGCACTCGAGAGCTCCAACCCGTGGAACAACGCCGGGACGGGCCACGCCGCGCTGTGCGAGCTCAACTACATGCCGCAGGACGCCCACGGCCAGGTCGACCCGGCGAAGGCCATCGGCATCAACGAGCAGTTCCAGCTCAGCCGCCAGTTCTGGTCGCACCTCGTCGAGGAGGGCCTGCTCGGCGCACCCGACACCTTCATCAACCCGACCCCGCACATGACCTTCGTGCGCGGCGAGAAGGACGTCGAATACCTGCGGAAGCGCTACGAGGCGCTGAAGGATCAGCCGCTCTTCGCCGGCATCGAGTTCTCGGAGGACCCGGCCGTCATCGCCGAATGGGCTCCGCTCCTCATCAACCGTCGTGCCGTCGGCGAACGCATCGCGGCCACCCGGATCACCGCGGGCACCGACGTCGACTTCGGCTCGCTCACGCACAAGCTCTTCGGTGCAGCACCGAACACGCACGTCCGTACCAACCACGAGGTCCGGTCGCTCAAGCGGTTGAAGGACGGCACGTGGCGCATCCGTGGCCGCCAGACTCTCGGTCGTTCACCGATGGAGATCAACGCCCGCTTCGTCTTCGTCGGTGCCGGCGGATGGGCGCTCAAGCTGTTGCAGAAGTCCGGCATCCCCGAGATCAAGGGCTACGGCGTCTTCCCCATCGGCGGGCAGTTCCTCCGCACCGACAACCCCGCGGTGGTCTCGAAGCACCAGGCCAAGGTCTACAGCCAGGCCTCGGTCGGTGCCCCGCCGATGTCGGTCCCGCACCTCGACACCCGCGTCGTCGACGGTCAGGCGAGTCTCCTCTTCGGCCCGTACGCGACGTTCAGCCCGAAGTTCCTCAAGCGCGGATCGATGCTCGACCTCGTCACCCAGGTGCGCCCGCACAACCTCCTCCCGATGCTGGCGGTCGCGAAGGACAACCCGAGTCTCATCACGTACCTCGTCGGGCAGCTCCTGCAGTCCCGGAAGCAGAAGATGGACAGCCTCCGCGAGTTCCTGCCGACGGCCAAGGACGAGGACTGGTACCTCATCGAGGCCGGGCAGCGCGCGCAGGTGATGAAGAAGGACAAGGCCAAGGGTGGCGTCCTACAGTTCGGCACCGAGGTCATCACGGGTGCGGACGGCACAATCGCGGGACTGCTCGGCGCTTCTCCCGGCGCTTCGACGGCCGTACCGATCATGCTCGACGTCCTGCGCAAATGCTTCCCCGACCGGATGACCGCGTGGGAGCCGAGGCTCCGCGAGATGATCCCGACCTACGGTTCGACGCTGAACGACGTCCCCGCGACGGCCGCGAAGGTCCTCGAGAGCACCGCCGAGGCCCTCGACATCTCGCTGTAGCCGCCCCACGGGCGCTCGCCCGGTCCGTCGTCGGATGCGACAGGTGAAGCTTGGGACCCTAAGCTTGCCTGGTGGCGAAACTGTACTTCCGATACGGGGCGATGAACTCCGGCAAGAGCACCGCCTTGCTCCAGGCGGCGTTCAACTACGAGGAGCGCGGCCACCGCGTCCTCCTCGCCAAGCCGTCCCTCGACACGAAGGGCGACGCCGCCATCGTCAGTCGCCTCGGTGTGACCCGCGACGCCGACTTCCTGCTCGGTCCTGACGACGACGCCGTCCGAGTGTTCGCGGAGCACCGTCGCCGCGTCGTGCAGGAGACCGGAGAGGACGTCAGCTGCCTGCTCGTCGACGAGGCCCAGTTCCTCCACGGGGAGCAGGTCGACGACCTCCTGCGCATCGCGTTGCTCGAGGGCATCCCGGTGCTCGCCTACGGCATCCGGACCGACTTCCAGACCGTCGCGTTCCCCGGGAGCCGGCGTCTCCTCGAAGTCGCCCACAGCCTCGAAGAACTCAAGACGATCTGCCGGTGCGGTCGGAAGGCGATCTTCAACGGCCGCCGGTTCGGCGACACCTTCGTGTTCGACGGCGACCAGGTCGCCATCGACGGCACCACCGTCACCTACGAATCGCTCTGCGGCGTCTGCTACCTGCAGGAGTCCGGCGGTCGACTGTCCAGCACACCCACCGTTCGTCCCATCAGCGAAGGATCACACGCATGAAGCTCTCCGTCATCGGCTGCGGCTACCTCGGGGCCGTGCACGCGGCCGCCATGGCGTCGATCGGGCACGAGGTCGTCGGTATCGACGTCGACCCGGCCAAGATCGAGGCGCTCGCCGCCGGCCGCTCGCCGATCTTCGAGCCCGGTCTGCCGGAGCTGCTGCTGGCCGGCGTCGAGTCGGGCCGCCTGCGCTTCAGCACGGACATGGCCGACGCGGCCGGGGCGACCATGCACTTCGTCGCAGTCGGTACGCCGCAGAAGGCCGGCTCCAACGCGGCCGACCTGCGCTACGTGGACGCTGCGGTGACGGCCCTCCTGCCGCACCTGTCGGCTGGTGACGTCGTCGTCGGCAAGTCGACCGTCCCCGTCGGCACCGCTGCGCGCCTTGCGGAACTCGTCGCCCCCACCGGCGCCGTGCTCGCCTGGAACCCGGAGTTCCTGCGGGAAGGCTTCGCCGTGCAGGACACCATCGCGCCCGACCGACTCGTGTACGGGCTGCCGCCGGCTCCCGAGGACGCCGCCGTCGCGCGAGCCGCCTTCGACGAGGTCTACGCCCAGGCGCTCTCGACCGGCACGCCGCTCGTCGCCACCGGCTACTCGACCGCGGAGCTCGTGAAGGTCGCGGCGAACGCGTTCCTCGCCACGAAGATCTCCTTCATCAACGCGATGGCGGAGATCGCCGAGGTCACGGACGCCGACGTCACGGAGCTCGCCGACGCGATCGGCTACGACGCTCGGATCGGCCGCCGCTTCCTCAACGCCGGTGTCGGGTTCGGCGGCGGATGCCTGCCGAAGGACATCCGGGCCTTCACCGCTCGTGCCGAGGAGCTCGGTCGTGGCGAGTCGGTGGCGTTCCTCAAGGAGGTCGACGCGATCAACCTGCGTCGCCGTCAGCGCGTCATCGACCTCGTCGTCGAGGAGCTCGGCGGGAGCGCCTACCGGAAGCGGGTCGCGGTGCTCGGGCTCGCCTTCAAGCCCGACAGCGACGACGTCCGCGACTCGCCGGCCCTCGACGTCGCCGTCGGGCTCAACGGCCTGGGTGCGGAGGTGCTCGCCTTCGATCCGGAAGCGGTCCCCAACGCGCGTCGACTCCACCCGCAGCTGACGTTCGCAGACTCGGCCGAGCAGGCCGTGACGGACGCGGACATCGTCGTCGTCGTGACCGAGTGGAAGGCGTTCCGTGCCCTGGACCCCTCGGCCGTCGCCGAGTTGACCGCGGGCAAGACGATCGTGGACGGACGCAACTGCCTCGACGTGGACGCCTGGCGGGGTGCCGGGTGGCGTTACGTCGGTCTCGGTCGCCCGTGACCGGCGACGAGTAGCCGGACGACGAGCACGATCGTCGCGCCGAGCAGCCCTCCGGCTGCATTGGCGTAGACGTCGGCGATCGTCGCGACGCGCTCGGGGAGCAGGGTCTGTCCGAGTTCGATCGCGACCGAGAACAGGGTCGTCGTCAGCGGTGCGATCCACCAGAGCCGCAACGGCAGCTCCAGGGCGAGCAGCGCGCCGAGCGGGATGAACAGCACGACGTTCGCGGCCGATTCGACGAAGCGGTAGTCGAACCAGTCCGGCGCGCCCGCGGCCTGTAATCGGTCGAGGATCGCGAGCAGCGTCGTCCGGCCGTCGGCGTCGACGGGCGTGGGCCAGAACGCGATGCCGAGCATGACGCACAGGCAGAGCAGCAGCAGGATCCCGATCACGATGCGCGGCGTGCGGGTCATCTGCGGTGCGGCTCCAGATCGGTCGACGAGCGTGCTGACGGCATCCCGCAATCGTAGGCCATGAGTGGCCGGGAGCCCGGTCGCCGCATGCGCCGTCCACCCCTGAAAGGGGGCGTGCACCGACCCTCGGAGGCCGTCATCCGGCGGTTAGGCTGTGCCTACCCGAACAAGGAGCACTCTTGGCTGACCCACGCCCGGCGACGGCCGGCATCCGCCTGCCCGGCCATCGGCGTTCGCGTCTGTGGTGGATCGCACTCGCCGTCCTCCTCGTCGTCCTCGCGCTCGGAGCCTGGCTCGGCGTCCGGGCGTCCCTGGCGAAGAACGCGCTCGAAGCCGCCCAGTCGGAGGCGAAGTCGCTCCAGTCGGCCGTACTCAAGGGTGACGCGAGCGGCACCGAGGCAACGCAGCGTGCCCTCACGAAGCACACCGGCGAGGCGGTGTCGCTGACGAGTGATCCCGTCTGGCGGGCGGCCGAGGCGGTCCCGTTCCTCGGCGTGAACTTCTCCGCGGTGCGACAGGCTGCCGCTGCGACCGATGACGTCGCGGTCGATGTCGTGCCGAAGGTCGTCGAGATCGCGGATCACGTCAACCTGTCGTCTCTGCTCCCCGGGGACGGCTCGATCGCGACGGAGCCGCTCCGCGCCGTCGCGCCGACCGTGGCCGAGGCGGCTGTAGCGGCTGACGCCATCGCCGGGCGTGTGGACACGATCGGCACGGATGGTGCGCTGCCGGTGGTCGCCGACGCCGTCGAGAAGCTCACCCGGACGATCACCGGTGCGTCCACGATGCTCGACACCGCCGCGCGGGCCACGGCGCTCCTGCCGGACATGGCGGGCGGGGCCGGGCCTCGGAACATCATGGTGATGATCCAGAACAACGCGGAGTTGCGCTCGAGTGGCGGCATCGCCGGGGCGGTGGCCCTCATCCACGCGGAGAACGGCGTCATCTCCTTCGTCGGTACCCGGGGGAGCGACGACTTCTCCGGCTTCCCGGCCCCCGTGCTGCCGCTCACCCCGTTCGAGCAGAACGTCTACACCGACAACCTCGGCCGGTACATCCAGGACACCAACCTCACGGTCGACTTCAGTCGCACCGGGGAGCTCGCCGCAGCCATGGGGACCCAGGTGTTCGGCGTGCCCATCGACACCGTGGTCGCCGTCGATCCCTACGTCCTCGCGCACCTGCTGGAGGCGACCGGGCCTGTGGCCCTCCCGGACGGCACCGAGCTCACCGCCGACAACGCGGCGAAGACGCTGTTGAGCGACGTCTACGCCCGGTTCCCGGACCGGCTCGTGCAGGACGCGTTCTTCGCCGCGGTCTCGGGTGCGGTGTTCGAGGGGATGATCTCCCGCTCGCCCGACCCCGCCGCGCTCGTCCAGGCCCTGTCCGAGTCCGGCGCGGAGAACCGTCTTCACGTCTGGAGTGCGGTCCCCGCCGAACAGGCGTTGATCGCCCAGACGAGCCTCGCCGGGATCCCGCCGACGACCGACGACGCGGCCGTCTACACCGGGGTCTACCTCGAGGACCTGACCCGCGCGAAGATGGACTACTACCTGGAGACGAACGTCGACATCCGCGACGCCCGGTGCACGAAGCACGGCGCCGAATACGTCGTCGCCGTCACCCTGACGTCCACTGCGCCGGCGGATGCCGCGACCTCCCTGCCGGACTACGTGACCGCGGGCGGGCGTTTCGGCACCCCCGCGGGAGACATCGCGACGCGCGTCGTGATCCACGGTCCGCTGGGCGCAACCCTGCTCGGTGCGAGCGACGGCGAGGACCTGCCGGTCAAGGCCGTGACCGACCCGAACGGTCGTCTCTACGCCCAGACCGACGTGACCCTCACTCCGGGGGCGACAACGGAACTCGTCTTCACGGTGCTCGCTCCGAAGGCCTCCGACGTACCCCCAAACCTGGTCACAACCCCCGGAATCACGGGCAAAACGACCATTTCAGCCTTCCCTCGGTGCGGCTCCTGACATAGCATGACAACACCGCAGGAAGCCACGCACCCGAATTCGTGACCCTGGGGAACCTCGCGCGGACGCCCACCCGAAATCGGCGGACGCAGGGGGTATTCGACGTTCCTTGGGGATATCAACATGAAGCGCACCCTTGCCCTAGCATCGCTCTGCCTCCTGGCAGTCTTCGCGGCCCCGACCGCCGCGAGTGCAGCGACCGACTCGTCCACCTACGGCCCTGCCGGCTGTGCGACCCTCACACCGGTGTCGGTGACCCAGGGGGAGTCGACCGTCTTCCGCTGCGACGGCACCTTCGATCCCGGCACTCCGGTGACGGTCACCGTCGCCGGGCCCGGCTGCAGCATTCCCGCTGCGAAGCCCAACACCGCCGGCGCGACCGAGCAGGCCGCCGAGCAGAGCGCCGTGCCGACGTCCGGCACGTTCAACACCGACGCCGCCCGTGCGTTCGCGGTGACGATCGAGACCAGCAAGACCGCCTCCGGCACCTGCATGGTCACGGCGACCCAGGGCGCGACCACCGAGAGCGCCTCGTTCCAGGTCTCGGAGCGCGAGTTCGCCTCGACCGGCTTCGACGGTGGAGCCCTGCCGTGGATCGGCGGAGGCCTCCTCGTCGTGGGTGCCGGCGTCATCGGTGCGATGGCGATCCGTCGCCGCAAGACGGCCTGATCCGTCAGTCGGGATCCGTGGTCCGAGCGGTCGTCCGCTCGGACCACGGCCTGACCGGAGGGCATCTCACCCTCCTGGGCTTCGGCGTGGCACGGTCCTCGCCCGGCTTGGCGTCAGGCGGACAGGTCGTACCCCCAAAGGTGGTCACATCCGCGGAATTCCGCGGTTTTCCAGCCCTGGCGAGATGGCGGCTGCCCTAGCATGATGACGGCCATGGAGGCCACGAGTGATCAGCGCTCGGCTCCAGGCCCTGTCCGCATGTCGCATCACGCAGCGCATGCGCCATCCGCACACCAAGGGGCCCGCACATGAAACGAACTCTCTCCGCCGCCGCACTCGTCCTCCTCGCCGTCGTCGCGCTGCCCACCGCAGCCAACGCGCTCGAGGGCGACAGCTACGGTCCTGGCAGCTGCAACTCGATCACGCCGGCGAGCGTCGCGCGCGGCGCGGCGGTCTCGTACTCGTGCTCGGACTTCTGGGCGGCGAACCAGACGGTGTCGATCACCATCGAGTCCTCCGCAGCCGGTGTCTCCGCTCGCACGCTGTCGACCGTCGCGGGCGAGACCGGCGACATCCAGGTCTCCATCGACACGGCTGCTGACCCCGCAGGCACCTACACGCTGACCGCGACCCAGGGTGCCGTGACCGACTCGTCCGACTTCACCGTTCTGGACCCCGCGGACGCCGCTGCGGCCGCTGCATCGGCATCCGACCCGTCTGCCGGGGGCAACGCCCTCGCCGACACCGGGTTCGCCGGAACCGCCCTCCCGTGGGTGGCCGGAGGGCTCCTCGCCGTCGGTGCTGCTGCGCTCGGTACCGTGGTCGTGCGTCGCCGCCAGCAGGCGTGAGATCACGGATCGGCCGGGCGGCGATGGCGGCGCCCGGCTGATCCGGTCCGGGATCAACCGATTCCAGGAAGTGGCGAACAGCCGCTGAAAAATCGGCTATCCTAGACAAGGCCTTCGGGCCATCGGGGTGTGGCGCAGTTTGGTAGCGCGCTTCGTTCGGGACGAAGAGGTCGTGGGTTCAAATCCCGCTACCCCGACAGTACAAGCCCGGCAGATACGCAAGTATCCGCCGGGCTTCTCTGTTTCCCGGG
>Ga0308160_10006584_pt1 | contig 11785 bp, 13 predicted proteins | sample PhyFR1_FD_201036 | JGI IMG/M metagenome (GOLD analysis project Ga0308160, IMG submission 201036) | Phyllosphere microbial communities from UC Gill Tract Community Farm, Albany, California, United States - DLSLF.R1 | ecosystem: Host-associated > Plants > Phyllosphere > Unclassified | place: USA... | reverse complement strand
GGGCCAGGTCACCGGGGGGTGGGGTGAACACTTGGCTGGTTGCGGGGAAAAGCCCCTCAAAGATGCCAGAATAACTGCGAACTGCGAACTGCTACCGAAAACCGAAAGAGGTGAGAGCCATGCTCATCAAGCACACGAACTACAACAACGCCGGTGAGCTCCTGGCTCCCCTGCCCGCGGACCTGAACGCCTGCCAGCCCGGCATCGGCGGCACGCCCACTACGGAGCCCGGCTACTACCACCGGTTCCGCTTCGAGGGGAAGACCAAGGCCGAGCGCCTGGCCAAGATTCGGAAGTTCTTCTCCCGCATGAACGACGTCCCCGGCTACAGCACCCTCCAGCTCAAGCCCTACGAGATCGAGGTAGGCAGCCACTACCGTGCCGGGATGGACATCGTCTACGTCATCGAGGCCCCGGGTGCCCGGTAGCCCCACACACTCCCGAGTCTCCTTCCGTGAGACTGCGGTACCTGCGATACGGGCCGCCCGGCTTCTCGTCTGCAACGGCAGCGAGGCCGGAGCGGCCCGTATTTTTTCAGCCCAGGAGATCCGCCGACCGGCCCGTGCCGGCACGGCCCACAAAAAATCGGAGGGTCCCCCTCCCACGGGAAACCCTCCGACAAAGACTGCACTCCAGCAATCCCTCACTGACCCCCGCACCAGGCGGAAGAGTCATGCCCAGAATATCCCGGCCGCTACGCCTAATGCAACACTGTAGTGGCCATAAACCAACGAAATCATCAGGAGTCACCACCATGAAAAAGGCCCCCGTCCGTTCACGCGCCGCGAAGTTCGTCGGGGCGGGCATCCTGGCCGCATCGCTTCTGGCGGTGACGACCGGATGCGCCGCCGGCGCCACCAGCGACGCAGCGCCCGCTGCGACCGCCTCCACCACCACTGCAGCGGCAACCCCCTCCCCCGAGGCGAAGAAGCCGCTGAGCACGCAGCTCGTCAGCATCATCGACGCCAACACCGTCGAGGTCCTGCCTGTCAGCTCCAAGAACGGCCAGCCCACCGGGGAGCCCTCGCTCAAGGTCCGCATGCTCGGTGTGGCTGTTCCCCAGGGAGACACCTGCGGTGCCGCCGAGGCCCTTGCCAACCTCAAGTCAGTCCTCGCTCCAAAGGCACCGATCACGGTGACCTACGAGCCGACGCTGGCCAACGATACCGACAAGGACGGAGCCCAGCTGGCCTACGTCGTTACCGGCGGACGCTCGGTCCAGGACATCGGCCTGCGAATGGTCACCGAAGGCTTCGCCTCCGCGGTGTACCCCCAGGGCGCCTCCGCTCCGGCCAAGTTCAGCCAGTACACCTCCGGTGCCAAGAGCGCTGTCGATCAGAAGCTCGGCATGTGGGCGAAGTGCCCCGCGCCGGCGGCCTAGACAGGCCGATGAACGAAGGGTGTAGCGTTTCTGCCGCAAAATCGCTACACCCCCAAAATCACCGTGATTCCGGGGCCGGATAGCCCTTCGCACGCGCCGGACGATGAACCTGTAGCGTTTCTGAATTTCAGAAACGCTACAGGTTTTTTCTTGCCGTTACTGGGCAAAAGCACCCCAAACGGCTCGTGTAGCGGTTGTATCGAATTCTCCGGACTCTATGGATGTGCGTGTGCGTGTGCGCATGCGTGTGTGCAGGAAAACCAAAATTTGGCGATACAAACGCTACAACTGGCTCGAAATGCCCCTGCTTTCCAGCATTGGCAAGGATTTCGGGGTGTAGCGTTTTTTTGAGAGAGACTCTCTAAAAAGATACACACCCACCCTTTCTGAGCCCTCAAAATCCCCGGAATTCCGGGCTTGAGCGCCCTTGGGAGGTGTGTAGCGTTTTTTTCCAGGCGGAAACGCTACAACCGATACATTTTGGAGCCGCAGCTGGCCGCTGCGGTGGCCTGCTGTGACCGCCCGCCTTCCACTCAGAACCTGCCCAAAACCTGTGCCATGGCTGGCCAGGGCCAGCCTTCATGCTCTCCCTGCGGGAGAGCTCAGCGCGCGTTGCGCGCTCGGGGGCATGGTTGGCTTCGGGTGCCGTGGCACCCTCCCTCCCCCATGCCTTACCCCCTCATTCCCTCTGACAGATCGGACGCACCATGAGTACCGAACTCATCCCGGTGGCAAAATTCACCCCCGGTGTCGTGGCTGACGCCCGACCCACATCCCGCATTCACGAGCCGCCGGCCGTCGCCGAAGACGGCCGGATCAGCCCCCTGGCCATCGCGGCTGCAGTATGTGCCCTCCTGGGGTTCCTCAACGCCGCCGGCTTCGCTGCGGCCATAGTCCTCGGTCATGCAGCCCGCATCACCATCCGTCGAAGCGGTGGCCGCTACCGCGGCCGCCGACTGGCCGGGGCAGCACTCCTGGTGGCGTGGACGCCGGTAGTTGCGGTCGCCCTGACCTTCGGACTGATGTTTGCGGTGGGCTTGAACACGATGGCCCAAGGGCACTAACCGTCCAGCCGTGGCTGACGAACACCTGCGGTGACGCTACGTCCACGTTTATCAGCCTGAACGGCCCGTATCGAAGCTTGCCTGATAGGCCCGATATACATAGACTCTTCACCAGCGGTTTCCTGCAAAACGAGTCGATTCACACTCCCACAACGTGACTCTTCCCGGCAGTGGAACAGCCCTCACACCCCCGAAAGGTCTACCTATGGCCCGCCCACAGAACGACATCATTCGGAGTGTCACCACGGACTACCTGGCCACTCTGGACCCGAAATCCCCGCCCACGCCGGCAACGATCGAGAAGACCCTCATTGACCTGGTCAACGGAGAGATCTTCGTAGAGAACACCGGGCGTGACCGCGACAACAGAATCACCCCGCTGCGTACACTCACGACGTCCCAGATAGCCCAGGTCATGCTGAGGCTGCACCGGGTCGTCCGCATCGCACCCTCCGGCAAGAACAGCGACCCTGACCTGGACATGCTGGCCATCTACGCGGCATCCGGCGACGAGCAGGGGATCTACCTCACCAGCGACGACATCTTCCGCACGGTCGCCCGCGGCTACAACTACTCCCTCACGACCAAGGACTTCAAGGAAGTCCAGGCCGCGCTCACCGACGGGGCACCCCGGAAATTCCGGTGCAACGACCGGAACATGGTCCCGGTCAAGAACGGCGTCTTCGACTACCACTCCAAGACGCTGAGGGACTTCAGCCCCCAGCTGGTCTTTCTCTCGAAGGCGGCCATCAACTACAACCCCAATGCCGTCAACGTGCCGATCACCCACCCGGGCGACAACACCGTCTGGGACGTCGAGTCGTGGATGAAGACGCTCTCGGACGACCCGGAAATCGTTGAGCTGCTCTGGGAAATCCTGGGCGCCATCATCCGGCCCCACGTCCGGTGGAACAAGAGCGCCTGGTTCTACTCCGAGATGGGCAACAACGGCAAAGGCACCCTGTGCGAGCTGATGCGCAACATCACCGGACCGTCAACCTACGCCTCGATTCCCCTGAGTGACTTCGGCAAGGACTTCCAGCTGGAGCCTCTCGCACGGGCCTCCGCGATCATCGTTGACGAAAACGACGTCGGCACTTTCATTGATAAAGCAGCAAATTTGAAGGCGATCATCACCAACGACGTGATCTCCATCAACCGCAAGCACAAAGTCCCGATTGCCTACCAATTCTGGGGTTTCATGGTGCAGTGCCTCAATGAATTCCCCAGGATCAAGGACAAGTCCGAATCCTTCTACCGGCGGCAGTTGTTCGTCCCCTTCACCAAGAACTTCAAGGGGATCGAGCGCAAGTACATCAAGAACGACTACCTCCACCGCGAGGACGTCCTTGAATACGTGCTGCACCGCGTGCTCCACATGAACTACTACGAACTCTCCGAGCCGGAGGCCACGAAGATCGTCCTGGACGACTTCAAGCTGGCCAATGACCCGGTGCGGGCGTTCTTCCAGGAGTTCGAGGACCAGTTCGCCTGGGACCTGCTGCCATTCCCGTTCCTCTACGAGCTGTACCGGGCGTGGTTCACCAAGACCTCCCCTTCCGGGTCGCCCATCGGACGGAACGTCTTCATCAGCCACATCGTCACGCTGAGCGAGGAGTCCACCGGCTGGTACTGCGCCAGTAAGGAGACTCCGGTCCGGCCCGGGTCCAAGATGTCGACACCCGAGCCGCTGATCGTCGAATACGCGCTGAAGGACTGGACGAACAAGACCTACGGGGGCGCCGATCCGCTGAAGATCGCGCTGCCGTGGCCGCTCAAACCGAACTACCGCGGACTGCTCCGCAGGGACCCGCTGCCCGACCCCCTGTCACCGACTCCGTCAACCCCTGCCGGTCCCGACGACATGGACCCCTTCATCGACCGCTCAGAAACACCCTTCGCCGCCGGCGACGACGCAGAAGCTGCCGCGGCAGCCGATGAGTCCGAGCTGGCAACTTCCACCGCCTAACCCACCACCAAAAGGAGGTCACCACCATGGCTGCACAGCCCAAAGCACCGGTGACATCACGCAACGCCCTCATCACCTACTACGACATCGAGTCACTGAAGAACGTGTTCACGCTGTGCACCTTCACCCCTCACCTGAATCAGGTCGAGGTGTTCTACCTGGTCGACCCGTCGGAGGTGGACGTCTCCGCGCTGCTGCGGCAGCGGGGGATGAACATTCCGTTGGCCTGGAAGGTCCTGACCGATAAGAACCCGGCCTACGCCGGCGGCCCCGGCCAGCGGCCCGTGATCTTCTGGGACCTCTCGACCCTGGAGGCCAACGAGCGGCTGGCCACCATTTTCGGGCTCTCCGATGCCGAGTTCGTCAACAACCCGGGGTCAGCCTCGACCTACCCGGCCGCGTTCCGCCCGGTCTGCGACACGGATCCGGACTATAAGCCGCTCACGGAGCACCCCTTCCTGGCGGGCTACAACTCCTTCTCGTACGACACCGTCATGCTGGCGGTGTACCTGATGGAGGCGTTCGCCCACATCGGACCGGGGGCCGCGTTCATGCCGGTCAAGGCCTCGGACATGCGCCGGCACAACGACGCGCTGTTCAGCGCCGAATTCCGTGCCTACATGCCCGGGTACCTGACCAAGGGGCCTGTGTCGCGGGGCGACGGCTGGAACTCCCAGGTCCAGCGGATCCGCCAGGCCATGTTGAACAGCGGCCGGCACCTCGACATCGCACGCCTGAACGAAGCCCAGCAGTTCGTGAGCCTCAAGCGCCTGCTCGGGATGCTCGGCCGCCAGATCCTGGAGTCCGACAAGCTCGGCGGACACAACGCCGAGATCACCACGGAGGAGGAGCTCCTGGACCTCCTGGCTTACAACGTCTCCGACGTCGTCGGCCTCCATGCGCTTCTCCAGCACCCGACCTACGCCAGCGCCTTCGACCTCAAGAAGGCACTGCTAGACGAGTACCCCGAAACGATCTACGAGAAGAGCTTCAGCGCTTATGCACCGGACGAGAGGCCCCACAGGGTGCGTCGCGGCCGGCTGACTCCGGATTCCTCATCTGCCAAGTTCGTGGGACTGATTCTCAGCCCCTACGGGCACCTGAACGACATCGAGACGGTGAGCTTTCTTTACCCCTCGGAGAAGGTCGCGCGGGAGCAGGGGATCCAGCGGGTCAACGTACTGGAGGCCTCCAAGGAATTCTTCTTCGAGAACATCCAGGACGAGGCCGCCAGAGCTGAATTCATGAAGGTCCACGACTACTACGCCTCGATCGAGGGCAGGAACTTCAACGACTCGGAAGAGTACCGCGAGGCCTACCCCAACTCCCGGCTGGCTGTCTCAAACCTTGCCAGCGTGCCGAAGGCGCCGAACAACCTGCGCTATTTCGCAGCTGACGGCACACCGTCGACCTGCTTCGCCACCTTCTCCGTCGGTGGCATCCATGGGGCCGAGGCAAACACCGCGGCGCACAGCGCAGACCTCATCGCGTACTACGAGGCCGAGCTGGCGCTGAAGGAGGCCCAGGAGTTCTTCCCGGCGGCCGCTGACCTCCTCACAGAGGCCAAGCGCCAGGCGGCCGAGATCGAGCTCCCGGACGGCACGCGGATCAACTACAAGTCGGTCCTCCTGGGGAGCGACCCGGAGAAGGTCCACTACCGCAAATCGGCACCCAAGGCCGAACCGGGTCACGAGTGGATGATCGCAGCGGCCCAGGCGTTCTACCCGGACGCCGCCGACCTTCTGGTCCTGGCCAAGCAGGACCCGCACATGGTCACCCTCCCCAACGGCAGGGTGGTCGACTACACCGCGGTGCTGGCCAACACGACCCAGAAGGCTGCTGCGTACCGCCCGGCTCCCAGAGAAAAGTTCCCGGTGCTGTTCTCCACCAAGTCGGATGGATCCAACAAGCTCACCCCGAAGTACACGTACACCTCGGCCGACGCGGCGACCCATGAGGACTTCACCAGCTACTACCCGAACATGCTGCGGAACATGAGCGCGTTCTACAACGAGGAGCTCGGAGCCGACCGCTACGCGAAGATCTTCTTCGACAAGGAGCGCTACGGGCGCGAGATGAAGGCTCCGGGCATCAGCGCCGCGGAAAAGGCTCATCTCTCCGCTCTGCGCAACGGCACGAAGCTGATCCTCAACACGGCCTCGGGCGCCGGCGACACCACGCGCAAGACCCCCATCCGGATGAACAACGTGATCATCTCGATGCGGATCATCGGGCAGCTCTTCTCATGGCGTATCGGCCAGGCGCAGACGCTGGCCGGCGCGCGGATCATCTCCACCAACACCGACGGCCTGTACTCGGTCCTGGACCCGGAGATCAACAACCGGGTGCTGGCAGAACAAGCCGCGCTGATCAACGTTGACATCGAGCCGGAACCGCTGCTGCTCGTCAGCAAGGACTCCAATAACCGGCTGGAGCTCGAAGTGCCCAAGGACCCCTCCCGGCCCTGGGAAACGAAGATCATCTCCGCGTCCGGCGGTTCGCTGGCCTGCCATGCAGGTCCGCACCCGACAAAGTCGCTGGCACATGCCGCTGTCCTCGACCATGGCTTGGCGCACTACCTGCGCCTGATCATCGGCGGCTACCGGCCGGAATGGCGCAGTGGCCCGCTGTCGATGACAGAGCCGCTGGACCGTCGAATAGGCTTGAAGATCCTGACCGACGTCATCGCCAATGACGACCCGGTCCACGCAGCCACGTTGTTCCAGAACGTGATCGCTGCTTCCATGGGGTCCATCACTTACCCGTTCGCCTCGGATGTCCTGGCGGAGGGGGATGATCCGGATACGATCCGAAACCCGCGGTCGCTGCAGCACGTCAACCGGGTCTTCATCGTCAAGACAGGGACCCCCGGAGCAGTCAGCCTGCGTGCCGCCGGAGCATGGGCCGTCAATGCCGCGTCGGCCATCAAGCGCAGCCGGGATGGTGAACCCACGGTGACGACCGATCCCGTGGCACGGCAGATCCTGCGCGAGCAGGGCCTCGCCAGGGATCACGTCGACGCCGTGCAGAACAACCTGACGATGCTGCCGCAGAACCAGGATGTAGCTGTCCGGAAGATCACTGGCCTCGACCCGCAGTGGAGCGCGCTGATCCTCAACGATGACCTCCACTGCCTCGGCGCCGACCGGCTCCAGGAACTCCTCAGCCAGCTCGACCTCGACATCTACAACCAGATGCTGGCCGAGTCCTTCGAGGCCAACTGGATGAACATCTGCGCGAACGAGGAGCAGCCGGCGACGGCGGTCGCCGTCATCGCAGAACCCGCCACGGAGGTCGTTGCGGCGTAAGCACCTCCCCACCCGGCAGCGGGCGGTGGTCCGGACTGAAGAGTTCGGGCTGCCGCCCGCTGCTGTTTCCACCCCCCACCGACCCAGGAGCCTCCTATGGCCACGACACCCGAGGGCAGAGTCGAGAAGCACCTCTTCAAACAGTGCAAGAAGCTTGACTTCGTCTGCCTGAAATTCACCTCGCCGGCCAACAGCGGCGTACCCGACAGGGTCATCATCGGCAACGGCCTGACGGTGTTCCTGGAGCTCAAAGCCCCCGGAGAGACTCTCCGCACCCTGCAACACGAGATCGTCGCCGAGATGATCAGCCACGGGGCCATCGTCCGCGTCGCCAACACCAAGGCCCTCGTGGACGAGCTGCTGGCCGAGATTATTGCGGGCGCTGTCACTTCCACGGTGCTCCCCGAGCGCCGCAAGGCCCGCGTCTTCACCCCTCGGCCGGGAGCCAGCGAAGCGCTCCTGCGCGATCAACTCGCCGTGTCCCTCCCGACGGCTATGCCCGCCCAGGTCGACGAACTCGTGGCCATGGCCACGACAGCCGGCCGCAACATCAATGCCGCGCGCAAAGCCGCTGCATCCACCCCATCCTGAAAGGAGGTCCACCGTGGCCGCCAACACTCCCACCGAATTCACGCCCACCGAGGAGCTCATCCTCGACATCCTCGTCGCCCGTTACCGTCTTGGGGAGACGTTGTGGACCTTCGACTCGCGCAACATGCCGGCTCTGCGGAAGCTCGAAGCCCGGGGTCTCATTGAGACCACCTCCGGCGTCACCGAGAACACCGTCCGGGCGTTACTTACTGACGCGGCGCTCATCGAAGAAGGCGCGCACTTGTTCGTCCCCGGCACCACCATGCGCTACCTGCCCGATACCGCCGAACTTGACGACATCTGGACCAAGAATTGCCTGGAACAGCTCGTCGAACTTCCCCAGCATCAGTGCTCCACGGATCCGCGCGCCATCAACGCCGCCCACGTACTGATGATCCAGATGATCGCCCGCCGCCATCCGCTTCACCGGGTGTTGCCCGAGGAAGACGGCGGAATCACCCTGAAGCGCGAGTGGGAAAGCGGCAAGCCGGAGACAACGCTGACCATCGCCCCCGACGGGCGCGGCTTCACGCTGCGCCGCGGCAGCTCCAGCGAAACCACGGGCGAGCTCAGCAAGGCCCTGGACTTCACCTCAAAGGAGTCGGCATGAACGGCGCCATCCTCTGGCTGGCTGTCACCATCGTCATCCTGACGTGGCTGCTTGTGAGCTCCATCCGATCGAGACGGTACTGGATCAACGCCTGCCAGACACAGATCACCAAGCGATGGCAGGACCGCCTCCCCGTGAGCACGGTTCAGATCACTGCTCTGTTGGAAGCGCACCGCGTCCGGTGGATCACCGTGCCTAATCCCGATCGGGATGAGCGGATGCCCGACGTACCAATGCACCTGGCCGAATGTCCGACGTGCGGGCCCATGACGGGCATAACCGACACCTCTGTTCACCAGGCCCGCGTTCTGGCAATCCACCTCAACAAAGGCTGGCTGCGGACTGCGGCCGGTACAGGGGCACCCCGGCCGGCAACAACGCCGGTGCACCGCCTTGAAGCCGTGATCTCCGGAGACCCCCGCCGGATCTTCACCGGTGAAATCACCTTCAAAGGCGCCTGTGACGCCGAAGAAGGCGCGCCGTGCCGCATGTGGTGCAACGACCCCAACTGTCGTGAGGAGGCCGGGATCGACCACGGGAGCCACGTCCTGGTCGATCAGGGTGAGTGCGGCGTGATCGGCACCCTCAACGCGGACCCCAGCATGATCCCGGAACTCTACCGGGGCCCGAGCGGCCCCGTCCGGTCCGACTTCATCGAGCTGGAGCAGGACTTCGACGGCGTCACCTGGCGCTATCTGGAGGATACGGCCGGCGCCGGAGTGCCCCCGGACTGCGATGAAGACTGCCGCCACCGGTGCCCCGCGTGCAGGGCCGGGCTGGTCACCCACCTGCTTTGCGATCCGCGCTGCGACCACCACGTCACGGAACCGAGCCGCTAGGGACCATCCCTTCCGGCCCGCGGCCGCCGCACATGACCCAGGGGGCAGTGCGGCGGCCGTGGGCGTCCCTCCAGAACGCAGATTGGAGAACACTCCCATGGCAGCTCCTGCCACCAGGTCCGTCACCAAAGCTGTGCTCACCGGCTTCGTACGCGAGCACAGCGCCCTGAACCTCACTCAGGCCAAAGCCATCACTGACCGGCTGCTCGCCGAATTCATCGTGACCCCCAAGCCGCCGGCTGATCCGTCCACCTACCCCGTGGAGCCAGGACAGCTGTGGCTTCACCGACCCAGCAACAAGGTTCTGCGCGTATGCCACATCGAGTCCGGCCCCATCCACGTCCCGGGCGATCCTGTGACCCCCTGGGGGCCGCAGAGCGTCTCCTGGGAGGACTCGGCCGAAGGCTCCATCCACGGCTCGACGGGAATCCACCTCTGGCGGCTGCAGGCCACTCCCCTGTCGGTGGCCGGTGAAAGCCTTCCGGAGGCGGCACCGGCTGAAACACCCATCCCCAACCCTCCCCCTCAAGAAAGCGAGACCATCCCGTGAGTGAAGAGAACACCAACCCCGCACCCAAGCTCTACGCCCTCGTGAGCAAGCAGGGCACCGCCATGTCCGAGACTGTCCTGACCGAGGACGAGTTCACGCCGGCAAACCAGCGCCAGACCAAGGCCGAGGCCCCCTCTGACTGGGATGGCGGCGACTTCCATGACGTCAGCGACAACGACGCCCTGCGTGCCGCCCTCGAAGACCATGGGGACGACGCCGAGTGAGCCCGCGCAAAAACAAGCACCAGCGGGCCGCGGCCGCGGCGGAGGACTTCAACAAGATCGCACCCTCCGGAACCCCCGTCCGATTCTGGCCGACCAGCCGAGAGGCAGAGCCGCTGACCTCCCGCACCCGGGGAGTGGCCTGGGCCATGTCCTCCGGCGAGGCCGTCGTCCGTGTTGAAGGACGCACCGGCGGCATCGCCCTCTCGCACATCGAGGTCATCGCCCAGCCGGTCCCCATGGTCGCCAGCAACCTCGCGGCCACTCCGGTACCCGCGTGAGTGACAACGCCACCGCAGGCCCGAACGACGGATTGCCGCTCAAAGACGCGGCCATCCGGACGAGTCTTAGCGTTCATGCGCTCCGGCGCCATATCCGCGACGGCGTCCTTCCGGCGTCGATGAAGGGCAGCCGTTACGAAGTCGCCGTTGCCGACCTCAACGCCATCCCCGAGAGGCTCGAAGAACGCCGCCGGGCCCAAGAGAAAGCCCGCCAGGAAGAGCTTGAAGCAGTAGTCAAAAGGGTCGTCGACACGTTTCCTCCGCTGAGCGAGGAACAAATACAGCAACTCGGCCGACTCCTGGGAAGCGTCCCGGTGCGCCGGACTCTGCCGACGCACATCCACTGCGAGGTCTGCGGAGAGACCTGGGAGGTCCCGGATCAGGACAGCGACCGGGTTCTCCGAAAGGCTCTGCAGCACGCCAACAACGAGCATCCCGGGGACGAACCCTCTTCCAATATCAAACCTGGCAAGGGCCAGCCCTAGCCACAAATCCATACCCACCCGCGAAAGCCCCCGTCCCAGTCGACGGGGGCTTTTCGTATGCCCTGAAAGCGAGGTGCTCCCATGAGCATCACCCTTGAACGTCCCCAAACCACCGACGCGACCCCGACGCCCGATGCCGCAACCTCGGTTCCCACCGTCACCGTCTTCAGCAAGAACGAATGCTCCCGCTGCACCGCCGTCGAAGCCAAGCTCACCGAACGCGGCGTCCCGTTCCGGGAGATCAACGTCGAGACCGACACCGTGCCGCGCGCCGAGTTCGGGGGCAAGACCCCGCTGGAACACGTCATCGAGAACTACGGCCGGTCCATGCCTGTCGTCGTCGTCACCGGCACCGCCGGCGAGGACTCCTGGAACGGCAACCGGCCCGACAAGGTGCTCCCCCTCATCGAGCGGTTCAAGAGCCTCGGCGCCCTGATTCCCGAGGCAGAGCGAGGCGCCCACACCAGCCACCTCTAGGCCGCCGGC
>Ga0308160_10006582_pt1 | contig 11785 bp, 7 predicted proteins | sample PhyFR1_FD_201036 | JGI IMG/M metagenome (GOLD analysis project Ga0308160, IMG submission 201036) | Phyllosphere microbial communities from UC Gill Tract Community Farm, Albany, California, United States - DLSLF.R1 | ecosystem: Host-associated > Plants > Phyllosphere > Unclassified | place: USA... | reverse complement strand
TGGCGCGCAAACACGAGCACACCATGACCTTCACTCTGAAGCACCCAGTCCTTGCCTGCGCCATCGTGCAGGCCTTCGTTGTCACGCCTGTCGCAGTCGCGCAGGACGCCATCCCCTCGGTCGTCGTCACCAGCAGCAAATGGATCGCGCTCGACCGCGCCAGCGTCGGCGGTTTCGCCGAAACGCAGCTGCTCGACGCGCCGGCGTCGATTACCTCGATCGGCCAAGGCCAGATGCAGGACCTGTCGATCCGCAGCGTCAGCGATGCGAGCCGCTATGACGCCTCGATCGGCGACGCCTACAACGCCATCGGCTACGCCGAACAGTTTTCGGTACGCGGCTTCACGCTGGACAACGCGACCAGCTACCGCAAGGACATGATCGCGATCTCGGGCGACACCCAGATCCCGCTCGAAAACAAGGAGCGCATCGAAGTCCTGCGCGGCCTGGCGGGCCTGCAGGCCGGCGTCGCGGCACCCGGCGGCATGCTCAACTTCGTCACCAAGCGCCCGACCAATGCGCCGCTGCGCTCGGCCACCGTCGAAGTGCGCGAACGCGGCACCGTGTACGGCGCGGTCGACCTGGGCGGACGCTTCGCCGACCGCCGTTTCGGCTACCGCATCAACGCGGCTGCCGAAGACCTGAAATCGTACGTGCGCGGCGCCGACGGCAAGCGCCAGTTCATCTCGGCCGCCTTCGACTGGCAGATGTCCCCCGACGCGCTGTTCCAGATCGACGTCGACCACCAGCACAAGGAGCAGGTCACCGCCCCCGGCTACCAGCTGCTGCGCAACGAAGTCCTGCCCACCGGGATCTCGGCGAAAACGCTGCTCAACGACCAGCCCTGGACGCGCCCCGTCGACACCGACAGCAGCAACCTTGGCTTGCGCTTCGAGTACCGCATCAGCGACACCTGGACCGCGACCGTCAACGCCAACAAGCACTGGTTCAAGCGCGACGACTTCACCGCCTTCCCGTACGGCTGCAGCAACGAGGGCGACGGCTACTACCCGGGCTACTGCTCGAACGGCGACTACGACGTGTATGACTTTCAGAGCACCGGCGAGCGCAAGACGCCGTGGGGCGCGCAGGCGATGCTGCAGGGCCGCTTCGACACGGGCGCGGTGCGCCACGCACTGACGATCGGCAGCGCCTACGCCGAACGCCACGACAGCTTCGGCGAATACGTCTACGACTACGTCGGCTCGAGCAATATCTGGCAGAACCAGATCGTGCCGCCGGTGGACAGCAGCCGCGTCACCGGCCCGGTGATGGAACGCCGCGCGACCGAAGAGCGTTCGCTGTTCGTGCAGGACATCCTGACCCTGTCACCGGCCTGGACGCTGCACGCCGGCGTGCGCTACGTCCAGCTCAAGCTCGATGCGCTGGAAGAGATCGATCAGGCGCGCGTGACATCGAAAGACTCGTTCGCGCTGCCGAACGTGGCGCTCGTGTATGCGCCGGCGCCGGACTGGCGCGTCTACGGCTCGATCAGCCATGGCCTGCAATACGGCGGCATCGCGCCGATGGAGACGGTCAACCAGAACACGGTGCTCTCGCCAAGCCGCTCGAAGCAGTTCGAGTTTGGCGTCAAGCGCAATGTGAACGAGCAGCTGGCATTGTCGGGCGCCGTGTTTGAAATCACCCAGGGCCTCGAATACACGAACGCCGCCAACGTCTTCGTGCGCGCGGGCGAGCAGACGCACCGCGGCGTCGAGCTCTCGGCCCAGGGCCGCGCCCTGCCCGGCCTGAACTACAACCTGTCGCTAATGGCGCTCGATACGAATCAGAAGGGCACGGGCGACGCCAGCACCGAAGGCAAGCGCGTGACCAATGTGCCGGAACTGCGCACAGCCGCCTGGGTCGAATACGTGGTGCCGCAGGTGGCTGGGCTCAAGCTGGACGCGCAGTGGCAGTATTCGGGCAACAAGGTGTTCGATCCAGCCAACCGCGTCAAGGTGCCGGGGTACCACGTGGCGGGGTTCGGCGCATCGTACCTCCTGCGCGCGGGCGGTTTGAACACGATCATCCGGGCGCGGATGGACAATGCGTTCGACAAATTCTACTGGCGCGACGTGACGCAGTCGCTGGGTGGGTATTTGCTGCCGGGGGCGCCAAGGACGTTCAGGGTGTCGGCGCAGATTGATTTTTGATTTGAGCCGGTAGTGAACTACAGTTGTTAGTGTGACTGTAGTTCCTACCAGTGGCCGACGGGTCTGCACTGTCGCACATCAGGATGCGGTCGCGACGTGGACTCTTGAACTATCCAACATGTGCGTTCTTTCCGTGGTTAGTCGTTGTAGACGGCGTCAGGTTCACGCGCGCGTATTTTCAGGCTGTTGCTCAGTTCAAGCAATTCGGCGTGGTACTCGGTCTTGACCACGACGACGTGCCAGGCGTCATCGTCGTTGTCGAGATCGACCAGGCGGTAACCTCGCGGCTGCAGCCAGTGTGCAAATGCCAGCAGGCCTGCACTGCAGCGGGCCGGGCCAAATGGCGGGCCGGGTGGGCCGTCGAAATCGCCCAATGCACGTTCCTCGGCAAGTTGGGCGGCCTGTTGAAGCGTTGTTTCATCATCCTTGATATCCGCTTCGATTGCCTGGCCCGAGTCGGCCAGCGATTCCATCAGTTCATTGATGTCCTCTACCTTGCGCGGTTTGCCGATCGTCTCCAGCACAGCTTCGGTAGCATCCATATCTCCGTCGCAAACCAGTTCGACCCATCGTGCAAAGGCCTTGCGTTTCGACTTTGCCAAGTCAGCCTTCTTAGAAGGTGGAGGTGCCTTGACTGGGACATCAGGACCCACCCCTTCGGCCCGCCATGCGTCACGTGTGTGCCGCACGTTAGCTCGGTAGTACTCAACCAGATCGCGTGGATAATACGGATTGTCGCTAAACGAACGGTCGTCGAGATCATAGGCACATACAGCCAAGGCAAGCTCGAAGGCAAAATCGCAAAACAGGTTGTCACCGCGAGCCACGGGATCAAGATCCGGCTTCCATCCCCATGGCCGCATTATTTGGCACCAGCGATTCAAGTGGTTGGCCAACGCCTGCGTCCGCTCTTCGCCAGACATGGCTAGAGAACGAAGAATGGGAATCATCCACACCGCAGCGAATTGATCCATTTTGTAATTTTTGGCTAATTCGAAGTCGGGAATGAACGCCTTTGTCAAGATATCCAGAAGATAGGATCGCCTTTTCGAATGTGGCGGAATAAGCTGTCGAAGCTGGACTAGAAATTCGCTTGACTCCGTGACAAGCAGTGCAATTGCAAAAAATCCCAGGGCACCTCGATTTGTTCCGCCCAACGGATAAGGATCGTATGTCTGGGGATGATCGGCATATCCTCTTAAAAACTCCGAACTCTCGTGCATTAAGGCAATCCGGGACAAAACTTCTAATCGAATATCAGCCAGCTCCCTACCCGCACCGTACTGGTATACAACTGCTTTCCCGGAAAATTCAAAATCCCGAAAATGGTAGAGAAGCCGTGTTTCGAGCGGCGCCTTAAACCGCCCCCCTTGCATTGACCTTTCGCTCTTGACATGGCTTTCGATGATTTCAGTGTACTTACTGACGCTACCCACAGGATCTCGCATCTGTCCAGTTTTCATTCCTGGCTCCATTTTGTTTTAGTCACGACCGGCTTACTATTCTTATCATCCTTAATAATATGACAAGAACGTCCATCAGAGTTTTGCTGAGCATATATCTTTGTGACTTTCTTGTTGCTAAGCTAATCAAGAATTAGTTCACGCTCATTTTTTCCATCGGGGTCGGCCAATGGTGACGGGGTCAGGTGACGGGCTCAGGTCTGACACTTGGACACGACTTCCACGCTTTACTACATTGCGTTACTAGCTTTCCAACAACCTAACAAAGGCGAGTTCCCGTTGACATCGTGCTCTACTTTTTAATTTTTTGGCTGAGGATGAAGTCGTGTCCGAAAATCAGACCTGACGCCTTAGTTTAGAAAGCAGACCTGATCCGCTAGTTTGTGCCCCCTTAATTTGCGTTCTCCTTGTGGTCAGCCGTGGTAGACGGCGTCGGGCGCGCGCGCGCGTATTTTTAGCCTATTGCTCAGCTCAATCAGTTCGGCGTGGTATTCGGTTTTGACCACGACGGCGTGCCAGGCATCGTCGTCGTTATCGAGGTCGACCAGGCAGTAGCCGCGCGGCTGTAGCCAGTGTGCGAACGCCAACAGGCCGGCACTGCATCGGGCTGGACCGAATGGCGGGCCGGACGGCCCGTCGAATTCACCGACGTCACGCTGTTCAGCAAGCTCACCTGCCTGATGCAGCGCCGTTTCGTCGTCCTTCATATCAGCGTGGATAGCCTGATTCTCCTCGCCAAGGGCTTCCATCAGTGCATCTATACGTTCCAGCTTGCGTGGTTTTCCGATTACCTCAAGAACAGACTCTGTGACGTCGATATTACCGTCGCAGACTAGCTCAATCCAACGTGCGATGCCCTTGCGCTTGGTCTTGGTGAGGTCGGCCTTCTTCGGCGGCCGCGGCGCACTGACCGCAACACCGGCGCCAACACCTTCGGCACGCCAAGCATCACGCGTGTAACGCAGATGAGCGCGATAATATTCCACAAGATCGCGTGGATAATAAGGATGGTCGCAGAAAGTACGATCATTGATATCGTAGGCGCACACGACCAAGGCCACTTCAAACGCAAAATCGCAGAAAATCCGGTCTTTGGCAGAACGCGGGGCAAAATCGGGTTTGCATCCCCACGGGCGCAGCATTCGGCACCAATTTTTCATATGGCGCTCCAATCCTTCGGCGCGCTCTTTGGGTGCAGAAGCAACTATCCGCAATACCGGTTCCATCCATATTGCCGCATTTTTATCTGCCTTGTATTTCTGTTGGATAGCGTGATCGGGGACAAAGGCCTTAATCAAGACATCCATGAGATAAGACTGCCGCCTTCCATCGGGAGCAAGAAGTTTTCGGAACAGATCGACATGATCTGGCTGCGGCAGCAGCAGCAGCGCTAGCGCAGTAAAAGCGGTATCGCCACGCCTCTCGTCTTCAACGGCGTAAAAATTTCTATTGTTATCCGTACCGTTGATACGGACGAATTCGCTGTTGGTTACCATAACGGGCAGACGAGCCACGATCTCTTGCTGGATCACCTCTATCGCATCACCGATTCCATACTGATGCAGAATGAGATTCCGGTACGTGCCTATCGTTTGCAACTTAAACCATACCTCTTGCTCCAAAGATTCAGGTACATATGTGGTGATTATTCTCTCTGTATGCAATGTTTCCATTACAAATTGATTATAACGATCAAGATTCCCGACTGGATCGCGCATGATTTTTTCATTCCGAAGGAGTCCATTTTCCCGTGGCAGGCACAGCGCGGCGAGGCGGGACGCATGGAGGATGTTCATCATGGTTCAGGGCGCCGTGCAGCGGTCGGCAATGCGCGTGAGCGTGGTGCGCTCGTGAATCCGGACCGGCACCTGACCATGCATGCGCGCGATGGCTTGTCGCGCGAGCGCCTGCTCCTGTGGGTTTTTCGCGCCGGCCAGGGCTTGCGCCATCATCGCCTCTGCCGCCCCGCGGTCGCGCGCCAGGCTGGCTTCAAGGCGCGGCATGTCGGCCAGCGCCCGGGCTGCGCGAGCACGATCGGCGGCCGACGCGGCGCCGCTGGCGGCCATCTGCAGCATCGCCCGGGTGTCATCCAGGTTGGGAGTGGCCCCGCCCGACATGTCGGTCTCGGTCACGTATTCCCAGGTTGTGGCATCCAGGCGGCGAATTCTGAGCGTGAATTTTCCGGTAGGGCACGCGGCAACCTGCACCAGGCCTTGGGCACTGCGGCTGGCCGGCTGCGGCTGGCAGGCCAGCGCGGCGAATGCCGGCGGCAGCGCCTGCGCGCCGGCCTTGATGCACTGCGTTAGCGGCGCGTCGCCCTTGTCGATTCTTGCGCCGCCGTCCTGGCGGGCGACCACCGAGCGAGACGCCTGGTCGCCGCTGGCGCCGTCGGACCGAAACGTCGTACTGGCCTCATGCCGGCCGACCTTTTCGTCTTTGCGGGTGGTGTTGTCGACCCGGTACAGCCCCGGCGGCGGGAGCTCCTGGGGCACGGTGGCGGCGGCCTGAGCCTGCGCGGCCAGCGTCAGCAGAAGCCCGGTTGCGATGATCCGGCCCGTCATCAGCGCACCACCATTTCCACGCGCCGGTTCTTGGCGCGCCCGTCCTCGCTGGTGTTGACCGCAGCCGGTGCGAAGTTGGCCACACCTTGCGCGTGCAGACGGTTCGGGGCGATGCCATGGCGCGAGACCAGGGCGTCGACCACGGCCTGTGCCCGCCGGCGCGACAAATCGACATTGCCGGCCACGGCGCCCTGGTTGTCAGTATGCCCGACGATGAAGACATCGAGCGCAGCGTCAGCCGTCAGGGCGCCGGCCATCTCGCCCAGGGTAGCGCCCGATTCGGGCTTGATGACAGCCTGATTGGTATCGAACAGCACGCCATACAGGGCAACGCGGCCTTCGCGCCGGAGCGAAGAACGAATTGCCGCCGCATCGACCATCACCTTGCCACCCTCGACGCGGGCCGACTCGATCACCTGCACCAGTTGCTGGACCCTGCCGGCGTTGTTTCGGTCGCTGTCGCCAGCGCGCAGCGCAACCTGCACATCGACCGACGCGTCCCCGTCGCGCTTGCGCGCGTGGACGTAATGGAAGCCTGGCTTGTACTCGAACATCCGGCGCAGGTAGCCCTGCGAACCGGCGCTGGGAACCCAACGCATTTTTTCTACCCAGCGCACCATCTGGCTTTGCGTGCGGTCCTGCTTGCATCTGGCTTCCTCGCACTCGTACAGCACCTCGAAACCCGCCTGCCTGAGCGCCTGCTGGTAGTTGCGGAACACCTCGAGCGGTGAGCGCTGCGCCGGTGCCCAGTACAGACGATTGGTCAGCTTGCCTTCGATTTCTTCGATCTCCACGCCCTGCTTGCCGGCGACGAAGACCTTGGCCGTGCCGTAGTTCTCGCCCCCGTGCAGGTAGAGAATCGAGCCGGCATAGCGGGAGATGAGCGGATGGTCGCCCGCTCCGGGCAGATCGGTGGAATACCGGTTGGCCTGCGCGCCGACAGTCGCGCTTGCAGTCGCAAACGACAGGGCGACAAGGATCAAGGGCACAGCCCGGTGGAATATCAAATGCATTACTTCACGCCTTTCTTTCTATTCAAAGAAATGACTTCCCTGCACATCGCTAGCGCAGGCGGTCATCGGGTACCACATCGACATCAATCCGGCCCACATCAATGCCGGACGCGGCAACTGCGTCCCAAGGCTCGATACCGGCCTTTGCTGCCCTGACGACCGCGCCCAATTCCTGCGCGGTCGGTACGCTGCGCGCCACCATGTCACGGGTGCCGCTGCTGCCGTTGGCGCCCCACCGTGCAGCTCCAGGCGCCGCTGCCAGTGGTGACATCGAGCGCCAGCCAGCGCTTCTTGTCCTCGCTGAGCTGGCTGGCGCCGGCGTGCACGAAGCTGAACGTTGTGCGCGACCTGACATGGTTCGGCAGCAGCCGCTCAGCCTGGGGAGAGGAATCGTTGGCGCGATAGCGGGAGGTTGAGTTGCCCCAGGTGACGGCCTGGACGTTAATGCCGTCAAGCCTGAAATCGCCGTTGGTCATTTCGGCCCGCGGGTCATTCTGCGTGACCACTTCATCCGCGACCAGTGCCATGTCGAGGATGGTCGCTGCGTGATGAGCCTGCTGCGCCGTCTCGTGCGCCTTGATGAGGCGATCGAGGCCGGTGATCGTTACCGGAGCAATTGCCGCGAACGTCGAGTTCAGTGACTGGACGGGCAACCCCTTGCCGAGGTCCCATGCGGGTTCCCTGGTCGGGAAAGCGGATGCTTTAAAGTCGAGGAGCAACTCGCTCATTCTTTGCTGGGTATCAGCCGCGCTTCGTGATAGGGTTTCAGGCTTACAAGCTGGACGACGGCGACCTGGTTGGACACCACCGACCGGTTGGTATAGGCGGCGAAGTTATGGTCCCGCGCCTGCAGCAACGCTGCACTATAGGCGCCGGCATCGGCCGCGTTCTGCAAGCGGGTCTTGGCATTGGCCAGCATGCCGCTATTGAAAAGAAGGAGCGCAATGAGCGCGGCAACGGCGCCAAAGACCAGCGTGAACGCCGTTGCCTGCCCCGCCTGCCGCGTCGCTCCGAATCGGCTTGAACGCCTTCTCGTCGCCTGCATCGTCGGTTGCTGCTGTTGTTCCTGCCGCCTGGATCTGGGTTGCGGAATCGACGCCGGCCATTTCATTGGCCAGGCCGGCGGTCTGGATACGCATCGTTTGACCAAATACAAAGTTCACACCGATCGCCGCAACCGCGATAAAGGCCTCAATAATCACGTATTAAATCATTCCCTGACCGCGTTGGCGGTGCAGGCTAAGGCTATATTGTTTCATGGGTTTCTCCGGTTCATAAAGAATATGCATGCCTTGACGACTTGACGATCGTATAAGGATTTATTAATATGAACAAGGAATTTTTCGCTTTGATCCCTATCAACATTGATAGGAAAATGTATTTTAAAAATAAGAATCTTTTATTTCCTCGTATTAATTAATTTGTGAACGATTCGCCCCAGATTAAATATGACATTACTCGATCTCCATCCGGCAACAGATCCACAACAGGCACTCTCATATACGGCCATTACGGAAATAAACAGAGCTACGCAACACAATGCCACGCTTTGAGACAATATAATAATTGTCTATTTCGCGATCATTGCAGACCATTCCACAAGTGGCTTTCCCTGAATGAGTAATCATGGAATATGCATCGTGAATAGAACCAATGCTGATATGTCTTTTTGATAAAGCAGTCATCGATTGAACGGGGCTTTTTATACTCACGGCGAATAAATGGGCCTGTCGAATTAGCGAACCCTGGCGAGCCGGTCGGGTGAACTGCGGTGCCCAACCCAGGATAACTCGACATGCTCAACTTCAAAGGGACTCGATTTCCGATCGATGTGATCTTGGTCCACATCGCTGGTGTGCAGCCTACCCGCCGAACTACCGGCACCCCAACGAGATCATGCAAGAGCACGGCGTATCGGCTGACCATTCGTCGATCAACGGGTGGGTGATTCGATTTCTGCCGCTCATCGAGGGCAAGGCTTGGAAATAGAGCGCCGGGTCGGGGCATCTCGCATCTGGATCAGACGGACATCAAGGTCAAGGGCGTCTGTAAGTATCGCTACCGCGCTGTCGGCAAGCAATGCAAGATCGTCGATCTCCTGCTGAAGGCGACGCGCAACATTGCTGCGGTGAAGCGCGTCGTCGGCAAGGCAATGGAGCTAACGGCGATCCTGACAAGGTCGCGATGGACAAGAACGGCGCCAACAATGCAGCAATCGATGCAATCAACGCCGGGCGCGCGGTACCGCCACTGGTGCGCCACTCACATACCTCAATAACATCGTCGAACAGGATCACTGCGCCATCAAGCGGGTAAGAAGGCCGATGCTCAACTTCAAATCATTCCGCAGCGCCGGGATCCTGGTGAGTTCAAGGAGGCGATTTTGCTGGCCAATCAATGCGTGGCAAGAGACAGGGATGGATGCAAACCGGCCATGGTTGGGTTACCTCCATCTCAGATTGACGTCATCACCGACACGTCGCGCCGCTGCGATGAGCTGCACAGATCCCCTCCGCACGCCTGGTCACACAGGACTTATTCCGACAACTCCAGCAACTTACCCAGACACCGCCGCTCAAACCCATTCAACCCCTGCATCACCAGCGGATCATCATCACCGATCACCCCCGCGTCCAGCAGCAAGCGCAACGTCGCGATCCGGTCACCCAGCGCCAGCGCCTGCGCCGGATGCGAGCCCTCCGGCTCATGTGCATGCGCGATCGCCTTGACCACATCCAGCGGAAAATCCCAGTGGCTGGCGATTACCGATGACAGCTCGCGGCTGGCGGCGAAGAACGCGATGCCGAATTCGCCGGAACCCGACACCTTGCCTTCGCAGACGCGGTCGGCCACCTGAAACGCCACCTGCAAGCCAAGGTTCTGCATCAAGCCGGACAGGTAGGCTTCGAACACGCCGGCCGACAGCCCCGGCGCCATGACGCTGGCGGCAAATGCGCAGCGTTCGGCATGCTTCCAGACGATTGGTGCGACCTGGCGTGCCACGCCCTGCGTCGTCACGCGCAGCAGCGGACGAAACGCGATGCGCGCGAGCAGCATGCGCAGGCCGTTCAGGCCCAGCATCGTCACCGCGCCTTCCAGCGTTTCGATGGGCGTCACCGGGCGGTAATAGGCGCTGTTCGCTTCGCGGATGACTTCGGCAACCAGCACCAGGTCGCGTCCCACCTGGGCCGACAGCGCGCCGGTCGAGATGTTCTCGTCCGACAGCGAAGTTAACAGCTGCGCGATGAGTTCGGGGATGCGTGGCACGAGGCCAGATGCGCAGACAGGGTCGGCGGCGAGCGAGCGCACTTCGCGCAGGATCTGCGCCTCCTGTTCGGGGGATGCCGTGCAGCGGCTGCTCGCCGTCAACCAGCGGTAGTAGGTGGCCTGGACCTCGGTCGCCATGGTTCGCGCGTCGTCGAACGTCAGCGTTGCGCTGACCGGTGCCGGCGCGACGGTTTCCTTCTCGGCGCCGCCCAGCAAGCGACCAATCCAATTTTTCATCGCGTCCCGCCCCGTGTTCAGAAAGTAGCATATTGTAATGCCACAAAGAAACAAAGTAACGTGGTCGTGAAACTATTTGCCGTCACCCTGCCCGTCACTGTTCTATCGGCGCAGCGCGCGACCAGCGCATGATGGCGATCAAACGTCGTAGCAAGCCTGCCGACGATATGACTTACGGCGCGCCCAGCAGCTGTTCCACCTGCCGCAAGCGTTGCGGCAGGTCCCCTGCCAGCAAGGTGTACGCGATGCCGCGCGCGTCGAGCGTCTCGAGCAGCAGCCGGTGCACCATCTGGCGCACCTCCTCAGATTCGCGCTGCAGGCCATCCGGTTCCCACGGACCATCGGGCGCCGTCACCAGCGTGATGGCGTAGGCGTGATGCGCGGCGAGCTGCGCCAGTTGGGCGTCCACACGATCCCAGTACACGCGGCTGTACAGCGCCGTCATCAGCGCGGTCGTATCGCAGAACAGGTAGCGCTGCGCGACGCGGGCTGCCGCGTCCTCGCGCGCCAGTTGCGTGCGCGCGATGCCGAACTGGTCTTCCTCACGCGGCACGCGTGCATGAACGTCGACGAATTCGCGCAGGTATTCGGGTACCCACACTGTGCTGTAACGGCGCGCCAGCGCTTCGGACAAGGTGGACTTGCCCGACGACTCCGCGCCCAGGATTGCAACCCGGGCTACTCCATCAATACCGGCAATGGGCATCTTCACGCCCGCTGCTCCACATGCGCAGACCAGGCACGCAGGCCAGCGATGGCCAGCACCACGAACACGCCATACAGCACTGCCGTGAGCATCAGGCCCTTGTAGACATACAGGCCGACATACAGGATGTCGACCGCGATCCAGATGTGCCAGTTCTCGAGCTTCTTGCGCGCCAGGAGCAGTTGCCCCATCAGGCTGCCGGCGGTGAGGAAGCCATCGGCGTGCGGCACGTCGGTATCGGTGAAATGATCGAGGAAAGTCGAGAGCACCACGAAGCCGGCGAACCAGGCGACCAGCACCCAGGCGCGGGTGCCGGGATTGAGGCGCTTGACGACCAGCGGCCCATTGCCGGCGCCGCGCAGCCACATGGTCCAGCCCCAGACCG
>Ga0308160_10006580_pt1 | contig 11787 bp, 14 predicted proteins | sample PhyFR1_FD_201036 | JGI IMG/M metagenome (GOLD analysis project Ga0308160, IMG submission 201036) | Phyllosphere microbial communities from UC Gill Tract Community Farm, Albany, California, United States - DLSLF.R1 | ecosystem: Host-associated > Plants > Phyllosphere > Unclassified | place: USA... | reverse complement strand
TAAGCTGTCTCATCTGACGACCTTGCTGTCCATCTTGTCGTTCCCAACTGATGCCAAGTTCGTTTCCCACAGATTACCCAACGACTACTCGATGGCTCTCAGAACGCGAAAAGAAACTCGCCGTGGCCCGATTGGTCTCCAACGAAGATGATGGTGATAGACTCACCCATCTCCAGGCGCTCAAAGCTTCGGTCAAGGATTGGAAGACTTGGGGATTTATGCTCGTTTACGTCCTGCTGAATGGATCTGGGTAAGTTCGAAGAGGTTGCGAGCCGGCAAATCGCTCGAAGAGATTACTAACGAGCAGTTTACTTTCAGTACCATCTCTTACTTCTTCCCCACCTTGATGACCACTCTCGGATACAAGGGACGAGATGCTCAATGTAAGCGACAAGCGACGTCATGACAATGGCGAGGCCCTTACTAACCGTAAATCTCCCTCACAGTCATGACTGTCCCCATCTACGTCGTCTCGTTGACCATCTCGTTGACCATGGGTTGGAACGCCGACCGAACCAACCAGAAGCCTTGGCACATTATCGCTGCCACCATTCTCGGTGCCATCTCTTTCGTCATCACTGCGACTGTCAACGTCGCCTCTGTCAAGTACGCCTTCATTTGTTTCGGTGGAGCGGGTATCTGGACTGCCGTGCCATTGTTCTTGAGTTGGATGGTCGGTAACTTTGAGGGTCGTGAGAAGCGAGCGGTTTCGATCGCCCTGATCAACGGATTTGGTGAGTTGCGGTGGAGGTATAAATCGGTTCCTGCGCTTACGACCTGTTCATATTATGTTTCAGGTAACCTCGCTTCCGTATACGGATCCTTCATCTGGCCAAAGTCCGATGCCCCGAAATACACTGCTGGTTTCGCCACCACCACCGCCTTGATTGCTGCCGGTGGAGTGGTCGTTTTCCTGCTCAAGTGGAAGTTGGCCAAGGACGCTCGACGAGCCAGTACGTTCAGTACTTGAGGGAATCGTGAAAGTAATCGTCAAGGCAAAGAATCGGTACAAAAAGATGTAAAAGCGATTCATGAAAGAGCACAGAAGCTTGCAAATTTGTATTATGCGTCTTCACCACAATATTTTATCGTACCGTTAAGCCTGAAATGTGAGCGGTAGGCTCGTTGATGACACCATGTTGGTTCTTGGCGGACATCCTTTGTTTACTAGTACACTGAATATGAAAGCCACATCAAGAAGAAACAGCACAGTCCCCTCAATCAGGTGGGATCGGCTCATCTGGGTTTGTGATATATTGCTCATCGATACTATGTAGTGTGTAGCCGAAGAACACCAGCGTCGCGGCGACCAGAAGCGTCGCAACACTAGCGGCTACTTTTCCGCTCGTCGTCAACTCTGTTCCAGTCACAGCGGTAAAGGAAGGAAGTGATTCGAGATCCATACTCGTCCTCTTCGTTGCTGTTTCGGGTGGAGTGGCAGGGTACTCAGTCAGCGCGATAGATTGCTGATCCGGAGGGAGTATCAAGTTCGTCTGACTCGAATCATCAGCCATTTTGCTGCGGCTACTGGTCGTAGGCATGTCGTTCTCGACTAGGATTGACTACTCTCAGGGACACGGTCGTCGCTGGCGTTCGCTACTGAGACGCTTATGTATCTAGGGCAGTGAGGCTGAGCTGCAGCCTCAGTCATCTGACCGTGACCTTTTCTATGGTGTAAAGTCGTTCAATCTGCTGTAAAGCTATTCGATATCCCCTGCTGCATTTTATTCAAACCCATTCCAAGGTACTCTAGCAAATGATTCGTCGCTGGATGTGCCTGTCAGACTCCTTTGCTGTCTTAGTAAACTTAAATTGTTTTCCTGGGATATTGTCGTCCGGCGTGTATGGTCCACCGGTAGCGTTCGTACGTGGCTCTTTTAAGATCAATGGGTAGATAAAGGTATCCAAGGGTTTTGCTATGAGAGAAAAGGTCTGCGTAGATCTTGCTCGAAGGTTTGAAGACTAGAGCTGGGACTGAACGAGAATCGGGTGAATCTCAGGCGGTGATGTCGCACTATCGATTGAGTCTGCGGCGCTCGGCGTTGATCTTCCGTAGGGCGGCTCCCTTCCAGCGTCAACCGCATGGGCTGTAAACAACAATCTTTGTCGATCGTGGTTGCTTTCACCACTCCTGAAAGCCATGCTACCTTGAGAGTGGTCTCCGTCAGCCCACGCAAATAGTGAGAATCAACATCGTAGACTACGACCCTTCCTGGGCAGCCTCATTCGAGCGTATTAAAGGAGAGCTCATTCTGATCCTCGCCCTGGGTTCTATTCCCTACATTGACATCCACCACGTCGGGAGTACGTCGGTCCCCCACCTTGCCGCCAAACCTATCATCGATATCGATCTAGTCGTCTCTGTCTCTCAGCTCTGGGAGCAGCTTCTGCTTTATCCCTCAATGGATACACTTATAACCCGGAGCCGCCTAGTATCTCTAATCCGCGTTTCGATAGGTTCAGTTTTCGGTTCGACGGTCATACCCACGATCAGGGTGCGACCAGGCCTACAGAAGACGGGGAGATCAGAAGGGCTTTGAGGCTGCATTTGGAGATTAGGGATTATTTGAGAAGGAATGCAGGGTTGAGAGAGGAATATGCGAGGATGAAGCGGGACTTGGCGGAGAGGAAACATGAGAGTATAGGGCATTATGGAGCGGGAAAGAGCGAGGTTCTTGAAAAGGTCATGCTTCAGGCGCAAAAGGATAGGATCAGGGCAGACGATCGGGTGGACAAAGAAGGGATATTACCTGCTTGAGGATACTGATCCGATGGAGGACTTGGTCCAGAACAAGAATGCCCAGACATCCTATTCTAGCGATCGCTGCTGGCGGTTTAGCAGCATGCGATGTTGCGAAAACCCGACCGACACGGGCGACCCGGCTGCCGACTCGCACTGTTTGCCCGCTCTGACTCTCGTCGTAACAACGTAGAAAGTCGTTGAAGTCTGCCGCATAATCAAGCAAAGTGCCTTCCTCGAGTTGCTCAGATACGTCAAATCGTTATCGCTCATCGAAGCGATCTCGATCGGCGCGGCTGCCCGGTTCCGACACGTCATCATCATCCCAACTTTGTTATAAGCGAGCTCAGCCAGAACGAAATTGCTTGCATCATCATCTTTGCAACTGGGTCGATGTCATCGTCTTGTACTCTAGTCGTTCATCTCAACAGCTCTATAGCTCTATATCATACGTCTACAGCATATAATCACAGTTCATCCTTGCCTCGCTTCGCCTACCCTCTCACTCACTCGATACACACCATGACCATCGCCCTCGACCAACCTGAACCCGTGGTGGAGAAATCGTCATTCGTCGAAACCACCGGCAGTCTAAAAGACCGTATCAAGGCGCATTATGATATCTGTTCGACGTATTACTTGAGTTTGTGGTGAGTGAAGAAATCCTCGCTCTATTTGTTTCTCCTCGAAAGAGAGACTGAGGTTTGGGTTGCGTAGGGGACAACATATTCATCATGGATACTGGACGGAAGAGACGGACAAGATAACCAAGGAAACCGCTCAGATCCATCTCATCGAATTGTTGCTCAACCGAGCTGGACTTCCCTGTACTGTCGAAACCGCCAAGCGCCTTGGACTACCTGCAGAACTCCATTCGACGACCACCTCTGCGTCTAGTCCGGACCGAAAGCTGAGGGTACTCGATGTGGGTTGTGGAGTCGGAGGCACTACTCGTTATCTCGCACAACAACGCGGGTTTGAAGTGACCGGGATCACCTTGAGTTCGGAACAAGTCAAGATCGCCACGCAATTGACTCGGGATGCTGGTGGGATCGAGATCGAGGTTGATGCGGAAAAGGTCGGGAAGGGAGAACAAGCAAAGTTCAACCTGGGTGAAGGGTCGGTCAGGTTCATCCAACTTGATGCGGAGAAGATGGGCGATCATTTCGACCACAACTCGTTCGATATTGTTTGGATCAGCGAAGCTCTCTCTCATCTACCCAACAAGGAGCTCTTCTTCCGTTCCTCGGCGAATCTTTTGAAAGCGGGAGGAAAGCTCGTCATCGCCGACTGGCTCAAAAAGCCCGATCTGACGGAGGACGAGTTTAAAGCGGATATCGAACCGATCGAGGTGGGCATGTTGTTGCCCCCATTGGATACGATGGATGGGTATTTACAGAAGGGAAGGAAGAATGGGTTGGAAGTGAGGAAGGGAGGGGAACCTTTGGATATTGGCGATCAAGTCAAAAGGACCTGGTGAGCCGGGCTCTCCGTTACTTGTTATCGTCATCCGTTTGGTCTTGCTCATGGATGGTCACATTTCGTCGTGGTAGGGACATTTCCCTCTCCCTCATCCAATCACCCTCGCTCTGGGCATTCGCGATCAGTCAAGGAAGGGACGTCATCGCTTTCCTCAAAGCGTTTGGAGCGATGAGGAGAGGATTCGGGAATGGGAGGTTTAGGTATGGAGTGGTTGTGTTTGAGAAGCGGGGTGTCGACGTCGAAGGTTAGGAGGCGTATGGGCGTTCTCGGCGGAACTGGCCGGTAGTCGGAAGGACTTTGGTCGAAGTTTCAAGCAAGTGGGACGATAAACTAGATGAGCGGAATTTTGTGTTGGGCGTATGGATGGAGGCGCAATAATGGAATTAGAGAAGACTGTCATACATGTACGCTGGATTTGTCAACTTTACGTGACCGGCATTATGCATCGCAATGTTGATGATCCATGATCAAGACTCGGCTCGCTACCAGTCTTCGTATGGCTTCGATAACATCGCCGGCCATCAGTCTCGTGCATGGGGTATGCGGGCCGCCCGTGTTGAAATTGACTGTATTGACATCTATTTGATTATGACTAGATTACGAACACGCGATGACTAGAACAACAACCCCTTGACCTGCTCGACTTCGGACACCTTGATGTTTCGAATGATCGCGACCCAGACTAGGGCTAATCCCATGATGGCGGTTCCTGCGATCAACATCTTACTCTGGGCGGCACTGTAAGCGGCGATGATGGCGTCCCGGGTGGCAGTCCCCTTTTCATACGAGAGCTGCAAGTCGAGATCCTCGTAAATGGCTTCCCAGTCAGCGACGGTATCGGCAGGCAATAAACGCTGCAACTCGTTGGGTAGGACATGGGTCCAAATCGCACCCGAAATGGAGTTCCCGATGGCTCCACCAACGTAGCCGAACACTCCGAGCAAGGCCAACATGGCAGCAGCGTCGTTGTGCGAGGCGACCGAGAGAACGGCGACCTGTTGACAGATGATCATGGTGCCTCCGGCAAAGGCGATGAAGATCTGGCACATGATGACGAAGCCGACCGGTTGATCCGGCTGACGGAAGTGGATCATGAGCCCAACTCCAAGGAGGTAGAGGGGTACGGCGGTCCACAAGAGCCATCGGAAGTATCCAGTCCTTCGAATGAGGTAGCCAACGACGAGTAGCCAGAATCCAGAGACGACATCGAATGTGCTCCCGACGTATCCGGCCTCGGCGATGGACAGGCTGTAGACGACCTGGAGGAACGAGGTAAAGTAGCTGTACCAACAGTAGTAGGCGATCTGGTAGGTAAAATCGACCATGCAGGCGCCGAGGACGGTGCGGTCTGTGAGGAGTCGATAGGGAATGAAGGGTTTCGGCGCGACGTATCGCTCGACCACGGCGAAGCCAATGAGCATGACCAGACCAAAGACGAGCATGCAGATGATCTTGGGGGATTTCCATTCGTCGGCGGTGGAGGCAGCGAGGGAGAATGGCAGGAGGAAGAGAGCCAGACCACCAGCGAGCAAGACCACGCCAAGAACTGGAATCGGAAGAACACGCAGTCAGCTAGATTGTTAGACAGATCGTTGAGGAATTTAGACTCACGATCAAACTCGATGACATAGTGCCATACAGATTCCTGGAAATTCCTCCCGCTCGTGACATACTTCAACAAGCCCTTCTTCTCCGCCTTCTTCTTGTTATATTGCAAGACCCCAAAGAGGGGTGCAGCGACGAACGGGAGGATGATGGTGAAAGCTCCATACCCCCATCTCCAGTTGGTATCGTAGAACCCCTCGGCAGCTTTCGATCCAGCGAAAGCGGTGATCATGTAGGGCGAGGAGGTGTAGGCGTAGGCGAGTCCTCGGTCTCGTAAGGAAGAGGTGTCGGCGGTGATGACGTCGATAGAAAGGATGAGACTGGTAAAGCCGATGGAGGTGAGGACCTGGGAGGGTAACGTGAGACGGTGATCAGTGCTAGCCAGGTTTGGATCACGGTGTAGGCGATTGGCTCACCTCGGCAGCACAGTACATTGCAATGTTGGTACAGGTCGCGCTCAAGATCATCCCCACCACGCTCATGGCCACCATGGCAGCGAATCCATAGGATCGATCGAACAGGTTGAGAATCTTGGCCACGCACATATAGGATGCGGCGGACATGCAGCTCGAGACGACCCCGATAACGGGGATCAGGGAGTGAGCTTCGAAACCACTAACGACGTAGGCGCCTAGGTTGCCGGTGATCGAGGATCGGAAAGCGTTGACGAGGTAGAGCATGAACATGCTGAGGCCGGGGAGGTGACGCGGGTTAGTTCTAACATTGGACTCAAGCGGCAGTGCATGCTTACAAGATGTAAACCGTGATCAAGGACTTCTTTGACCATACGGAGGTGATTGCAGCCATCTGGAGCACTCCGTTCTGGGGCTCGCCGTGAGCATCATAGGGGATGCTGTCGACGGGAGGAAGCGGGTCGAGAGGGTGATTTACGCCGGCGTGGGGCTCGAGGGCGCTTTCCTTGTCGTCGTTTTCGACGTCTTTTAGAGGAACATCGGACATGACTGGGTCTGGCATAGCGTAAGATGGGCGGAACGATGTGCGTACCATTATCAGCTCGATGGGCCATTCGAGAAGACCTTCGAGTTGTCGCATTGAGGCTTATATCCTCTCCTCCAGCGAGTCACTCGACCAAGTTTTTTCGTCGTCACCTCGCTCAACCTCACTCTTGCTCCCCGCAGGCCCCTGCTAATCAGATAGCCGCACGCACACACTCGTCCGATGGCGGATCTCACGGACCAGCGAGTTCCCTCTTGCGCCTGGTGAACGCCACGACCGAGCTATTTCCGGTCCTCATCCACCTCGGTCATACGAATGCAAAAGCTTGTTCATGGTTTGGCCCGGGAAGCGTCTTACATGGCCATTCGAGACCCCCTGTGGAGATGCACCATCAGATATCTTGCGGAGAGCATGATCGAGGAGATTATCTTGGGTAGTCGTCGATGCGGCCTTCAAATCTCTCGATCTGGCCTGCGATGATAGTTTTTTTTGGTAAACTTGTTCGGGTCTGTTGGGAATTTAGGTTGACGAACACGAGGTGAATTCGAGAAAAACGTCGCCTCGGTCAGTTTCTCTCGTCGCGTGCGTCTGGCCCGAGGGACGATAATTCCCCGAATCGGCGTAGAACGAGGAGTTTGCCCAAGCCAAATCATGTACTGCTCCGGCCTAACCACAGCCTGTTCCATCTACTTTCCCTGATCTGGTCTATCCTGGTTCTGATTGCTGCGCACGAGCTTGAACGGCCACAAGTTATGTTTGAGCCAGACTGAATTGCATCTATGGTCTGAAACGCCTTCCGAGCCGAATGGGGCACACCGTTCATAGGCAGCTGCCAGGCAATCTCGCACAATGACTCTGGATGCACTCATCTTCCAATGAACGCAAACCCACTCGCGGATTGACCGCAGGATTCAGCTTGTAATCGTCCTCGAGGATGAATGACTCTGCGCTGATGGTCTCTTCAAAATACAGATTGCTCAACAGATTGCTATAGAGAGACTGCTCGATCCCAGATACCTCGACGGTGCGATCAATTAGGCGCGCGCGGGCGTTTCTATGATCACGATGGAAGCGACCAGTACGTATGTCTTGTAGACGTCATCTTTCACTTATTGACCTGTCAATATGCAAGACAATACGAAGAGGAAGCCCTCGCAGAAGTTGCGGTAAAATCGATATCTTCACGAGCAATGTACAAGCAGAGAATTACTACATTGACGCCTCCCTCCTGATACACAAACGATATCACTCTAAGCTGTCTACTTGGCTACCTGGTAAAGAAGATACTACACTGATTCCGCTTGAAAAGGTTTCAGTGTGATGAGGTGTTTTGTGCTGGTCCATAGGGTACCCGATCTGACGAACGCACTGGGATACTCGCGTAGCTCGCCGATGACTCTTCGACGTGCGTGTAGATCTAATGTCATCCGGGAGTTCTCATTGGAACGGGACAACTCATAAGGTCAGATCACCTTGCTCAACCCTGAGATGACGCATGAGCGATTGGACGAGCGTGGCTTCAACTCATGCGGAATGGGATTGTGAAATGGCGCCGTCCTGAACCTTCGCCAAATTGTTAAACCATTGCATCGAATGGCCACGCCATATCCACATTTCACGGGGAGCTCCGGCTGATGAGCTCATAGGTACGAGGAGCGGCCGATGGCATTAGTTTAGGGGTCATGCCCTAACCTGACTGCCGGCCGTCCAACACGAAGCGGAAGCTTTACCCAAGGCCTCGGCAGACGGTCTTGCAGACAATTACCTGACGATTGAATGCTCTCAGTCATTCCTTGAGCGACGGGCGTATCGAGGTCGTCCGGACTGCTCGGCCGGTACGTTGCTTGTCCCGACTTCCGCATGTCAGTTTCAGACGCGATCGCCCGCGCCGTTCATTGAGAGCGTTACTAGCTGTGAAGTTGATGTATGACCCCAAAACGAGGACCATTGGTCAGCAGATCGTGATATTCCGCGGCCTTTGCATTGAGTATGGATGGCCGAACGACATTCTGTGGGTTTGGGGAGCAAATAGGTCTGTTGCTGCAAGTCAGCAGATGCATATTCCTATCGGGTTGTTCTGTAGTCTCGGGTAATTTACTTCCGGAGTTTCCTTCTCGCGTCGTCAACGCCAAGCCCTGTTGATCGACACGGGAGACGGAACGCTGTTCGATCGATCGTCGTTTCGGAGGTAAACTTTGCTGTAAGCGGCACATCGCGTCGTCAAGGCAGATCATCGATAGGAGTGGCTTTTCTCCTGAACAGCAAAGTCTATTCGTCAGTTCTTGAAAAAGGACCGTCCGTATATTCGTAGACGCAAGCGATCCGATCGGTGACTCCGTGCCAAGCTAGACACAGCGTTTGGACGTTGTTCGAGCTCGACGCACGATCCATCTTGGCGACGGGACCTTAGATCATTGTTCTCGAATCCCAAACAGCCTTCTATCAGCCTAATTGACCACTTGACCTGGCCCCAAACCTTCAAGTCGGGCAGGACATTGTATTCCGGCAATCGCGAACATCGGCATGGGCGATCTGGAAGCAACCTTGTTCAAGTTGACGAAGCGATAGTTTGATGCGAAGAGTATATAAACGAGATTTTTTGTGCAACAAATATGGTCTTCGCCTTTTGAGACGTCGATGAAGCAAACACTCCCAGCTTTTCTACACAACATCTCATCACTATGAAGCTTACCACCGTCTTGCCCGCCATCCTGGTCTCCGCCTTGCTGGCATACGCTGCGCCAGCAAATCACGACGTCCAGGCCGACAAGCGCACCCTTGCCTCGCAGAAAGGAACAGCACAGCTGGCCCACTGGAACGCCATTGTGAAGCAGGCCGGTCCAGATCTCATCATTTTATGTCAAGGCATCCTGCCTTATGTCACCGATACGGCTCTTGGTCAGTTCCGAACTTGACCCTGACGCCCACTGGCACAGTTACTAAGTGACGGTATGCTTTAAACTCGAACAGAGTCAACCACTACCTACTACCCGGTTACCACCACTGAAACCAAGACCAACACGGAGTCGACGACCTTGACGCTTACCGAAATCCAGACTTTCTCCGAAACGACCACTTCGGTCGTCCCCGAGTTGACATCTGTGACCTCAACCGCATTTGAAACCGCATTCACAACGGTCACGGATGCTACTGTGACCATTCCTACTGCAACCGTCACTGTCACGACTTTGGTGAGTGTTCTTACTCGGCTTCGCGAAGTTTATGACGACAGTGACAAATTCGCTCTGGAAACTGATGCATTCCCGATCTGGAATCCAGGGTGCTGCAATTCCGACGCCGATGGTCAAAAGGACTTTAACCGATGACACCCGCGCGCTATTCAAGGGGTTGTACGAAGCCAACGCCACCTTTGTGATCGAGCGATGTGGTGCGCTCTTTGAGCCAGTAAGTGAAGAGACGGTGACACGTTCCCCAATCAATCAGGAGGACTGACAATTGACCTGGGACTTTTGGTTTCTATTGCTCAGATACACGTCACGACGACCACGACGGCAATTTTGTGAGTTCAGGAACAGCAGACACAATCTGACTCTGGCTAAAGCGGGGTTCACTTGCAGCTCTTCTCCGACCCAGGTTTACGAGACCACTTTCGTCACCGAGACCAGCATCATCAGCACTACTGAGACCAGCTCGACGACCGAGACATCCACGTCGACGGTCACCGAGACTGCTACCGAGACGATCCCCATCACTATCACCGCGACCTCGACCCAGAAGGCGACTGCTACGGTCAATTCGGTGGCGACAGCCTTCGTGTGTCAACCATTCAAGTGCCCAGCTACTTGGGGTGTGACCACGAGCAACTCTGGCAACCTGAAGGAGGACAAATATCCCGAATGCTTGTAAGTCGTGCGAGTCGCGTAGATTGAGATTGTCTCGGCAACTGATAATACATCGCACCTTCTATCAGGTACTACAAAGCTGCCGGCGTAGCCGGAAGCTCTTCATGTAAATACAACGTGAGTACTGATCATGCTCTTTGATCCAGCATGAAGGATTGAGACTCAGAATCGTGCAATCACATTCAGTTCTTCCTCGGCACGCTCGCCAGCTCAGGCAATGGCGTCATTTGTCCCGCGAATGCCAGTCCTTTGCAATGTTAAAGACCGGTGGGACCGGGTGCTCCCGTGTGTTGCAACATCGAACCGAGGCTTTCTTGAGAACGACCGGTTCGCGATCGGTTTGAGGAAGAGAGTATTTTAGGACTGCATTTGGGCTTAGTCAACAATGGGTTGTTCGGAAACTTCTTATGGAATACAGTCGTGTGTTAAGGACTGAATGTGTAAATACAACTTAAAACAACGAACAAAGCTTTCCGTTTCGTATACTGCTGCCTGTCTCCTTTCCCAGCGCCCTTTTAGTTTATTTGCACGACAATGTCGAACCCAGAGACGAACAGGACGACGCTGCTGCTCGACCGCGGATCTTGGTCTTCTTGTACGCATCCATCGCTCGCGATCGCGTTGTTTCTGCTTCCGTATGTTTTGGGCCTATCGGACTGGACTTGTCGAAGTTTAAGCAGGAATCCTTGAGAGAGCCGATGCGAAAAGAAGGGGAGTCGATACGGGGAATAGTTTATTCCGTTGTTCACGAGGGAGGTTCTGTTCGTTCTCACGGTACCATGCGGCTCTGCGTTCATTATTAGTCCCCGGAAGACAGGAAAGAGCAAGTGGAGATTGAGAGCCGGACCAGCTGGATGAGAGAGCCTTCTACGGGACCTGGTCGATTGCGATGCTCCTGGCGCGAGCACAAACATTATAGCCCTCTCGATCGCTGGGCGGCCCATGAAGCAATATCGAAGGCTTCACTTGATGGGAACCGCATGGGCCAATGTTTCGGAACGAGTATCGTTAGAGTTGTTCTTGGCGAATCACAGGATGTCGAAGCTACTGGTCAAGCATGCTTGCTTGGGTCCGGCAATCTTAATCCATGAGCCGTTTGGACAATCGTGAGAGGCACATACCAGTCTTATGAATATATTA
>Ga0308160_10006579_pt1 | contig 11787 bp, 8 predicted proteins | sample PhyFR1_FD_201036 | JGI IMG/M metagenome (GOLD analysis project Ga0308160, IMG submission 201036) | Phyllosphere microbial communities from UC Gill Tract Community Farm, Albany, California, United States - DLSLF.R1 | ecosystem: Host-associated > Plants > Phyllosphere > Unclassified | place: USA... | reverse complement strand
TGGCCGACAGCATCCCGCCCGAGCGCACCGGCGTGTACATGGGCCTGTTCAACCTGTTCATCGTGCTGCCGATGCTGATCCAGATCGTGACCCTGCCGCTGTACTACGACGCCTTGCTGCACGGCGACCCACGCAACGTGATCCGCCTGGCCGGCGCGCTGATGCTGATGGCGGCGGTGGCGATGCTGTTGGTCAAAGGCCGGGAATCGGGAATAGGGAATGGGGAATCGAAGAACAGAAGTCGATAAGGCTTCAGTTCGCGCCGCCGCGCTTTTCCGATTCCCACTCCCGATTCCCCATTCCCGGTTTTTCACGCCGAATCGCGCACCACCAAGCTAACCGCCAGTTCCACCGATTGCAGCGGTTGCCCGTCGATCAGGCCGAGCACGCCGTCCACCAGCAGCCTCGCCGCCTGCGCCAGGTCCTGGCGCACCGTGGTCAGCGGCGGCTGGCTGTAGGTGGCCAGCGGGATGTCGTCGAAGCCCACCAGCGAGATGTCCTGCGGCACGCGGTGGCCGGCTTCGGTCAGCGCGCGGATCGCGCCCAGCGCGATCACGTCGGAGGCGGCGAACACCGCGTCGGGCGGATCGGCCTTCTTCAACATTGCCCGCGTCAACCGGTAGGCGTCTTCGCTGAGAAAGTGGCTGCGCGCATGCAGTCGCGGATCGAACTCCAGGCCGTGGCGCTCGAGCATGCGTCGGTAGCCGGCGAAGCGCGGCGCCACCTCCGGCAGCTGCTCGTCGCCTAGGAAGGCGATGCGGCGGCGGCCGATCTCGATCAGGTGCGCGGTGGCCAGCTCGCCGCCGCGCAGGTTGTCGCTGCCGATGCTAGCGTAGGCCTGGCCGTCGATGCGGCTGCCCCACACCACCATCGGCAGGCCGCCGCGCGCGGCGGCGTCGAGCGCGGCGTGCTCGGAACTCTGCCCGAGCATGATCACGCCGTCGGCGCGGCTGCCGTGCGCAAGGTCTTCGACCCAATGGTCCTGGTGCCGGTCCAGCTTGGACAGCAGCATGCTGTAGCCGCGCGCGGTCAGCGCGTCGGCGAGCAGCGCCAGCATGGTCATCATGAACGGGTCCGACAGCGGCTGCTCGTGCGCGTGCATCAGCGGCACCGCGACGCAGACGATGTTGGAGCGCCGCGAGCGCAGGCTGCGCGCGGCAAGATCGACGCGATAACCGGCCTCGCTGGCCAGTTGCTTGATATAGGCGCGGGTGCGCTGGGCGACCACCGGGTTGTCGGCCAGCGCGCGCGAGACGGTGGATTCGGACACGCCGGCCATGCGCGCGATGTCGGCCATCTGCAGGCGCGCGCCTGGCGCGGTGCGGTCGGGTTTGTCGGACATGCGGTGTCGGCGCTGGCGCAGGGAGCGGAATCGGCAGTGTATGCCAGCCGCTGCGATGCCAGCGCCAACCCGTGAGGCAGTGCCGGCCTAGCCCATGTGCAAGCCGCCGTTGACCGCGTAGTCGGCGCCGGTGACGTAGGCCGCTTCGTCGGAGGTCAGCCAGCCACACAGCGCGGCCACTTCCTCGGGCTTGCCGAGCCGACGCAGCGGCACCGAGGTCGCCAGGCGGTCGAGCACGTCCGGCGGAAAGCTGCTGATCGCCGCGCTGGCGATATAGCCGGGCGACACGGTGTTGACGGTGACCCCGCGCGAGGCCACTTCCTGCGCCAGCGCGCGGCTGAAGCCCTGCATCGCCGCCTTGGCGGTGGCGTAGTTGATCTGTCCGATCTGGCCCTTCTGCGCGCTGACCGCGCCGATGTTGACGATGCGGCCCCAGCCGCGCGCGGTCATGCCGTCCACCACCTGCTTGGTGATGTTGAACAGCGAGTTGAGATTGCTGGCGATCACCGCCTGCCAATCCTCGCGGCTCATCTGCCGGAACAGGGTGTCGCGGCTGCCGCCGGCGTTGTTGACCAGCACGTCGATCTCGCCGACCTCGGCCTTGACCTTGGCGAACGCGGCGACGGTGGAGTCCCAGTCGGTGGCGTTGCCCTCGGAGGCGACGAAGTCGAAGCCCAACTCGCGCTGCTCGCGCAGCCATGCCGACTTGCGCGGCGAATTGGGGCCGCAGCCGGCGACCACGGTATGCCCGTTGCGCGCCAGCTTCTGGCAGATAGCGGTGCCGATGCTGCCCATGCCGCTGGTGACGTAGGCGATTCGTAGCGTCATGCAAGAACTCCTTCGGAGTTGGGATTCGGGAGTGGGGATTCGGGATTGGACAAGCGGAGCGGGCCTGGGCTGTTGCGAATCCCGACTCCCGAATTTCCAATCCCGTGCGGCAGTCAACCCGCCAGCGGAAAGAGGCCTAACAACAAGCCGCCGCCCATCAGCAGCAACGACACCAGCACCGCCCACTTGATGGTGAAGCGCTGGTGGTCGGCGAAATCGACCTTGGCCAGGCCGACCAGCAGATAGGTCGATGGCACCAGCGGGCTGAGCAGGTGCACCGGCTGCCCGGCCAGCGAGGCGCGCGCCATTTCCACCGGGGTGATGCCGTAGTGGCTGGCCGCTTCGGACAGGATGGGCAGCACGCCGAAGTAGAACGCGTCGTTGGACATGAAGAAGGTGAACGGCATGCTGGCGAGCGCGGTGATCACCGCCAGGTACGGACCCCAGGCATCGGGAATCACCGCCAGGAAGCTGCGCGACATCGCTTCGACCATGCCGGTGTTGGAGAGAATGCCGGTGAACACGCCGGCGGCGAAGATCAGCGACACCACCGACAGCACGTTGCCGGCATGGTTGACCAGGCGCCGGCGCTGTTCGGCCAGGTTCGGATAGTTGATCAGCAGCGCCAGCGCGAAGCCGATCATGAACAGCACCGGCATCGGCAGCACGCCGATCACCAGCGCCGCCATCAGCGCCAGGGTCAGCGCCAGGTTCACCCACAGCAGCTTCGGCCGCTTGATGTCCTCGGCGTCTTCCACGGTCGGCAGCGCGTCGCCGTCGTCGGCCACGCTGCTGTCCAGCCAGGTGTCGCCCGGCAGCGCGGCCACGCCGAGCCGGCGCCGCTCCTGCATGCCCAGGTACCAGGCCAGCAGCAGGATGCCGGCGATCGCCAGCGCCATCGCCGGCACCAGCGGCACGAACACGTCGGCCGGGTCCACGTGCAGCGCGGTGGCCGCGCGCGCGGTCGGGCCGCCCCATGGGGTCAGGTTCATCACTCCGCCGGCGAGGATGGTCACGCAGGTCAGGTTCAGCGCGTTCATGCCGATGCGCCGGTACAGCGGCAGCATCGCCGACACGGTGATCATGTAGGTGGTGGAGCCGTCGCCGTCGAGCGAGATCAGCAGCGCGAGCACTGCGGTGCCGACCACGATCTTCATCGGGTCGCCCTTGACCAGGCGCAGGATGCGCCGCACCAGCGGATCGAACAGGCCGGCGTCGATCATCACCCCGAAGTACAGGATCGCGAACATCAGCATCACGCCGGTCGGCGCGATCTTCTTGATCCCTTCCAGCATCATCTCGTTGATGCCGGTGCCGAAGCCGCCGGCCAGCGCGAAGGCGATCGGCACGATGATCAAGGCGACCAGCGGTGACAGCCGCTTGCTCATGATCAGGTACATGAAGGTGATGACCATTCCGAAACCGAGCGCGGTCAGCATGGGAGTTCCTTGGGTGGTACGTGGGAAGAGGCGTTGCTGCTGTTTTGTAGGAGCGGCTTCAGCCGCGACAGGATCTTTCCGGTACCGACCTGTCGCGGCTGAAGCCGCTCCTACAGAAGCGCGGGAGACTCAGAAGTCGTATTGGAAACGGCCAGTGATCGCGCGGGTGTGGTCGAGCGTCGTACCGGCCAGATGGTCGCGGTTGCGGCTGTCGATCAGGTTCAGCATCAGGCGCAGGTTCGGCTTGAGATACCAGTTGCCGGCCAGCGTCCACGACGCGGTGGACGCATCGAGGAAGTCCGCCTGGCCGTCCAGGTGCTGCGTGCCCCACATGCGGTCGTAGCGCAGCGCCAGTTCGAACGCGCCGCGCGGGTTGTTGACCTGCTTGATGCGGGTGAAGCGCCCGGTCTTGCTGTCGTAGCGACGCGATTCGCCGGTCGCGAACCAGCTGACGAAGCCATAGGCGGACATCACCTGCGCACGCTGCGCGCCGTCGTCGAACAGGCCGCCGCTGAATTCGCTCTGCCACGACAGTGGGCCGCGCACCTGCGCATACTCCAGCGACCACTTGTCCACGTCGGTATCGCGGCCGTCGGCGAAGCGCGCCAGGGTGATGCGGCTGTCGTCGGACAGATGCCCGGCTGGACGCGGGCGGATGCTCAAGGCCGGCGCGCCGTTGGCGCCGGGGTGGTCGTAGCGCTCGTGCGCCAGCGACACGCCCAGGTGCAGCACGTCGCCATCGCGCGCATCCGGCGCCCAGGTGCCGCGGCCGCCGAACGCATCGCCCTTGATGTTGGAGACGTCGATGCTTTCCAGGCTATAGACGCTGGCGGCCCAGGTGTAGTCCTTGCCGGCGGCCTGCCACGACACCGCCTTGCGGTACAGCGGCGCCAGCGTGCTGGCCGCGCCGCTGCGTTCCAGGAACTGGCCGAAGTTGGAGCCGGTGCGGTCGTCCAGCGAGAAATACTGCTTGAACTGGCCGACGCTCAGCGTGCCCGCGTCGAACTTTCGGGTCAGGTAGACGTCCTTGGCCTCGATGCCCTTGCCGTTGAAGTCGTCCTGCAGCCCGGCGAAATCGCCTTCGACCTTGTAGCCGAAGCCGAAGAACTTGCCGGACACATCGATCCACAACCGGCGGATCTCGGTGTCGTCGGGGTTGGGCGTGCCGCGCTGGTCGTTGTCGAACTGGGCGAAGTCCCAGTGCAGGCGGCCGCCGATCTCGGCGGTGACCGGGCCGTCGTCGTCGCCATCGGCGGCCTGCGCCAGCGCAGGCAGGGACAACACGGCGCAGGCGCAAGCGCCGCACAGGCTCAATTTCTTCAGGTTCACGTACCCTCCCAGGTGCGCGCAGCGCGTCGATGAGTCGGTAGCCCGCAACGGAACGCGCAGGCCAGCGTGGCTGCAGCCTAGTGCGGCGTAGCTGTCATCGACCTGTCGGTGGGGAGCCAAGCGTTTCAGGCGCGCTAGGTCGCCGTCGCCGGGCCGTTGGCTCGGCGCGCTGGCGGCGAGGACTGGCGGCGCACCGCTCGTCGTTGTGCAACCGGCGCAGTCTAGGTAGGTTATCGGCGCTGGACTTTCGGCCAGCGGGAGACCGCATCTGCTCGCGTCGCGGCGTCTCCCCGGCCCCAATCGCGCGTCACCGGAGTCGCCATGCGTAGAGTGCTCGCCGGCCTGTTGGTCCTGGTCCTCGCAGCCGGGGCATTCATGCTTTGGCAGCGGCCGCCTGTCGCTGTGCGCGCGCAGTCAGGCACAGCAGCCTCTGCTGCCGCTACGGGCAACGCGCGCGATGCGCTCGCCGCCGGTCCCGAAACGCGCTCAGGAACGGACGTGCTTCGAGCCGAGCAGACGTCGCCGGCCGTCGCCGACACGTTTCCTGCGACGCAGGGTCGCCAGCCGGCGACCTTGGCGGAGATGGCATTCCTCAGGGGGAAGGCCATCGACGGAGGAATGGCCATGCGCGTCATCGGCAGCAGGGACTTCGACCTGATCCTGCAGAAGGTGGCAAGGCAGGCGGAGTCCGACGGTCTGGCCAAGTCCAAGGCCTACAAGGAGAATTTCAAGGACTATCTGAGCGAAGCCGATTCCGGTTTCGCGGTCAAAGATGTCGCATGCGGAGCCCATGTCTGCATGGCATCGGCCTCGAACACGCGCCTCAGCGATGCGCAATTCTCCACCGCAGTGCAGGCCATGGCCGGTGCGCGCGATGCGCCGATGTATTCCACTGTCATGCAGACGTTGCCGGATCCGGATGTGCCAGGCGCTTACCTGTACCGCATCATCTTCACCACCGATCCGAGCCTGGCGGCGATCACCATGCCGTCGCAGTGAACGCGCCATCGGTGGGCACAATGGCGATGGCAGCGGCCTGCGATTCCGGTGCCGGGCATCGTCGCTATCTGAATCGCCGGCCCGATTGCCGGCTGCCAGCGCGGCGCAAGCGGGTTAGCATCCGCCGGCCGAATCGCTTTTGCGAATCCCCAATCCCGGCTTTCCACAGCCGCACTGCTGGTCATCCCCAATGCGTCTGTTGTTAGTCGAGGACAACGCCGATCTGGCCGATGCGATCGTGCGGCGCATGCGCCGCAGCGGGCATGCGGTGGACTGGCAGAGCGATGGGCTGGGCGCGGCCAGCGTGCTGCGCTACCAGAGCTTCGACCTGGTGGTGCTGGACATCGGCCTGCCCGGGCTGGATGGACTGCGCGTGCTGGCCGGGCTGCGCGAGCGCGGCGACACCACGCCGGTGCTGATGCTGACCGCGCGCGACGGCATCGAGGACCGGGTGCAGGCGCTGGACGTGGGCGCCGACGATTACCTGGGCAAGCCGTTCGATTTCCGCGAATTCGAGGCGCGTTGCCGGGTGCTGCTGCGGCGCAACCGCGGCAACGCCAGCGAGGTGGTGCAACTGGGTGGCTTCGCCTTCGACAACGCCGCGCATACCGTCAGCCTGGACGGCGTGCCGATCGAGCTGCCCAATCGCGAATACCGCCTGCTGGAGATCCTGATCGGGAGGCTCGGCCAGGTGGTGGGCAAGGACGAGATCGGCAACGGGCTGTTCGGTTTCGACGACGAGGCCGGGCCGAACGCGATCGAGCTGTATGTCGGGCGGCTGCGCAAGAAGCTGGCGGGCGCGCCGCTGCGCATCGTCACCGTGCGCGGGGTCGGCTACAAGCTGGAAGCGGCCGCGGTCGAAGCGCCGCCGGCGCCGCCGCAGGATGCGGGCGGCGATGGCTGAGGCCGCGCTGCCGGCACCGTCGATCCGGCGCACGCTGCTGCTGTACCTGGGCGCGCTGTCGCTGCTCGGCGCGGTGGCGCTGTTCTTCGCCGCGCGCGATTACGGCCAGCGTGCGGCCAACCGTTCCTACGATCACCTGCTGGTATCCTCGGCGCTGTCGATCGTCGATTCGGTGGCGCTGGCCGACGGGCAATGGCAAGTGGACCTGCCGTATGCGGCGCTGGACCTGTTGGCGATGGCGCCGGAAGACCGGGTGTTCTACCGCGTGTTCGATGCGCGCGGGCGCACCATCACCGGCTACGACGATCTGCCCAAGGCGCCGTCGCTGCCGCGGGCCAGCACGGCGCCGCGATTGTTCGACGCGTTCTACAGCGGCGAGCAGGTGCGCTTCGCGGTGGTGGCGCGGCGGGTGTCGTCGGCCGCGGCGCAGGACGAGGTGTGGGTGCAGGTCGGGCAGACCCGGCGCGCGCGCGAAGCGCTGGCGCAGGATGTGGTGCTGCACTCACTGGTCGCGATCGCGGTGCTGTCGCTGCTGTCGCTGGCGCTGGTGTGGCTGGGGGTGTATCGCGCGTTGCGTCCGCTGCACCGGATCGAACGCGACCTGTCGCGGCGCGAACCGTCGGAACTGAAGCCGCTGGCGGTGGCGGCGCCGCAGGAAATGCACCAGATGGTGGCGGCGTTGAACCGTTTCATGGCGCGCCTGGCGAGCAGCAACGAGACCTTGCGCGCGTTCATGGCCGAGGCCGCGCACCAGATGCGCACGCCGCTGGCCGCGTTGCGCGCGCAGGCGCAGCTGGCGCTGGACGACGACGATCCGCGCGACATGCGCCGCAGCCTGGAGGCGATCGAGCGCAACGCTACGCACATGAGCCGGCTGCTCAACCAATTGCTCAGCGACGCCAGCGTGATCCACCGCGCCAACCTGCAGCGCTACGCCAGCGTGGACCTGGCCGAGGTCGTGCACCAGGCGCTGCACGAAGCGCTGCCGCAGTCGAAGCCACGGCCGCGCGTGCAGCTGGCCATCGCCAGCGAGCCGGCGATGGTGCGCGGCGACGCGCTGTTGCTGCGCGAGGCGATCAAGAACCTGATCGACAACGCCGGCAAGTACGGCGGCGACGGCGCGCTGCAGGTAGCGTTGACCTGCGAAGCGCGCGATTGCGTGGTGACCGTGGCCGACCACGGCCCCGGCATCGCCGCCGCCGACGCCGAGCGCGTGTTCGAGCGCTTCGCGCGTGGCGAGGGTGCGGCCGCCGGCGGCGCCGGGCTCGGCCTGGCGATCGTCAAGCGCGTGGTCGACAGCCACGGCGGGCGCATCGATCTGTCCAACCGCGTCGGCGGCGGCCTGATCGCCAGCCTGCGCCTGCCGAGGTTGCATCCATGACCGTGCTCCGCGGGTTTCGCGCCGCCGCGCTACTGCTGGGCTGCGTCTTGGCCCATGCCGTCGCCGCCGCACCCGGCGACATCCGCCGCTTCCCGGCGCAGGGCGGCGCCGAGGCGCAGCTGTGCATCCAGGGGTCCACCGACATCGAGGTGTTCGCCGCGGTGATCGGCGACTACCAGCGGCTGCATCCGCGTACCGAGGTGGTGTACCAGGACGTGATCGCCTGGGACATGTACCAGCGCTACCTGCATCCGCAGCCCGGCGCGCGCTGCGCCGACCTCCTGATCAGCGCCAGCATGGACCTGCAGACCAAGCTGGTGAACGACGGCCACGCGCTCGCGCACCGTTCGCCGCAGACCGAGGCGCTGCCGGCGTGGGCGCAATGGCGGCACGAGGCGTTCGGGATCAGCTACGAGCCGGTGGCGATCGTCTACAACAAGGCGCGGCTGCCGGCGGCGCAGGTGCCGCGCACGCGCCGCCAGCTGCTGGAGCTGCTGCGCGCGCCGGGCATGCCGCTGCGCGGCAGGATCGGCACCTACGACGTGGAGCGCAGCGGCGTGGGCTATCTGTTCGCGACCCAGGACGGGCAGATCGGCAGCATGTCCGGTGCCTTGCTAGCGGCGATGGGCGACAACCAGGTGATGCTGGAGGAACGCACCGGCGTGCTGCTGGACCGGGTCAGCCGCGGCGAACTGCTGCTGGCCTACAACGTGCTCGGGTCGTACGCGCAGGCGCGGATCGACGCCGGCGCGCCGCTGGCGATCGTGCAGCCGGAGGACTACACCCTGGTCGCGCTGCGCACGGCCGTCATTCCGCGCGATACGCCGCACGCAGCCGAGGCGCGCCGGTTCCTCGACTACCTGCTGTCGCCGCGCGGGCAGCAGGTGCTGTCGCGCGAGGCGCGGCTCAAGCCGATCCTGCCGGGGGCAGGCGCCAGCGGCGGCGCGACGCCGGCGGCGACGCCGGCGTTCCGCCCGATCGCGCTGGGGCCGGGCTTGCTGGTGTACCTGGACGCGCTCAAGCGCCGCCAGTTCCTGGACGCCTGGCGCAGCAGCATGCGCCGCCATCCGCCGCGCTGAACGCGCCTAGGCGGGCGCCGGCGCTCAACGCGCGAAGTGCGGCGGCTGCGTGGTGGAGTGCACGATGCGCACGCTGTCGCCGAGCTGTTCGGGCGCGCCGCCGGCAAGCAAGGCCTGCACGCGCGGCCGGTCCGGCGCCGCGCCCGCACCAAGTCCTACCCAGGCGTTCTTGCCGGCGCCCTTGGCCGCGTACAGGCAGCGATCGGCCAGGCCCACGCTCTGCTCCCAGTCGCCCAGCGCCGGCCATGCCGCCACCAACGGCCACGGCGCGAAACCGATCGAGCAGGTCAGGGTCAGTTCGCGCTGCTCCAGCGCGAACCGCTGCGCGGCCACCGCCGCGCGCAGGCGCTCGGCCAGCGCCTCGGCGGCGCCGTCGCGAGGCAGGCGGGTGACCAGCACGAATTCCTCGCCGCCCCAGCGCACCAGCAGGTCGCGCTCGCCGCACAGCGCGCGCAGGCTGTCGGCGCAGTGCACCAGCGCGGTGTCGCCGGCCTGGTGGCCGTAGTCGTCGTTGATGCGCTTGAAGTTGTCGATGTCGATCATGAAGAAATACAGCGCATCGGCGCTGCTACCTGCATCGAGCTGGGCGCGCAGCGCGGGACATTCGCGGGCCAGCCAATCCTGCAGTTCGCGGCGGTTGGAGACCCGGGTCAGCGGATCCAGGCGGGTGGCCGCTTCCAGTTGCGCATTGCTCTGCAGCAGTTGCTGGTTGGCGCGCTCCAGCTGCCGGGTGCGCTCGGCGACGGTGAGGTTCAGCAGTTCCACCATGTCGCGCTCGCGGTTGACCGTGCGGCGCACGCGCTGCGCGCCCAGGCCGAGCAGCAGCAGGCCCAGCAGCGCATAGCCGGCATACGCCAGAGGATGCCGCCATGGCGGCGGCCGCACCTCGATCTGCAGCGTGCGCGCTGCGCCGAACTGGCCGTCGCGCCCGGCCGCCTGCAGTTCCAGCGTGTAGCGGTCCGGCGGCAGATGGCTGACCGAGAATTCGCTGTGCGCGGTCTGCGGATAGATCCAGCCCTTGTGCAGGCCGTCCACCCGGTAGCGCAGCCGTGCCGTGCCCGGCGCGGTGAAGTCGATCGCGGTCATGCCCAGGGTGAACACGTTGTCGCGATAGTCCAGCGCGATGTCGTGCGCATACACCACGTCGGTCTCGGTCTGCCGCTTGCCGTCGTGGCTGCCTTCGCTGGCGTCGAGCACGCGCAGGTCGGTCAGCACCGCGCGTGCCGGGTGGCTGCGCAGCGGCAGCTTGTGCGGGTCGATCACGTCCACGCCCTGCGTGCCGCCGAAATACAGCAGCCCGCGGCTGTCGCGGTAGCCCTGGCCGCTGTTGTATTCCTGGTTCTGCAGGCCGTCGCGGCTGCCCAGGTTCTGCACGATGCGGGTGGCCGGATCGAGCACGCTCAGGCCGTTGTTGGTGCTCAGCCACAAGCGTCCCTGCGGATCCGGCAGGATGGTGTAGATGACGTTGCTGCTCAGGCCTTCGCGGTCGGTGTAGCGCACCGCGAGGTCGCGCTTCAGGTCCACCGCATACAGCCCGCCGGAGAACGTGCCCACCCACAGCACGCCGTCCTTTTCGTACAGCGCCCACACCGACGGATACAGGCCGGCGCCGCCGGGACGGTAGGGCTCGGCCGGCCGGTCGCCGCGTATCCGCCACAGGCCGCAGTCGTTGCAGCCGATCCACAGCGTGCCCTGGGTGTCGCGGTACACCCGGGTCAGCATGCGCCCGGCCAGCGGCGCCCAGCGCGGATCGTCCTGCACGCGGCCGTCGACCACCCGGGTCAGCCCGCGGCGCGTGGCCACCCACAGCGTGTCGCCCTCGCGCAGCAGGCCGTTGACGTGCGCATCGGCCAGCCCGTCCACGCGTGCCAGCGCGCCGTTTTCGTCCAGGCGCCACAGGCCGTGGCGGGTGCCCAGCCACCAGTGGCGGCCGTCGCCCTCGATGGCCCGCACCATGCGCGTGTCCAGCGCGGCCGGGACCTGCCAGGACGCGCGGCCGCGCTCGCGCAGCAACAACCCCTGGTCGGTGCCGATCAGCATGCGCGCGCCGTCGCGCCAGATGCTGCGCACGCTGGGACTGGGCCAGGCATGGGTGTCGCTGAGGTCTTCCTCGTCGTTGCGGATCACCGCCGACATCGGCCGCACCCGGTACAGGCCGGCGGTGTAGGTGCCGATCCACCAGGTGCCGTTGCCGTCCTGGTAGAACCGGGTGATGGCGCTTTGCGGCGGCACGTCGAAGCTCAGCCGCCGCGGCGCCGCTGCGTCCTTGTCCAGCTGCGTCACCGTGCCATTGGTGGAGCCGACCAGCACCCGCCCGTCGGCCAGGCGGATCAGCGCGCTGAGATCGCTGTGCCCGGTCAGCAGTTGCTGCGTGCTCCAGTGCGCGAGCGTGGCGCCTTGCGCATCGAGCTTGAACAGCCCGGCGCTGGCCGAGGCCAGCCACAGCCCCTCCGGCCCGGATTGCAGGCCCACGCATTCGTCGATGC
>Ga0308160_10006576_pt1 | contig 11791 bp, 11 predicted proteins | sample PhyFR1_FD_201036 | JGI IMG/M metagenome (GOLD analysis project Ga0308160, IMG submission 201036) | Phyllosphere microbial communities from UC Gill Tract Community Farm, Albany, California, United States - DLSLF.R1 | ecosystem: Host-associated > Plants > Phyllosphere > Unclassified | place: USA... | reverse complement strand
GTGCATGGCGACCTGCGAATGCAGGGCATGGGACAGCAGCCCGCGCTCGGTATCGTACAGAGCCAGGCCGGTTTCATCGCAGGAGGATTCGACGCCGAGAACAATCATGGGAAATGCGGGAAGGGAAAAGCGGAAGCTGCCATTGTAAAGCAGACGGCCGGGCATTGCCCGGCCGCGCGCCGGCGGCACTGGCTCCGTCGAAGCCGTAGGGTGGGCTCGGCCCACGCGGGATCACCGCTCGATCCGTGGTGGCGCGACCAGCAAGCCGGTCCTCGACGGCCCCGGGCTGGAGCGCGCACTTTGGCGGCACGCCACGGTACGACCGCGTGGGCAGAGCCCACCCTACGGTCGCGGGGGCATTCACCGTGATCGCGTCAGCACACCATCAAGGACGCGCCAGCAGCTCCTTGTGCGCATTCCTCAGCATCGTCACTGTATCGTCCCAACCGATGCAGCCGTCGGTTACCGAGCAGCCGTACTTCAGCTGCGACAGGTCGCTTGGAATCGGCTGGTTGCCGGCCACGATGTTCGATTCGATCATCACGCCGACCAGCGACTGGTTGCCGTGCTTGATCTGCTGGATCACGTCCGACATCACCAGCGGCTGCAGTTCCGGCTTCTTGTAGCTGTTCGCGTGCGAGCAGTCGACCACCAGGTTGGCCGGCAGGCCGGCCTTCCTGAGGGCCTGTTCGGCGATCGTGACCGAGACCGAATCGTAGTTCGGACGGTCGCCGCCGCCGCGCAGCACGACGTGGCCATAGGCGTTGCCGCGGGTGCGCACGATCGAGACCGCACCCTTGTCGTTGATACCTAGGAAGGCGTGCGGATTGGCCGAGGACAGCACGGCGTTGATCGCGATGCTGACGTCGCCGTCGGTGCCGTTTTTAAAGCCGACCGGCGTCGACAGGCCCGAAGACATCTCGCGGTGGGTCTGCGATTCGGTGGTGCGCGCGCCGATCGCGGTCCAGGCAATCAAGTCGCCCAGGTACTGCGGCGAAATCGGGTCCAGCGCTTCGGTGGCAGTCGGCAGGCCGAGTTCGCACACGTCGATCAGGAACTGCCGCGCGCGCTCCATGCCGACGTCGACCTGGAAGGAGTCGTCCATGAATGGGTCGTTGATGTAGCCCTTCCAGCCGGTGGTCGTGCGCGGCTTTTCGAAATACACGCGCATCACCAGCAGCATCGTTTCCTTGACTTCTTCCTGCAAGGCTTTCAGGCGGCGCGCATAGTCCAGGCCCGCTTCCGGATCGTGGATCGAGCAGGGGCCGACCACTACGAACAGGCGCTCGTCCTTGCGGTCGAGGATGTCGCGCAGCGCGGCGCGGCCGTTCATGACGGTGGTGAAGGCGCGCTCGGACAGCGGCAGTTTGGCGTGCAGCTCGGTCGGGGTCGGCATGCGCCCGAAGGAGGTAACGTTGGTGTTTTCGATATCTGGTGTGATCAGCATGATGCGGTCCGTGGGACAAGGTCGGATCAACGAGTGTAGCGCCAAAAATGCTTGTTTGCAGCAAACAGCGCAAAAGCGGGTCATGCGTGCGAGGGTGTAAGCTAGCGTGATGGACACCACATTACAGCCCACCCCATTCCCCGCCGCCCATTTCATCAAGGAGATCGGCCGCGGCGTGAAAGGCGCGCGCAGCATGTCGCGCGTCGATGCCGCTGCCCTCTACGGCGCCATGCTGGAAGGCCGCGTCTCCGATCTCGAACTGGGCGCCATCCTGCTTGCCATGCGCATCAAGGGCGAGTCGGTCGACGAGCTGGCCGGCTTCATGGACGCGGCCGAAGCGGCGTTCGCCCCGCTGCCTGCGCCGCCGGGCGAGTATGCGCCCGTGCTGATCCCGAGCTACAACGGCGCGCGCAAGCTGGCCAACCTGACTCCTTTACTGGCGCTGCTGCTCGCGCGCGAAGGCGTGCCGACCCTGGTGCACGGCGTGCGCAATGATCCGGGACGCGTCACCACGGCCGAGATCATGGCGGAGCTGGGCCTGGCCGAAGCATCCACCAGCGCCGCCGTCCACGACGCCTTCGCCGCCGGGCGCCCGGCCTTCATGCCGATCAAGACACTGGCGCCGAGCCTCGCACACATGCTGTCGCTGCGCCGCATCCTCGGCGTGCGCAACTCCACGCACACGATCGTCAAGATCCTGCAGCCTTTCGAGGGCGCTGCGCTGCGCCTGGTCTCCTACACCCATCCCGAATACCTGCAGACGCTGGGCGAATACTTCCTGACGGCCGCACCGCATGCGCGCGGCGACGCCTTCCTGATGCGCGGCACCGAAGGCGAGACGGTCGCCAACCCACACCGCGCCCAGCAGATCGACTGGTTCCACGGAGGCGAACGCACGCTGCTGGTGGAGCGCGACGCACCCGCCGACATCCTGGCCGAGGTGCCGGAGGCGCGCGATGCGGCGGCCACCGCTGCTTGGATTACCCGCGCGCTGCGCGGCGAGGTGCCGGTGCCGCCGTCGATCAGCGCGCAGGTGGCGGCCTGCATGCGCACCGCACGGGCATTGCGTACCTGAGCCAGCCACCCTATGCACCTCCGATATTCCCAATAGGAACTACACGTTAAATGATCTAGGGCAAAATCAAGCAGGGAATTATCTTTCACTATGGAAAAACGATACCGCAAAGCAAGTCGGTTGCCAGCCAAACGACACTTACGCGTTCGGTCTCGTTATTGATCCGGCTCCAGGCCGGTCCTCTCAATGTGAAGGATGCCCAGAATGAACAAGTACTTCCGCTCCGCTTCGAGCGTTATTAGCTGCGCCATATTGGCCTTTGCAATTGCCGGTCCCGGCAGCGCCATCGCAGCAGAGGACACCGCCCAAGCAACCGGCACCGTCATCGCGCCGATCCAGATCACGAAAACCGCCGACCTGGTCTTCGGCAGCTTCGCTCCCGGCGCAGCCGGCGGTACGGTGACCATTTCCACGGGCGGTGCCCGCGGCAAGAGCGGCGATGTGGTGCTGGCGGGTACCACGGCTGCCGCAGCCAAGTTCGACGTGACCGGTGAGGGCGGCATGACGTATTCGATCACCCTCACACCGACCTCGCTCCTCAGGAGTGGCGGAACGGAAACGATGGCGTTCACCGCGGAAAGCGACATTACCAGCGGTTTGCTTGCAGGCACTGGCGGCGCCGGAACCCAGAGTTTCTTCGTGGGCGGCGTGTTGACCGTCGCGGCAGGCCAGGTGCCCGGTAATTACGTCGGCTCGGTCAAAGCGACGGTCGCGTACAACTAGGGAATCGGGTAGCGGGGCAACCCGCTCCTGGTCATGCCGGTACGCAGCAAGCGCTTCATCCTGCTCGCGAGCACCGCCGTCCAGGCGCTGCTCGCGTTCGCGCTCGTACTCTTTCCCTACGCTGCGTTCGCGCAGCAGGTCGCACTGAGCAATACCCGCAGCCTCGACTTCGGACGCTTCGTCGCCGCCAGCGGCGGCACGATCATGCTGAGTCCCTCGGGCTTGCGTTCGCGTACCGGCGGCGTCATCCTGCTCAATTCCCCGCACGCAAGCCAGGCCACGTTTAGCGCCAGCCAGACCACGCTCGACGCCGGCCGCGGCCGCTTCGGCGCCGCCGCCACCGCCACCGCGACATCGGCCATCGTCTCCTTGCCGGCCAACGGCGCCACCCGTCTCAGCAGCGGTACCAACAGCATGGCGGTCGACGATTTCGTCACGTCCGATGCACTGCTGTCGGTCGGGAGCGGTGGCGCCACGCTGGCAGTGGGCGCGACGCTGGTCGTGGCGCCCAATCAGCCACCCGGACATTATTCCGGAACCTTTTCCGTGATCGTTAACCACCAGTGATCCTGTGCCAGCGCCGCACAGCGAAAGGAGATCGCCATGCCTTACCCTGCTTTTACAAGCATTCCCGCCATACGATGCGCTGCACGTTTTGTGCTTGCCTGCCTGCTGCTGGCGCCGTTCCTGCGCGCCCGCGCCGAGCTGATGCTGCACCCGACCCGCAGTTTGACAAGCCCGCATTGTGTTTGACAAGAACACGCGCGCCGCCCAGATCGAGCTGATCAATAACAGCAACAAGCCGGCCAGCTATCGCATTTCGCTGGTGAACCGCCGCATGACCGAAGCCGGCCAGTTCGAGGCGGCCGAGCGTGCGCAGGACGGCGAACGATTCGCCGACGCGATGCTGCATTATGCGCCGCGTCAGGTGACCTTGCAGCCGGGCACCGCCCAAACCGTTCGCGTGATGCTGCGCAAGCCGGCGGACCTGGCCGAGGGCGAGTACCGCTCGCACCTGCAGTTCGACAAGCTGCCCGATATCGAGGGCGAGGCCAGCATCGAGAACCAGGATGCGGGTAACAACACGCAGATCGGCGTGGTGATGAATGCGCTGGTCGGCGCCTCGGTTCCCGTCATCGTGCGCCACGGTGCCGCTGGCGCGAGCGTGAAGCTCACAGGGCTAGCCTTGGGCAAGGACGACGCCAGGCGTGTGCAGCTCGCGCTGCAGTTCGAACGCGAAGGCGGCAACTCGGTGTATGGCGACGTCAGCGTCACGTTCACGCCAAAGAACGGCAAGCCGCAGAGCCTGGCGCAGGTGAATGGCATTGCCGTGTACACGCCGAACCGCATCCGCAGGACGACGCTCCCGCTCCAGATGCCGAATGGCTTGGCGCTGGCCGGCGGCACGCTTGACGTCAGCTACCGCGACCGGCCCGAGGCCGGCGGCAAGCTGCTGGCGCAGGCCAGCCTGGACCTGCCATGAACCCGTCCGGCCAGGTATTCGGCCGATCGGCATTGTTCGCGGTGCCCGCTTCCTAGGCGGCGATCCGGTGGGCCGGACGCAGTCGCAACGTGCGGGCGCACGTCGCGCGGGCTGGGTACTCGTGGCGCTGGCCGTGGCCGCCGCGCTACCGGCATGCCAGCCCGTCGTAGCGGCGCCGGTCCAGGCGAAGGAGGAAAGCCCGGGCAGCGAGGTCCTGCTCGAAGTGCGCCTCGGCAGCCAGGTGCTGTCCGACGCGGTCACCGCCTACGAACTCGGGCATGACGTCTACCTGCCGCTGGGCGAGATGGCGCGGCTGCTGACGCTGGCCATTCGCGCGACGCCCGGTGCAGGACGCGCCAGCGGCTACATCCTCTCGGAGGAGCGCAATTTCAGTCTCGACGTCGCGGGGCGTGCGGTCCACATCGGTGGCCGGCGCGAGGAACTCGACCCGTCAACGGTCAAGCTGGAGGAGGACGACATCTACGTGGCCAGCCGCCTGCTGGCGCGCTGGCTGCCGGTCGACCTTGATCTCGACATGCCGAGCCTGGCGCTGAAGGTGCGCCCGCGCGAGCAATTGCCCTTGCAGGCACGCCTGCAACGGCGCGAGCGCGGCAAGCTGCCTGGCAGGCCCGGCGGCTATGTCGACCCCGGTTATCCCCGGCTGGCCACCCCTTACCGCCTGGCCGACGTTCCCTTCGTCGACCAGACGCTGGGCTTCGGGCTCGATCGGCGCGGAGGAGGGCGCAGCACGGCGGCATTCTGGACCGCCTATCTCACCACCGATTTGCTGGGCATGGAAGCGGCCTTGTACGCCAGCCGCAGCCTGCATGCGTCCCCGTCCGCGCCACGCCTGACGCTCGGGCGCCACGATCCGGACTGCGGCCTGCTGGGACCGCTGGGGGCGCGCAGCGTGCTGGTCGGCAGTGTGCCGGTACCGGGCGTGGCCAACATCTCGGTCAGCAGCGCGACCGGCAACGGCATCGCACTCAGCAACCGTCCGCTCGACCAGCCAACCAGTTTCGACCGCCACACGCTGCAAGGCGACCTGCCGCCGGGCTGGGATGTCGAGCTGTACTACAACGAGGCGCTGGTCGGCGTCCAGCAATCGGGGCCAGGCGGCAAGTACAGCTTCGAGGACCAGCCGCTGGCGTATGGCCCGAACGAGTTCCGTCTGGTGTTCCACGGGCCGCTCGGGCAGCTGCGCATCGAGCGCCAGTCCTTCCTGCTGGAACAGTCGGCGCTGCCGCGCGGCGCGCTGTTCTACGACCTGGCTGCGCATCGCGACCAGTACGGGCGCGAGCGCGCCCTGGCCCAGTTCGAATGGGGCGTAGGCAGGCACCTGAACGCTACCGCCGGCTGGCAGCGCCTGCCCTTGTTCGATGCCACCCGCAGCTATGCCAACCTCGGCCTGCGCAGCTACTGGAACCGGGTCATCCTGACCGCCGACGCGGTGAAAGCCGACGACGGCGGCCGCCTAGCCCAACTCGGGTTGAAGACCCGGCTCGGCAACGTGGCGCTCTCGGCCAGCCGCGCCCGCCTCGACGGCTTCAGCAGCGAATTCTTCACGCCCAGCCGCGATCCGGTGCGCAGCCGCGACGAGCTGCGCGCCGAAGGCGTGCTGGCGCTCGGGACCGCCAGCTTCTTGCCGCTGTCGCTGCAGCTCAGGCGCGACGTGTTCGCTTCAGGCCTGGAGAGCCGCGAAGTCCAGGGGCGCCTGTCGGCCTACCGCAACGGCACCGCGCTCAGCAATACGCTGCGCTGGCAGTCGCTGGGCGGTACCGAACAGGCCGACGGTGCGCTGCAGGTCAGCCGCAGGGTGGCAGGCGTCGGCATCACCAGCCAGCTGCAATACACGCTGGCGCCCGCGGCCCGGCTCCAAAGTGCGGCGGTCTCGGCCGATCGCTACCTGCGTAACGGTTACCTGCTGAACCTGGGCCTGACGCGCCTGTTCCCGCAGCGCGAGCTGCGCGCGGCGGCGTCGCTCAACAAGAGCCTGGGCAGCTTCGGCCTGGGCGTGAGCGGCTTTTACTCGAACCGCCACGAGTATGGCGTCGGCATGCGCCTGTTCCTGGCCATGGGGCTGGAGCCGCGCAGGGGGCGCCTGTTGCGCGAGGCGCAGCCGATGGCGAACATGGGCGCGGGATCGATCGGTGTCTTCCTCGACAAGAACCTGAACGGCGCGCAGGACGCAGGCGAGGAGGGCATTGCCGGCGCCGGCTTCACCATCAACGGCGCCAACTACGGCGTGCGCACGGATGCGGACGGCGTGGCCTGGCTGCCGCGCCTGCCTGCCAGCCGATATGTCGACATCGGGCTCGACCCGGACACGCTGGAGGACCCGCAGTGGCAAGCGCAGGTGAAGGGCGTGCGCATCGTGCCGCGGCCGGGCAAGGTCAGCCAGGTCGATTTCGCGGTCAGCGTGACGGGCGAGGTGGACGGCACGACCTGGCTGCTCGGCAAGGGCGTGCGCCGTCCAGTCGGCGACCTGCGGCTCGAACTGGTCGATGCCGCGCACACGGTGGTGGCCACGGTGAGCAGCGCGGCCGACGGCTATTACGTCATGACCGGCATCTTTCCTGGGGAATACGTACTGCGCGTCGCACCTGAGCAGCTCGGCCGCCTCGGCTTGCGGGAGGCCCGCACGCACACGATCACGATCGGGCCCGAGGGTACCGTGCTCAACGGCCGCGATGTCGAGGTGCGCCCACTCGACGGCGGATGAAGCCTGTGGTTTGCCTGCGGCCAATTTGGCCGTGGGCGGCCGCAGCCTCGGCGCGAACGTTTACAATGGCGGGTTTGAATCTGGCGGCAGCAGCTCATGGCAAAACAATTCGATGTAGCGATTATCGGCGCGGGCGCGGCCGGAATGATGTGCGCGGCAATCGCCGGCGCACGCGGCAAGCGCGTCGTCCTCATCGACCACGCCGAGAAGCTGGCCGAGAAGATTCGCATTTCGGGCGGCGGACGCTGCAACTTCACCAACATCAACGCCGCACCAAGCAACTTCCTGTCCGAGAATCCGCATTTTTGTAAAAGCGCGCTGTCGCGCTACACGGCTCAGGATTTCCTGGCGCTCGTGAAAAAGCACCGCATCGGCTACCACGAGAAGCACCGCGGCCAGTTGTTCTGTAACGACTCAAGCGAGCAGATCATCGCCATGCTGAAGGCCGAATGCAGCGCCGCCGGTGTCAACTGGCGCATGCCCTGCAAGGTACACGGCGTCACCAAAGAGGAGGGCGGCTACGTGGTCGCCACCGACCACGGCGATATCGGCGCCGAGAGCGTGGTGATCGCCACCGGCGGCCTGTCGATCCCGAAGATCGGCGCCACCGACCTCGGTTACCGCATCGCCACCCAGTTCGGCCTGCCGCTGGTGGAGCCGCGTCCGGGCCTGGTGCCGCTGACCTTCGACGGCCCGAGCTGGGCCGCGTTCGCGCCGCTGGCCGGCATCGCGCTCGAAGTCGAGGTCTCGACCGGCTCCGGCAAGGGCAAGAATGCCAAGCGTGGCCTGTTCCGCGAAGACCTGTTGTTCACCCACCGCGGCCTGTCGGGCCCGGCCATCCTGCAGATTTCCAGCTACTGGGAGCCGGGTACGCCGATCGTCGTGAACCTGCTGCCGGAAATGGATGTCGCCGAAGAACTGATCGGTTCGAAGACGACCGTCAAGAAGCAGCTGGGCAACGTGCTGGCCCAATGGCTGCCGGCACGCCTGGCCGAGGGTTTGTTGTTGGCCAACGGCTTCGCACCGGATGCGCGCCTGGCCGACATGGCCGACGCCAAACTGCGCAAGCTCGGCGACGCCATCAACCGCTGGGCCATCGTCCCGACCGGTTCCGAGGGCTATCGCAAGGCCGAGGTGACCCTGGGCGGCGTCGACACCCGTGCCCTGTCGCAGCAGACCATGATGGCCAAGGATGTGCCCGGCCTGTACTTCATCGGCGAAACAGTGGACGTCACCGGCTGGCTGGGCGGCTACAACTTCCAGTGGGCATGGGCGTCGGGCTACGTGGCGGGGCAGAGCGTCTGAGAAGCCTGTATCAAATACATCACATCGACGTAATCTCTTCCACTGTCCGCCAAAACCTGCTAGACTTTCGTTCTTTCTAAATCCAACGGTTTCATTTTTACATGACCACTATCCGCCTTAAAGAAAACGAGCCGTTCGAAGTCGCCATGCGTCGCTTCAAGCGCACCATCGAAAAAACCGGCCTGCTGACCGAACTGCGCGCACGCGAGTTCTACGAGAAGCCAACTGCAGAGCGCAAGCGCAAGCTGGCCGCTGCCGTGAAGCGCCACTACAAGCGCATCCGCAGCCAGCAACTGCCTAAGAAACTGTACTAAGACTGTCCTGCCGCTTGATCCGGTGACGTAGCAGTACGCTCGTCCCGGCAGCTGCGAGAAGTCCTGCGAACCCGCCCTGGTTGTCACCCCGGCGGGTTTTGTTGTTTTCCCCATAGCCTCGGAGAAGCCATGAGCTTGAAAGAACAAATCACCAACGACATGAAAGCGGCGATGCGCGCCAAGGAAGCCGGCAAGCTGGCGACCATCCGCCTGATCCTCGCCGAGATCAAGCGCAAGGAAGTCGACGAGCAGATCGAACTGAACGACCAACAAACCGTCGCCATCGTCGAAAAGATGATCAAGCAGCGCAAGGACTCGATCACCCAGTTCGAAGCGGGCAACCGCCAGGACCTGGCCGACATCGAAAAGGCCGAGCTCGAGGTGCTGGTCGCCTACATGCCGGCCGGCCTGTCGGATGAGGAAATCGCCGCCGAAGTCGCTGCCGCTGTCGCTGCATCCGGTGCCGCCGGTCCGCAGGACATGGGTAAAGTCATGGCCATCGTCAAGCCGAAACTGGCTGGCCGCGCCGACATGACCGTCGTCTCGACGCTGGTCAAGAAAGCCCTGACCGGCGCCTGAAGCAACACAAACATCAGCACAATAGGGCCGGACGGCCCCGGGCTTGTTGCAAATCAATTTGTAGCGAGCCCTGCGGTATAGTCTGACCTTAGACAAACACTGTGTAAGCCACGTGATCCCGCAATCATTCATTACCGATTTGCTCAACCGCGTCGACATCGTCGACGTCGTCGGGCGCTACGTCCAGCTGAAAAAGGGTGGGGCCAATTACATGGGCCTCTGTCCTTTCCACAGCGAAAAGTCTCCCAGCTTCACCGTCAGCCCGACCAAGCAGTTCTATCACTGCTTCGGTTGCGGCGCCCATGGCACCTCGATCGGCTTCCTGATCGAATACTCGGGCATGGGCTTCGTCGACGCCGTCAAGGACCTGGCCCAGAACGTGGGCATGGTCGTCCCCGATAACGACGACAAGATTCCGCCACTGCAGCGCGCCGCCCAGCAGGCGCAATCGCTGGCGATGACGGATGCCCTCAGCCAGGCCTGCGACTATTACAAGGCGCAGCTGCGCGGCGCCACCAATGCCATCACCTACCTGAAGAACCGCGGCCTCACCGGGGAGATCGCCGCCCGCTTCGGCATGGGCTATGCCCCTTCCGGCTGGGACAACCTGCGCAGCGTGTTCTCCGACTACGACGCCCTCGCGCTGGTCGAGTCCGGTCTCGTGATCGACAAGGTGGACGAGGATGGCGGCAACAAGAAACGCTACGACCGCTTCCGCGAGCGCATCATGTTCCCGATCCGCAATACCAAGGGACAGGTGATCGGTTTCGGCGGCCGCGTGCTCGACCAGGGCGAACCGAAATACCTGAACTCGCCGGAAACGCCGCTGTTCCAGAAGGGCCTCGAACTCTACGGCCTGTTCGAAGCGAGACAAGCGATCCGCGACGCCGGTTACGTGCTCGTCACCGAAGGCTACATGGATGTCGTCGCGCTGGCCCAGCTCGGCTTCCCGCAAGCAGTCGCCACGCTCGGCACGGCCTGCACCAGCACCCACGTGCAAAAGCTGCTGCGCCAGACCGACAACGTCATCTTCAGTTTCGACGGAGATAAAGCCGGCCGCCGCGCCGCACGGCGCGCGCTGGAAGCCTGCTTGCCGCAGGTATCGGACAACAAGACCATCCAGTTCCTGTTCCTGCCAGAAAAGCACGACCCGGACAGCTTCGTACGCGAATACGGCGCCGATGCTTTTGCGCAGGAAATCAACGACGCGATGCCGCTGTCGCAATTCCTGCTGCGCGAAGTGACGGGCGACCACGATCTGTCGACGCCGGAAGGACGCGCCGCCACCCAGTACGATGCCAAGCCGCTGCTGCAGGCCATGACGCCCTCCGCGCTGCGCCTGCAGATCGTGCGCGGCCTGGCCAGCCTGACCGAATCGACCCCGGCCGAGATCGAAGGCCTGTTCGAACTCTCGAAGCCGGTATCGGTCGTGAAGCAGGCGCCGCCGCGCCAAGGACGGCCGGAGCCGGTTGGCCTGGAACTGCAGATCGTGCGCATCCTGGTCGCCCATCCGGCGTTGTCGCTGGGCCTGGACGAATCAGCATTGCAAGCCTTTGACCATTTCGGCCAGGAATCGAGCGACGCCTTGCGCTACCTGGTCGGCACCGCCCAGGCCCTGGGCGAGTACGGCACCTTCGCGGCCCTGTCCGAACAGCTGAAAGAGGGCGGCGATGGCTACGACCGCATCATCGCCGAGATCGCCTCGGAACCGGAATCCGACCCCGAGGCGGACCGTGTCTGGCTGGCTAGTGCTGTGAGGCAAATCAAGAAAGATGCGCTAAAACAGGAGACCAACCAGTTGTTTTCCAAGGGGCTGACCCCAGATCAGGTGAGCACTCGCTATCGCGAAATTACAGCACAGCTGCAGGTCCTGGAGCAGGAAGATGCTGCGGCGATGTCACCTCGCTGAAGGTGTGTTGCGAAGTCGGCTGTTAGGATTTGTGCAACTTGGAAAAAGAGGGGTGCGTGCTATAATAAAACGCTAACTATTGCAACCTTTGAAACGATTATTGTGTCCAAAGGGGCGTGGAGTTTCAGTTAGCGCAGCAGTGTTGTACGCTGTTTGCAGCGTGATGTAAGGTAACAAAACTTTATCTTTAACCATCGTAAAGTTAGTCGTTGTGACATCGAAAGCGCCTGTGCC
>Ga0308160_10006575_pt1 | contig 11792 bp, 6 predicted proteins | sample PhyFR1_FD_201036 | JGI IMG/M metagenome (GOLD analysis project Ga0308160, IMG submission 201036) | Phyllosphere microbial communities from UC Gill Tract Community Farm, Albany, California, United States - DLSLF.R1 | ecosystem: Host-associated > Plants > Phyllosphere > Unclassified | place: USA... | reverse complement strand
TAGGTCTCGGACAGGATCGACTCGGTACGCGGGTCGGGATAGTCGAACTTCTCGCCGTGTTTACGCTTGCAGAAGTCGGGAATCAGGTCCATCGGGCCCGGACGATACAAGGCAACGAGCGCGATGATGTCCTCGAAGCGGTCGGGACGCGCATCCTTCAGCATGCCCTGCATGCCGCGCGACTCCAGCTGGAAGATCGCGACCGTCTTCGCATCCGACAGCAGCTTGTAGGACGGCCGGTCGTTCAGCGGCAGCGTCTCGAGGTTGAACTCTGCATCCGCCGGATCGAGCGCGCGGATATAGTTCACGGCGCGGTCGAGGATGGTCAGCGTAGTCAGGCCCAGGAAGTCGAACTTCACCAGGCCGACGGCCTCGACGTCGTCCTTGTCGTACTGCGAGACCACGCCGGCATCGCCGCCCTGGGTGTAGAGCGGACAGAAGTCGGTCAGTTTGCCCGGCGCGATCAGGACGCCGCCGGCGTGCATGCCGATGTTACGGGTGATGCCCTCGACCTGCTGCGCGAGGTCCAGCACCTGTTTGACTTCTTCCTCGTTTTCGAGGCGTTCCTTGAGCAGCGGTTCCTCTTCGATCGCTTCGGCGATCGAGACCGGCTTACCGGGCTTGAACGGGATCAGTTTCGAAATACCGTCGCAGAAGTTGTAGCCGTAGTCGAGCACACGGCCGACGTCGCGGATCGCGCCCTTGGCCGCCATCGTACCGAAGGTGGCGATCTGCGAGACCGCCTCGCGGCCATACAGGTCCTTCACGTGCTGGATGACGAGTTCGCGCTTTTCCTGGCAGAAGTCGATGTCGAAGTCGGGCATCGAGACGCGTTCCGGGTTCAGGAAGCGCTCGAACAGCAGGTTGTATTTAAGAGGATCGAGGTCCGTGATCTTCAGCGCGTACGCCACCAGCGAGCCCGCGCCCGAGCCACGGCCCGGGCCGATCGGCACGCCGTTGTTCTTGCCCCACTGGATGAACTCCGCAACGATCAGGAAGTAGCCCGGGAACTTCATCTTGATGATGGTCTGGTTCTCGAACTCGAGGCGGGCCTCGTAGCGCGGGCGCTCGGCTTCGCGCTTGGCGGGATCGGGGAATAGCTGCACCAGGCGCTCTTCCAGGCCCTTCTTGGTTTCGGCGACGAGGAACTCGTCGATGGTCATGCCCGGCGGCGTCGGGAAGTCCGGCAGCTGCGGCTTGCCCAGGGTGAGCACGACGTTGCAGCGCTTGGCGATTTCGACGGAATTGGCGAGCGCGCCCGGCAGGTCGGCGAACAATTCGGCCATCTCGGCCTGCGTTTTAAAACGCATCTCCTCGTTGAAGCGGCGCACGCGCTTGGCGTTGGCCAGCATCTCGCCTTCGGCGATACAGGTGCGCGCCTCGTGGGCGATGAATTCATCCTTGCTGATGAACTGCACCGGGTGGGTCGCGACCACCGGCAGCCCGAGGCGCGAAGCCAGCGCCACCGAATGGCGCACGGCCTGCTCCTGGTTGGCTTGCCCGGCGCGCTGGATCTCGATGTAGAAGTGGCCCGGGAAGATGCGTGCCCAGCGCTCGGCATTGCGCTCGGCGCGTTCGATGTCGCCGTTGTCGATGGCCTGGCCGACGTCGCCGAAGCAGGCGCCCGAGAGCACGATCAGGGCGTTCGCCTGGTTGACCTCCGGCTCCAGCGTCGAGACCGACGTCGCCAGCGCTTCCAGCCATTCGACGCGGATTTCGGCCCGGCCTTTGTACTGGTTGGTGAGCCAGGCTTTCGACAGCAGCTCGCACAGCTGCAGGTAGCCGGTGCGGTTCTTCGCAAGAATCAGCAGGCGCGACGGCTTGTCGCGGTTGTCGTCGTTGGTGATCCAGGCGTCGACCCCGACGATCGGCTTGATCCCCTTCCCGCGCGCCGCCTTGTAGAAGCGCACCATGCAGAACATGTTGGCAAGGTCGGTGACGGCGAGCGCCGGTTGCTTGTCCTTGGCGGCGGCGCCGACCAGGTCGTCGATGCGTACCAGGCCGTCCACGATCGAGTATTCGGAGTGGACGCGCAGGTGGGTGAAAGTCGGGGAAGTCATACCGTATTTTAACCCGGCGGCGGCTCATCGGCAGCGCCGGCGGACGCAGTTGCAATCAGACAACAGCGTGTTTCGGAGGTGCGCCTCTTATAATAGTGTCCATGCCATTCGCACCCTGCTCCCTGTCCCGATGACGCTGCCGCCCGCGCGCGAAACCGCGTCCCCTACCCTGCTCGAACTGCTGACGGCCGATGCCGCCGGCACGATCGCCGTCCTGCCGCCGTCCCGTCCCGTCACGATGCCGGCGAGCGCGCCGATCGCCCGTGCCGGCCTGGCCGCGCCCCTGCTGCTGGCCGCGCGCCTGGTGCTGCGCCGTCCGCGGGTGCGCCAGCTGGCGCTGCGCATCCTGAAGCGCTTCCCCGGCCTGTACGCACGCGCCTACCAGACGATGATGGCCTCCGGCAGCGCCCCGTCCGCGCCCGTGCAGGCCGATCCCGGCCAGGTCGACACGCTGTCGCCGCGCGCGAACACGATTTTGCGTACGCTGCACCGCCTGCAGGACGTGCCGCCACGTCCCGCGGGCGCGCGTCCGCGCCTGGCCTTCGTCGGGCCGATGCCGCCCGAGCGCACCGGCGTCGCCACCTATTCGGTCGAACTGCTGGCCGAACTGGGGGGCCACTTCGAGATCGAGCTCGTGGTCGCCCAGATTGAAGTGGCGCTACCGCCCGCTCTGGCCCATTTGCCGGTGCGCCAGGCCGCCTGGTTCGCCGAGCATGGAGGCGAGTATGACCAGGTGCTCTACCAGTTCGGCAACAGTCCCTTCCACAGCCATATGTTCGCCCTGCTGGCGCGCTTTTCCGGTGTCGTCGTGCTGCACGACTTCTTCCTCGGCGGCGCGCTGGTGCATGCCCAGATGAGCGGCGCCGATCCGCGCGCCTGGGGCGACGCCCTCTTGTACTCGCACGGCTACGCCGCCGTGCGCGCCACGCAAACGGCCGAGGGACGCGCGCAGGCCCACAAGGACTGGCCGGCCAGCCTGCCGGTGCTGGAAAACGCGACCCGGGTCATCGTCCATTCGCAGCATGCGCGCCAGCTGGCGGCCGACTGGTTCGGCCCCGGCATCACGGACAAGATCGACGTGATTCCCCATCCGCGCACGCCGCCGGCGCAGATCGACCGCGCCAGCGCACGCGCCGCGCTCGGCATCGATCCCGACACCTTCCTCGTCTGCAGCTTTGGCTTCGTCGCGCCGAACAAGCTGACCCACGAGCTGCTGCGCGCCTGGATCGGCTCCAGCCTGCACCTTGAGCGCCACTGCGCGCTGGTGCTGGCCGGCGCCAACCACGACAGCCCTTACGGCGTCGAGGTCGAGGCCCTGATCCGCAGTGCCGGACCAAGCGCCAACATCCGCATCGCCGGCTGGCTCGACGCCGAGGTGTATCGCCAGTACCTGCAGGCCGCCGACGTGGGTGTGCAGTTGCGTACGAATGCGCACGGCGAAAGCTCGGGCGCGGTCCTCGACTGCATGAACTACGGCTTGCCGACGATCGTCAACGCGAATGGTTCGATGGCCGAGTTCCCGCCGGACGCGGTCTGGCGCCTGCCGGATGCGTTCGAGGAGTCGGAACTGCGCGCGGCCCTGGAAACCCTGCGCGCCGATCCGGCACGGCGCGCGGCTCTGGGCCAGGGTGCGGTGGCGCTGCTCGACGCCCGGTTCCGCCCTGCCCGCTGCGCCGGATTGTATTTGTCGACGCTGGCATCGGCACACGCGGCCGATGAGGCGCGGCACACGGCCTGGCGCGCGGCGCTGGCCCAGGCGCAGGACGAGACCGCGCTGCGGCGCCTTGCCGCGGCGCTGGCCGAACAGGAAGCGTCGGCGCGGCGCCAGCTGCTGGTCGACGTCAGCGCCTGGGCCGCGCCCGGCGCCGTACCCGATCCGCTCGCCGCGCGCCAATTGGCGGAGCTGCTGGCGCAAGCGCACGCCGGATGGCGGATCGAACCGGTGTTCCTCGATACCGCGATCTTGCAATGGCGCCAGGCGCGCAATGCCACCGGACGCCTGCTTGGCCTGGGCTGGGCGGAACAGGACGAGCCGGTGATCGAGGTCCACGCCGGCGACGTCTTCTACGCGCCGGACGCCGCGTCCGCCGCCGTGGCTGCGGCCTTCGACGCCGGGCTGCTGGCCGCCTGGCGCGCCCGCGGCGTCAGTATCAACCTGTTAATGCGCGGCGCGGACGATGCTGCATTGCCGCCCGCGGCGGCCGCGGCCGACCGCCTGCTGTGCCTTTCGGAGGCGATTGCACAACAGTTGGCAGCCCGATCCGCAGCCTGAGGCCGTCCGAGGCCGGCACAGCAATTTCCGCGCGAGCCCGACGGCTTATAATAGCGGTTGACCAGAATTGAGCTACTTGGCAATCATGCAAACCACCACCAACCAAACGTCTGCGGCGACGGCAGCACCGGCCACGGGCCACTACGTCAACATCGCCGCCTACAAATTCGTCAGCTTCGACGACACCGAAGAAAAACGTCCGGAGTTCCAGGCGATTTGCGCGGAACTGAAGCTGCGCGGCACCATCCTGCTGACGCCGGAAGGCATCAACATGTTCCTGTCCGGCCTGCCGGCCGACATCGAGGCGTATCTCGCCTGGCTGCGCCGCGACCCGCGCTTCGCCGACATCGAAGTGAAATACAGCTATTCGGACGAGCAGTCGCACAAGCGCATGCTGGTGAAGATCAAGAAAGAGATCATCACCATGCGCATGCCGCTGATTAAGCCGGAGCTGGGCCGCGCGCCGTCGGTCGAAGCGGCCACGCTCAAGCGCTGGCTCGACCAGGGCCACGACGACAACGGCAAGCCGGTCGTGATGGTCGACACCCGCAACGACTTCGAGGTCGACGTCGGCACCTTCGAGAACACGGTCGACTACCGCATCGCCAAGTTCACCGAGTTCCCGGAGGTGATCGCGGCGCACAAGGACGATTTCGCCGGCAAGACCGTGGTCACCTTCTGTACCGGCGGCATCCGCTGCGAAAAGGCGGCGATCCATATGCAGAACATCGGCTACGACAACGTCTACCAGCTCGAAGGCGGCATCCTCAAGTATTTCGAGGAAGTCGGCGGCGCCCACTACACGGGCGACTGCTTCGTCTTCGATTACCGCACCGCGCTCAATCCGAAGCTCGAGCCGACCGTCACCACCCAGTGCTTCGCCTGCCGCGCCGTGGTGACGCCGCGCGAGCAGCTGTCGCCGCAGTATGTGTATGGGGTGTCGTGTCCGCATTGCGCGGACACGCCGGCGGCCTGACGATGGCGCCTGGATCCCCGAGCTCACGCCAGTTCGTCAAGAAAATCGCACTACGCGCGGTCGCGTTCATCGTGGCGCGTCCGCGCCTGGATGACTTCCTGCGCCGCCAGATCTACCGCTTCCCCGCGCTCGCCGGGCGGGTGCGCGCAGCCGTCGCCCACTCGCGGCGCGCCGACTGGCAGGCGCTGCCAGTGCTGCTGTCCGACGAAGCCGAGCTGACCGACAGCGCGCGCCAGGTGCTGCGCGACCTGCGCCGCGCCATCGACCATCCCCGCCCAGAATAAGAGCACAGATGCGTATTATCCTCGACCTGCAGGCCTGCCAGGCCTCCAGCATGCACCGCGGCATTGGCCGCTATTCGATGGCACTGGCATTGGCCATGGCACGCAACAGCGGCGGGCACGAGCTGCGCATCGTCCTCAATGACGACTATCCTGATACCGTCGCAGCGCTGCGGCGGGCCTTCGACGGGCTGCTGCCGCAGTCGCACATCTCGACTTTCAGCGTGCCGGTGCCTGCGGGCGAAGTAGATCCGCGCAACGCCTGGCGTGTGCGCACGGCCGAACGCATCCGTGAACACTACCTGGCGAGCCTGCGGCCCGACGTCGTGCATGTGGCGAGCCTGTTCGAGGGATTGGGCGACAATGCCGTCAGCTCGGTACCGCACCCGGGCGGCCGCTTCGATACCGCCGTCACGCTTTACGACCTGATTCCCCTGATGCGCAAGGAGCGCTACCTTGGCGACCCGAACGTCGCGGCCTGGTATCACCGCAAGCTCGAAGGCATGCGGAAGGCCGATCTGCTGCTGGCCATTTCCGCCTCGGCGCGCGAAGAAGGCATCGCGCTTCTGGGGATGCCCGCCGAGCGCGTGGTCAACATCTCGTCGGCGGTGGACGGCATGTTCCAGCCACGCGCACTGACACCCGACGCGCGCGCTGCGCTGCTGGCGCGCTACGGCCTTTCGAGGCCGTTCATCATGTACACCGGCGGCATCGACTACCGCAAGAATATCGAGGGCCTGGTCGAGGCTTACGCCCGGCTGCCAGTGACGCTACGCAAGCAATACCAGCTGGCGGTCGTGTGCAGCATCCAGAATCCCGACCGTTTCCGCCTCGAGCGCCTGGCCGCGAAATTCGGTCTTGCCACAGACGACCTCGTGCTGCCCGGCTTCGTTCCCGACGACGACCTGGTTTCGCTCTATAACTGCACCGCACTCTTCGTCTTCCCTTCGCTGCACGAAGGTTTCGGCCTGCCGGCGCTGGAGGCGATGGCCTGCGGCGCCCCGGTGATCGGCTCAAACACCAGCAGCATCCCGGAAGTGATCGGGCGGCCCGACGCGCTGTTCGATCCAGCCAGCATCGACGCCATCGGCGGGGCCATGGCGCAGGTGCTGCTCGATCCGGCGCGCCAGGCGTCCTTGCGCGAGCATGGCCTGATCCAGGCGCGGCGCTTCTCGTGGGATGCCAGCGCCCGGCGTGCGATCCAGGCCTTCGAGGAGACGCACCAACGGCATGCCGCGTGCGGCGCAAGCGCGACGCCAATGCCCGCCGAGCCCACACGCAAGCCGCGCCTGGCCTATGTCTCGCCGCTGCCGCCTGTGCGTTCGGGCATCGCAGCCTACAGCGCCGATCTGCTACCGGAACTGGCGCGGCACTTCGACATCGAACTGGTGCTGGCGCAGGACAGCGTCGACGACATGGGCCCTGCCACGCGCTTCCCCCAGCGCACGACCGCATGGTTCGACGCCAACGCGCAGACCTTCGACCACATCGTCTACCAGTTCGGCAATTCGGCATTCCATTCCCACATGTTCGGGCTACTTGATCGCCATCCCGGCATGGTCGTGCTGCACGACTTCTTCCTCAGCGGCGTCATCCACTACGCCGAGGCCGAGCACGAATTACCCAACCATTACTGCCGCTCGCTCTACCTGGCGCACGGCTACGGGGCGCTGGTCGAGGAAAAGGACGCGGGACGCACCGAGTCGGTCATGCGCTACCCGTCGAACAAGCAGGTGCTCGACCGCGCAACCGGCGTGATCGTGCATTCCCGCCACGCGGTGGCGCTGGCGGAGCGCTGGTATGGCGCAGGTTACGGCGACCAGTGGCGCGTACTGCCGCTGGTGTGCCTGCGTCCCGGCCCCGACACAGCCGACCGGAACCAGGTTCGCACGGCACTCGGCTTCGGGCCCGACGATTACGTGGTCTGTTCGTTCGGCATCCTGTCGGCGCCCAAGTGCAACGACCGCCTGGTCGAGGCCTGGATCGACAGCACGCTCGGCCGCGATCCGCGCTGCCATCTGGTGTTCGTCGGCGAGATCGCCCAGGGGCGCTTCGGCATCGCGCTGCGCGACCGCATCGCCGCGCATCCGCGCATAAAAGTCACCGGCTACGCCGACACCCCGCTCTACCGCCGCTACCTGGCCGCCGCCGACGCCGCGGTCCAACTGCGCGCCGGCTCGCGCGGCGAGACCTCGGGCGCCGTCTTCGACTGCCTTTCTTACGGGCTGCCGACAATCGTGAACGCCCATGGCTCGGCCGCGGAAGTGCCCGAGCACGCCTGCCTGCCCCTGGAGGACGTCTTCACGCAGGAAGCGCTGCGCGCCGCGCTCGAGCGCCTGCACGGCGACGGCGCGCTACGCGCACGGCTGGGCCATGCGGCTGCAGCCTATATGGAGACGACCCATGCGCCGGCCCGGATCGCAGCGCTTTACCGCGACGCGATCGCGCAATTCGCGCACGACAGCCGTGGCCAGGCGGAACAGGACCTGATCGCGTCGATCGCCGCTTCCAGCGCCGGGATGGCCGCTCCCGATCTGATGCAGACAGCAGCGGCGATCGCGGCCAACCGGCCGCGCAGCGGCCCACGCCAGGTGCTGGTCGATATCGACACGGCGGGACTCGAGCCTGCGCTGTTGCGGGCGCTCGTCATCCAGGCGCCGCGCGGTTGGCGCATCGAACCAGTGCGGCACGACGGCGCGCGTCACCGCTACGCACGGCGCTTCACGCTCGACCTGATCGGCCGTCCTGACCTGCGGATCGAAGATGCGGTTGCCGAGCCGGGACCCGGCGACGTCTGGCTCACCTTGGGCGAGAGCAAGCCTGGGACCGTGCCCGCGAAATGGCTGGCGCGCGGCGTCCTCGCCTGCCGCCTCGACCCGAGCGGCGCGGCCGCGGACGACCTGGCGCAGCGCCTGGCAGCCGTGCTGGCCGACCTGCATTCACCGGCCACAGAATGAAAACATTCCTCAAGAAGACCGTCCGCCGCGCCAAGACCGTGCCCGTGCTTGGCCGCCTGATACGCATTGCGGCCGCCATCGTCCGCCTGCCGGAGCTGCGCGCCGAAGTCATCGGGCTCGCATCCGGCAGCTACGAGCAGGGGCCGAAGACGGCTCAGCCGGCCCTCTGGCGCGCCGTCCACGAGCTGCGCGAAAGCACAGCCGGCGACGTCAACCTGACCCGTTCGGTGCCGGTCGCCCTGCGTCGGCTGACCCGCGAAGTGCATGCGCTGCGCCAGCGGCTCGATGCGGCCGGCCTGGGCGAGGAGACGGACGCAGCCCTGCCCGGCGGCCAGGCGCCGCGTCTCTGCGTCGCACCCGAACACGCGGCCGCCGCGCCGCTGCGCCTGTACCTGGGCCAGGGCGAGCCCGCACCAGCCGGCTACGTGAGCGCCAGCTTCGACGACGCGGCTGGCGCCGTGCCGCTCGTGCCGGGCGCTGCCGAGGAAATCCAGGTCGCCTGCCTGTTCGAGACTTTTGCCCAGGCCGAGCTGCGCAAGCACGTGCTGCCGCACCTGTACGCCTGCCTGCAAACGGGTGGACGACTGCGCGTGCAGGCCACCGACGCCGGCGCCGCCCTTGCCGCCTATGCGCAAGGCGAATGCGACTACGACGCGCTGCGCGACATCCTGTATGGCGCGGCGGATCGCGACGGCCGCCTGCAGCTGAACATGCTCAGCCCGGCCAGCCTGGGCTCCCTGCTGGGCGAAGCCGGCTTCATGGTGACGCATGTCGTGGAAACCGGCATGCGCGATGGGCGCCCTGCCTTCGAGACTGTCGCCGACAAGCCGTCGTCCTCCCCAAGCGCGCACTGAGACCTGCCATGCCACCGAGCTTTTCGATCGTCATCAACACCCTCAACCGCGCAACGCTGCTGGCGAAAACGCTCGAGAGCCTGCGCTGGCTGAAATACCGCGGCCGCTTCGAAGTCATCGTCGTCAACGGTCCCTCCACCGACCACTCGCAGGAAGTGATCGACGCCTGGCTGCCCGCGATCCGCGCCGGCCGCTGCGAGGTGGCGAACCTCTCGGTCTCGCGCAACATCGGCATTTGCATGGCGCGCGGCGACATCGTCGCGTTCATCGACGACGACGCGATTCCCGAGCCGGAATGGCTCGAGCAGCTGGCCCGCGCCTACATTGACCCCGCAGTGGGCGCCGCAGGCGGCCTGGTGTTCGACCAGACCGGCTACAGCTACCAGTACGAATACTCCAGTGCGACGCGGCTGGCGAACGCCAACTGGCGCCTGACCCGTCCGGCCGATCATCTGGCCTATCCGGGCGCTTTCGAATTCCCCTACCTGCAAGGCACGAATGCCTCGTTCCGGCGCAGCGCCCTGCTCGAGGTGGGCGGCTTCGACGAGGAAATCGAGTACTACCTGGACGAGACCGAGCTGTGCTGCCGACTGGTCGATGCCGGCTACCTGATCCGGCAGCTGCCGAACGCATTTGTGCATCACAAGTTCGCGCCGAGCAATATCCGCAACGAGCACAAGATCACGCGTTACCGCTATCCGGTCATCAAGAACAAGCTGTATTTCGCACTCAAGCATGGGCGAGAGTACGTGGCGCTGGCCGATATTCTCGAGGACAACCGGCGCTTCGTCGACGAGCAGAGACAGGAAGTCGAGAGCCATATCGCCGCGGGACGCTTGCCGGCGAGCGAGCGCGAGGCGCTGGCGGGACAGGTGCGCAGCGCGTGGGAACGCGCGATGGCGCGCGGACTTTCAGGCATGGTTGACACCATCACGCCGGACAAGCAGCGTGCCCAGTCGGGCGATTTTCTTGCATTCGACCGGGTGATCGCGGCGCCTGCGCCGCAGGCCATCGTGTTCATTGCGCGTGAATTGCCTGATGCGCAGGCGAAGCTGGCGCGTGACCTGGCTGCGCAGGGCCATATCGTGTGCGTGATCACGGCCAGCCCGGATGTCAATCGCGTCGATTTCGAGGAAGGCGTGTGGATGCACAGGATCGTAGCAGCACGCGCCGCCCTTCCGGTTTCGGGCCTTGCGCCGGGCGTAACGCCGGAGGCCTGGAACTGGGCTGTGGCAGCGCGCGACGAACTGCGTCGCATTGCCACGCACCGCCCTATCGACGCTGTCGAGGCGCAGCTGGCGACGGGAGAAGCGGCTGCGTTGCTGGACGAAGGCTGGCCGATAGCCCTCCACGTCGATCCCGACCTGGCCTGACACTGCTTCCGTTGCAACTGGCCCTGCTGCGCCAGTCACAAGGCCTGCGTGGCGCCAGCCAGGCACTGCGTGAACGCCTTACGCGCGAATACGACCTGCACTACGACGGCACCTCGGCCATCGTCATCCATCCCGCAGCGGCGGTCCCATAAGGAACCGCCGCCTGCTTACATCGCTCCTGAGCAAGTTACGCAGCTTGACCGTGCCCCGAAGGTACGCTGGCAGGTCGACCGGCCTTGATGTGATGTCGGAACAGACGCCGGTAGGCATCGGTGCGAATGCTCCAGTCCCAACGTTTAATCGATTGCAGGTTCTCTTGCGAGAGCACGTGTAACAAGTGCCGCTTTTTCACCAGTTCTTCAATGGCGTCAGCCAGAACGACGGGATTGCGCTCCTTGAGAATGAAGTGCTTTTGTTGCGGACCTAATACCTCGGACACAATGCCGACATTGGTACTGATAACCGGCACACCGCAGGCCATCGCCTCGAGCACCGGATTGGGCGTGCCCTCCGCTTCAGAACAGCAGATGACAACATCCAGCGAGTTGTAGTAGTCGGGCATCCTGTCGTGCGATATGTGACGGATTTGGCGATCCGCAAAGTATTCTTCGACGACGACGCCACGCGACCTCAGCAGATCCAGTGCTGGCCGCAGGATCGTGTGGAAACCCTTCGGATCGCGAAGACGGCCTTCTTCAGTATGCGCATTCCACGCACTGTTACCAGCCCAGCCAACACGCAAGGGCCGATGCTCTTCCCCAATGAAGCGCGCCGTGGAAGCTGGCTTGAATTTGGTCAGATCAACGCCATCGGGCGTTTCCATATCCGGATTCGGATAACACTGGATGTTTTCATAGATGCGCTGCAATATGCGCGAACTGACAGTGTAGCCCTTCGAAAGTTGCGTAAAGAGCGGGAGGCGATGGGCAATCTCGGATTCGGTCAAGAACAAATGGTCGAATACACTGAATGTGATCGGACGTGGCGAAATGACCTGAGACACAAAATCGTTCCAGCTA
>Ga0308160_10006574_pt1 | contig 11792 bp, 16 predicted proteins | sample PhyFR1_FD_201036 | JGI IMG/M metagenome (GOLD analysis project Ga0308160, IMG submission 201036) | Phyllosphere microbial communities from UC Gill Tract Community Farm, Albany, California, United States - DLSLF.R1 | ecosystem: Host-associated > Plants > Phyllosphere > Unclassified | place: USA... | reverse complement strand
GGCGGAAACTCGGTACCTCCACCAGCGAATACCTCGGTCAACGTTTCGAACGCTCGGGAGGAGGTCGCGTTCAGTCCGAACAATCCTGCTGCATTTGGACTCGGCAGGTTTGAAGAGCTAGATAGTCAGGATCTGATGAGGTTGGATTCGCTATCATCTATGTTTGCGACGTCGGCGTCAGGAGTTTAGTTTCTCTCTTTGTCTCTTTCTGTATCCGGTTCTTTCCTATCGTTTTGTGTTGTGTCTATCTTCGTACCCCACGGAATTTTATACTCTTTTAAGTGAGCGTCCTTTCATCGAGTCGTCCGATAACGAGAAGAAGCGCTTTCGATTCGAGTGGAGCGTTTGACTGTGCTCTTTTTCTACTCATCTTTTGACCTCACGTCGATATCGCGGCGCTCTTCAAACTCCCATCAGTGATGGTGATCGTCGTGTTCTACTTCATAGAAGTTAGCCTGACAAGCTGACCCGCATTCGAGGCATCGGACAAACTTGTTCTTGCCAATGGCGAAGAGGATATTGACGTGACGGCGGCATCGCAAGAAAACCAGCTCTTGCTCTTCCGCACGCGAACGAGAGTACAAGCGAGAGCGACAAGGCTTCAGAGCTGATGAGCAAAACAGCGCTGCTCAACGACGCCTCATCCGTCTCGAGACAAAGAAAAGCTCACGAGAACGTATCACACAGAGCTGTGTTAGCGACCTCGTGCACGAGAGCCAGAGCTCTCGAGATAGATAGTCGCGATATTTGCTCTCGACCGGCGAATGGCAATTAGCGAAGTATTCGATGTGGTACTGCGTACTAACATTTTCAACAAATTTGATGACTTCGAACCGATTCACTCTTTTTTTACGATCACTCCCTCCTTTCCAACGAGGCTCAGTGTTCCTTCTCGACGAGGACACCGGATTCTCCCATCGATTTCGTCAAATGATTGACGTCGCCCTCTCCCTCGTTGACGACGATCGAGCTTTCGGAACTAGGAGCATGTGCGGCTGCCGATGCGTAGCTGTCATCGTCTTGACTCTTGCGTTCGTAGGTGTCAGACTTCTTGGCGGATTTTGATGATTTCGAGGTTGACGACGACGAATCTGACAATTTCTTCTGCGATGAATTCTTCGAATCCGAGGCGAGACGTCCGAGCATCTTGCAGATAGACTTGAAACCGTAGTAAGGATCGTTGTCGGGTCCCTTCGCATTCGACTTCCAGCTTGTCGGCACACTCTGCGAAAACTCATCATGTCATGTCAGCGAAACTCCGAACCTCGAGCCCGAACGATTTCGACGAACCCAATCGTGAAGGATCCTTATCAATCAACATGATTCTGTCAGTACCTGCTGACAATAGTTGAACGATCTGCTGAGAGGCTTACCAGTCGTGAGCGCGGAGTTCAGCATAGATTTTGGTCGGTTCAACTCCAGCCTAATTTTGTCAAAGAGCATCATCAGTAAAGAGATCATCAAAGCGGTTTCAAGATCTGACTCACCCTTCCGAGAGTATGATAGAGAGCTTCGTCATCATCTGCAAAGATCTCTTTTCCACCTGTTCAACAGAGAAAGAGTCGTCAACAACTACTTCGCATACTTCGTAAACGAAAGTGCTTACCCCAGCAGACAGCGGTATTTCCATTAGGAGGACAAGCTTCTTTCCACCATTCATCGTCTTGGATAATGCTAGGATTGATGTAAGGATTCTTTAAGAGTTCTGCTCCTTTCCAGCCTCGCCAAGCTCCTTCGTTTGACGAGTAGTTTTGCTCGAGAAGACCTTTCGGGAAATTGAAGGAAGGTAGAGTGAAGAGCGAGAGAGGGTTGAAGCTGAGATAGGAGATATCTTGACTAGGAGGAGGTGCGACACCGACGTAATCGCAAGCGACTCGAAGTGCTGATGAAGGGTAGATGTAATCGTAGCTGGCGTTTGTCGTGTAGCTCTTTGCTCGAGAAGCGACGTTGACCATGGGAGAGATCAGGAGAGCAGCCTAAATCAGACAAGTTCAGTTATTGGTCCAGTGAGCTCAGCAAACTCGGGAAAGTTTGACTCACACCAGGTCGACCAGGTAGCTTTCCTAGCTTCTCCGGAGTCTTGATCTCTTTCGCAGGTCGAGCTAGATGAAGGAGGAGCGCCGCGACGAGGTTGCCTCCCGCTGAATCTCCACCGAGCAGAATCTTGCTCTCGTCGATTTTGAGTGTATTAACAAGGTATTGGTAGCCAGCAACAGATTCGATGAGTTGTGAAGGGTACTTGTACTCGGGTGCGAGACCTACGCGATCAACATTGTCAGCGCGATACCTTTCCGAAAGCTTGTTCAGAGGAAAACGAACGGTAATCGAGGCAGAAGATTGAACATTGAATGTTTCGTTTCAGATTGAACTCTTTGGCGACGGAAGTGAGGATCTCTTGTGCATTACTGCCGGTATCGACGACGAATCCTCCGCCTGTGAATCAAAGGTCAGCATTTCGAGCAAGTCTGCGAAAGAAAAGCATGTATCGACAAACCGTGGATGAAATAGACGACGACATCGTCCTTTGCACGATCAGTTCCAGGCTTAGCGATCCAACGTCCAGCCGTACCATTCACCTTGACGTAGGAGAGCCAATCGCGGTTCTTTTTGCAGTAAGGAGATTGAGTCCAAATTCGTTCGTAAGATTTGACGCGATCAAAGAGGATACGAGTTTGTGCCGCGTCTCCTCGACTAAGGACATATTGTACGAGATTCCTGATGAAGCTTGAAAGAGCGGTTGTTCCGATAACTTGGACGTGCGAAGAGAAGAATCGATAGAAAACGTGATGCCAAATTAGGCGGAGAGGTCCAACGATGACTGTATCACGCAGGGCGGTCAGCGTGAGTCTCTTTGTAACGGTGCAAAGAAAGGAGAGGCTCACGAAGGCGAGGAAGGAGGAGATAGAGGAAATGAAGCACTTTGAGGAAAGTGAGTTTTTGAGGTTCTGCGCCCTTGACGAGGGGTAGCTCGACATCCGAATGCAAGTCTACGGACATTCTGAGGGTGTTTGGCGAATGAGGAGAGAGAAAGAGGAAGAGGAGAGGGAGAAAGAGGGGCCGAATTCTATTGAAACTCGGGCTTCTGAAATTTCAAAGTTTGCCGTCGTTTTTAGATAATTCTGCTATCGTGACAGGTCGACCAGAGTACGTTGAACGATGCAGAATTGTAGTGACAAAGTTGCTAGAGAAAATCGAGGAGGAAAGGAAAAAATCTTGCGAAAAAAAACTCGTTCCGACGCTCTCTCTCTCTCTCATCTCACTCAAACTGCTTCGGTTGACCGTCAGCACCTCTTGACACTCTCTCTGATGCATGCTTCGGTCGGTTTGGACTCTCTCTTTGCGTTCGTCAGAAGGCGCCCACTCTCTCCACCCTCCTATTTCGAAATCTCATCAGCTAGACACCTCCTCTTCTTTGATCGTCGATTGAGTGATGCAAGACGCCCTTTGCTCCTTCTCCTTCTTACCATTCATACCGTCTCTTCTCTTTCTTCTCGGAGACACTCACGATCCTCGAAGACTCAACGCTCAAACTCGCAATTTCTTCCGCCAGCGAAAGCTCAAATAGTCACGCATCGATGGATCAGTACACTATGGCGGGTCGGCCCCGGTCTCCTTCACCTCCGTCCACCGCATCGACTCCAGCTGCCTTCTCTCCCTTCGTCCATTCGAACTCTCTCCCTACTTCTTCCTTCAACCTCCCTCCGATCGAAGCCCCTTTACCTTCTCTCCCTACCTACTACAATGCAACAGGCTCGAGTCCTAGGTCTCGCACCCATTCTACCGCTTCAAGCATCAGCTCCTTCGTTTCCTCGAATCAGTCAAGCTACCTCGATACCGATAGTCCCGACAATTCGGCATGCACGTCTCATGCTCCTTGCGACCTAGCTACTGCCACGCTTTCACCAGACCCATCGGGACACGGTTTCATCGTTGAAGAGCAGAGCGTCGGTCAGGTTTCGGTTCATTGGGATCAGCTCGTTCAACTGCTTGTCGATCGTGAGTTTGATCTCCTTCCGTTATCTCTCGCCCGCCCTGTAGAACAAGCTGACCTTGCGCCGTTTTAATCAGCTCGAACTACAGCAAACCTCAGTGCAGATCACCCAATCTCGCAAGCAAGCGCTCTCTTGGCTTGTAAGCAGATTCGGTTTCGTTCATCCGCCTCCTGAGCTAACCATCCCCTTATGTATAGCTCTTCCTTCATCGACCTTGCGTTATGGTCACGTTCCGATCGTGCTCGATTCGACGGATGACAATGTCGTCCCGTTGAGCGCAGGTCTCCAGGGCTTTTCGCTCAGCTCTTCCAATTTCGCTCCTGGTTCAGCACCGAGTGCTTCGGACAACGACGACGAGATCTACGATGCACCTCAAACCGCTCATCCTTTCCGATCGTCTTTCACTCCTTTGGGGGGTCCTCCCTTCCCGCTTCCTTCGACTCAGCCTGTTTCGATTCCTCCTGCACCAAACTCGATCGATCCTCGAACATTCGCTTTCACAGCAGCACATCCTCCATTCCTCTCTTCGACGAGTGCGCTTCCCTCTGGACAAGACAGCTATCCTGGACTACCGATTCCTCCAGCTCGACTCCGTCGCAACGATTCCGACTATTCGTCCTCTTACTCTCGCAAGGAAGGACTTCGCAATGTTGCAGCACCGTACACTCGACCTCACTCGTTCTACCAGCAACCTCACCTCTCGACTTCTTCCCTTCAGGACTACGCTGGCCCGAGTATCAATTCGTCCGCGGCATCATTCCGCTCACTCGACGGTGAATCATGGTCGTACTCAGCTGCGTCGACGGAGAAGGAGAGAGCGAGGAAACGTGCTCGCGGTCTTCGCTCGTTGAACGGAGAGGAGGAACATTACGCCTGGAGCGCTCACAGAGCTCAACTCATTCGAATTGCTGCCGGCGACCATGAAGAAGAGATGACGGAGGAGACTGGCTGGGAAGAGAACGGTGAGAAGATGTTGGTCAGTATGGAGATTATCGTTTTCACACCCGGAACTTGTAAGTTACTGAGATCTTCTCACCATGATACTTTTGACTTACCTCGACTCTTGTGATTGTAGACTACAAGGTCATCGAAGACGACATCGAAATCCTCCCGTGTGATTCTTCATCTCGAGTCAACACCTTCCTTCGAGCTCAGCATTGCGTTTCGTCTTGTCACTTCCGTTTCGAGGGAAAGCGACCCTCAGTCATTCGCCAACATGTCATCTCGTGTAAGGCGAGAGCTCGACACATTCCTGGACCCGATCCTCTCAAGCGACTTTGCGAATTGCAACTCGGAGCTCAGCATGGTGTCGGCAAAGTGTACGCCCTCTTCTCTAGCTTTTTCTTCTCATGATTGAACAACTGATCTTTCTCGCTCATAGCCGATCCCGACCACCGAGTCAAAGTCAAAACAACGAAGGACGGGTTACTCGCGCGACGGCTCCTCGCTTCACTCACTGGCAAGGAGTACCGGCAGCAGCAGATGAGAGCGATGTAGGGGACGATAGGAGTATTCATAGCTTCGAAAGCGCCGAATCTGGGAGTCGCTTATCCACTCGAAGAGGTCGACGACCAATCTCGTTCAATGGAAGTTTCGCTTCGAACCATTCTTCTCCCCATGAAGCTATCGTGAGTTCTCCTTCTTCTGCTACAGGAACTCTCTCACGACGCTCATACGTACTCCTCGAACAGGAATCGAACCAATATACCGCCGCTCAGCAAAATTGGTGGTCGACGAAACCTTCGAGTTCTCACGATGCCGTTCAAGCCGCGATACTCGATTCCTCTTCTTACCCAGGTCATGGATCATCTTCAGATACTGCCCAAGCCCCAGCGCAACAAGTGAGTCGCTCTTGTTACCATCTTGCTGAGAACAGCTCAAACTAATCATTTTCTTTCACTTCGTTCGCGATAGGAGGATTGGCTTTCGACTTACGGACTCAAGACTCCGACGATGAGTACCGCACTCGAATCTCAACAACGAATGGCTCTCGACTCTCCTCAACGAGCTGGACTCGCTTCGAGGAATTCGTCCTTCCTTGCGATGGACGACGAATAGACACTTTTTTCTAATACTTCTTTTTCTCGATATATTTCTCTCTCTTGTTGATCGAATTGAATCAAATTCAAATGTACTTCTTGGATGACTACGAATGAAATTCTGGTCAAAGAAGAGTCAATTTGATGCGATTTTGCCTTGCCGAAAATCCATCACGACTCGTGAAATTCTAGAATCTTTTTCTTCCTCTCTCTCCTCCAATCAACCATGTCTGCTCGAACTGCCCTCAACTCTATCAAGCTCGCCGCTCGCCAGGTTCCCAAGGGACAACGCGCCTACTCGCTCCTCACTGGAGCTAAGGCTGCCGCTGCTGTCGCTCCTCGAACTGCTTCCCTTACCGTCAGTTTCAATTTTCTTGCATTCACCCTCTCCCTCACCCCACACAACGCTGATTTAACTTGATCATGCAGGCTACCCGTGGTGTCAAGACTCTTGACTTTGCTGGAACCAAGGAGACCGTCTACGAGCGAGCTGGTAAGCTTTTCAAACTTCGCCTCGAATCTCTTTAGATCCAAATTCCTCCGCCTTTTCGCCTTGCAAAACTTTTTCTTCCTCCCCTTTACCCCACGAACAAGCCGATCGGAGTTCGATATCGTCAAATGACTTGATGGATGAGGACCAGAGCGAGAAAGGCATGGGATGGGAAAGGGATGAAGATGGAGCGACCGGCAGCGACAAATGTTGTCCAGAGGCGAGGGAGAAACAGCGGGAATTGGTTACCAGAAGGAAGCGGTCGGGGTAGCGCATACTTAGGAAGAGCTGCAGGAAGGAGAGTGGAGCCAAAAAAGTTGAGTGAACCCTATTGAAGAAACAGCGAAACTGACACATTTCGTCTTTCCGAACTTCTCCTTTCTCTCCCTCACAGACTGGCCTCTTCCCAAACTCCAAGAGTACCTCAAGGACGACACCCTTGCTCTCATTGGTTACGGTTCCCAAGGTCACGGACAAGGACTTAACGCTCGTGACAACGGAATCAACGTTATCGTCGGTGTTCGTGAGGGTGGAGAGTCATGGAAGCAGGCTCAAGAAGATGGATGGGTGAGTCTAGCTTCTTTGTTTGTGTCCGAAGCGGATATTTCAGAGAGGACTTGGACTAATCGCAAATTTTCATCTGTTTCGCTAGGTTCCCGGAAAGACCCTCTTCCCCATTGAGGAGGCCATCAACAAGGGTACCATCATCATGAACCTTCTCTCAGATGCTGCTCAATCCCAAACCTGGAAGCAAATCAAGCCCCTCATCGTTCGTTTTTCATTCTTTCGTTTTCACACTCGATGTAGTATTGACGAATTGATTCCCTCTCCAGACCAAGGGCAAGACTCTCTACTTCTCCCACGGTTTCTCCCTCGTCTACGCCAAGGACACCGGAGTTGAGGCTCCCAAGGATGTCGATGTCATCCTTTGCGCTCCCAAGGGATCTGGACGAACTGTCCGAACTCTCTTCAAGGAGGGACGTGGAATCAACGCTTCCGTCGCTGTCTGGCAAGACGTCACCGGAAAGGCCATGGAGAAGGCTCGTGCCCTCGCCGTCGCTGTCGGTACCGGTTACGCTTACGAGACCACCTTCGAAAAGGAGGTCTACTCTGACCTTTACGGTGAACGTGGTGTCCTCATGGGAGGTATCCGTGAGCCTCTTCTATTTCTTCTTTCAGCACTCTATTCGATCAGTGTGCTGATATCGAAATGAGCGTCGCAGAGGGAATGTTCCTTGCTCAATACAAGGTTCTCCGTGAAAACGGACACTCCCCGTCTGAGGCCTTCAACGAGACTGTCGAGGAGGCTACCCAATCTCTCTTCCCCCTCATCGGTCAATACGGTATGGATTACATGTACAACGCTTGCTCGACCACTGCTCGTCGTGGGGCTCTCGACTGGGCTCCCAAGTTCGAGGCTGTATGTTTCATTCCCTCTCTTTTTCTGCGATCAAACTATCTCATTGACATTCCACACTCGCTTTACAGGCCAACAAGCCCGTCTTCGAGGCCCTCTACAAGGCTGTCCGTGACGGAACTGAGACTCGCCGATCCCTTGAATTCAGTTAGTCTAGCATGTCTCCCTCCTTGCGATCTCTTCACCTCGTACTGACCTACTTTGTGCTCTTGTAGACGGTCAAGCCGATTACCGTGAGAAGTTCGCTATCGAGACCCGAGAAATCGACAACCAAGAGAGTAAGTCGGCTTTCCCTTTTCCTTTCCGACTTCCCACACTGATCGTTCTCGTTCCCACAGTCTGGCGCGCTGGAAAGACTGTTCGTTCGCTCCGACCTGACGCCAAGAACTAAGCAGTCTGTTTTGTATGCTTGATTCTCCAATCCCTTCTCTCTCTCTTTTTGCACTCTGCAATCGTTTCTTGTCGTATCGTTTTGTCTTTACCCCCTTCCCACTCTCCAACTCCACTACGTCATCTATTCTTTACTGTCTCTCACCCTCTCCCCCAAAATATGCCTAGTCGATGCAACAGGCAAAAAAGGTTAAATCAATTTCTCGTGTTCTTGGGTTCTATTCGAGAGATGCCAGTCTGTGTTCCGTCGACATCGAGACTTTGCCAATATGCGCCGAAGTCAGCGGTGATTCAGGTGAGAAATGATCTGTGAAGCGAAATGGTTTGCGAAAGATGATCTTCAACCAACATGTTCAGTAAGCTCTTTCTCGTCTTCGAGCGTTGCGCAACATACTGATAAGCTCCTCTTCCAGCTGTTGCGCTACTCTGCGTCTCTGATACAGCTTTCAAGGATCCTTCAACAGATCTCGTTCTTCCCCTCATCCGTAATCAACTCCAATCTACTGGAGCGTATGAAGTCAAGGGTACCGGTATAGTACCTGATGAACCGGATCAGATCATCTCATCTCTCAAGGAATGGATCGAACGAGGCATCAACTTGTGCTTGACCATCGGAGGAACTGGATTTGGAACTAGAGACACAACACCAGAGGTGAGCTCTCACTCCCGTGAACTATAGTATAAGCTAATCAAAACTCGCTACAGGCGGTTTCGACTCTTATCGACAAACCTGCACCTGGCCTCGTTACCGCAATGTTGCTAGGTTCGCTCAACATTACTCCTCTCGCTGCTCTATCCCGTCCAGTCGCCGGCGTGGCCCTCTCGAAACGACAAGAATCAAACGGTACCGGTACTCTGATCGTCACCTTGCCCGGAAGTCCGAAAGGTGCGAAGGAGAACTTGGACAACTTGTTGAAAGTTCTGCCTCACGCCCTCGAATTGGCGGGAGGAGCGAAGAGTCGGACAACAGGGGTACATCAGAAGATAGAACAAGGCCGAGACGGTATGGAGGGAGTGAAAGAAGCGACGGGACAACCTGCTTCGACGGATTCGCAACATCAACATTCCCATCACTCGCATTCTCATTCTCATTCTCACTCCCACTCCCACTCCCATCATCATCACCATGCACCTCGATCTCGTACGATGATGTCGCAAGATCCCTCAGTAGCTATCGCATCTCGACAACGGCAATCCCCTTGGCCTCTCGTTTCGGTCAAAGACGCACTTTCGCTCATTTTCGATCACACTCCTGTCGTCTCAGTCGAGAAGACCCTCGTCGATCCTGGTCTCGTAGGTCACGTGCTCTCTGAGGACGTCTTTTCGCCTCGCAATATCCCAAGCAGTCCCTCAACGAATATTGATGGATACGCGGTTCGTTGTAAGTCGGATTCTCTCTCTCTGTCTCTTCTCGCTGTCTGCTGATTTCCTAACCATTCTATATTCAGCTACCGATCGTCCAGGAGTCTACAGAGTCGTCACGAACTTCCCCGAGGAACCTCTTCCTTCCGATTCCGTCTATCGAATCAACACTGGAGCACCTTTACCTCGCGGAATGGATTCTTGCATCATGGTGGAGGATACGTCGGTCATGGCAAGAGACGAACAAGGAGAAGAACTGACAGTGAAATTGTTGGCACAAGTGGACAAGGGTGAGAATGTGAGAAAGGAAGGAAGCGATGTCAGAGAGGGAGAAAAAGTGCTTGAGCAAGGCGATGTTATCACTCCAGTTGGAGGTGAACTAGGCACTCTAGCTTTCGTAGGACAGAGATCAGTATGCACCCTTCCTTCGTTTCCCACGCGAGTACTGTCGCTGAAAAATGACGAACTTTTACAGGTCCTCGCTCATCGTCGACCGATTGTCGCTGTTCTCTCGACGGGGAACGAACTAGTCGACTTGCAAGATACTACCACAAAGTCATCCTCATCTTTCTCCTCCATTCTCGACTCGAATCGGCCAACTCTACTTTCGATTCTCAAGCATCTACACTTTGAGACACTCGACCTCGGGATTTGTACTGATTCGATGGACGTCACGAAAGCTGCGCTTAAGAGAGGTGTCGAGGAGGCGGACATTGTTATCACTACTGGAGGAACGAGTATGGGAGTCAGCGATCTCATCAAGCCTTGTATCGAGCGAGAACTAGGAGGAACAGTTCATTTCGGTCGAGTTGCGATGAAACCAGGGTGAATACTCTCCCATATGCTATATGGAACATGGTACTGATAGAGTAGAAGCACAGGAAACCAACTACCTTCGCTACGATTCCAGCTCACCCGTTCGCTCCAAGTCGAAATCCGAAACTCGTCTTCGCCTTGCCAGGCAATCCAGCTTCGGCACTCGTGACATTCTACCTCTTCGTCCTCCCTTCGCTACGCAAAATGGAAGGTCGAAGACGAGGTGAATGGGAACTACCTCGAGTTCCAGTCTCTGTAGGTTGTCCAACAGCTTTCTCGAAGAAGTTTCGCAAATTGATCGGTGCTTCCTCCAGCTCACCTCGAGCGTGCCTCTCGACTCTCGCCCAGAGTATCATAGAGTCCAGATTCGTCCAACTTCAAGAGGACTCGAAGCGGTTTCAACAGGAGGACAGCGTTCGAGTCGCACTGTTTCTCTCGCAGGTGCGAATGGGTTACTCGAGTTACCCGCGTCTTCGGAGGGAGAGAGAGAGAAGCGAGAAGGTGATGTAGTACAGTGTGTTGTCGTAGGTGACTTTGTTTGATTCGAAATGCGCAAGTTTCGACTTTGTCTGCGAGTGGTTTTTTGTTCGAAGAGAGAGAGAGATTCCAAGTCGATTTCCATCTTTCACCGCAATCTTCTCCCGCCGTTTCCGTGAGTGCGTTTGAACTGTCTGAACCCTTGCAAGAGTAGCTGCTGACCTCTGCGTCGTCTCCTCTCTTTGCACTCGCTGTTTTGACCAATTCCCATTCCACCTTTCATCACTCACTCTTTCGCTCAACTCTACGACAGACTTGTACGTTTCCTCCTCCACCTATCAGTACCCTGAACGCTATAGCTGATCTTTGGTTCGCTCCCTCTCACCGTATTGCCGACTTCTCGACTCTTCTCTCTCTTTCAATCCTCGAACCTCCGACTCCCTCTACACAACTCGCTACCTTTTCGAAATCGATTGGACCAATATCAATAGCTTCTCTTGTCATGTTCTCCCGAATCGCTCTCCGTGCTGCTGCCCCTCGCGCCCTCCCCCGCGTTCAGCCCACTCGCACTTTCCTTACCTCCCTTCCCCGATTCTCCGCTCCTGAACCTACCGTTCTCGGTGCGTAAACATCATTCAGCTCTATGATAACATCCTGAATGGAAAAGAGTGTCGGTAGACTGATTCAATACTCTTTTCGCAGGTCCCGGAGGAAAGACTGGAGAAGTCCCTACCGACATCGAACAAGCTACCGGTCTTGAACGATTCGAACTCCTTCACAAGCTCAAGGGTGAAGAGGCCTTCTCCCTC
>Ga0308160_10006572_pt1 | contig 11795 bp, 10 predicted proteins | sample PhyFR1_FD_201036 | JGI IMG/M metagenome (GOLD analysis project Ga0308160, IMG submission 201036) | Phyllosphere microbial communities from UC Gill Tract Community Farm, Albany, California, United States - DLSLF.R1 | ecosystem: Host-associated > Plants > Phyllosphere > Unclassified | place: USA... | reverse complement strand
AGCGTCGTCAACGTAAAAGTAAACGTACTCTTTAGTCTCGAGGGTATCAGCTGAGAGGCACAATCTCTTGGTGCTAGCTTTATTCTGGGAATCGCGTCTAAGACGCGTTTCACTTCGCACCCCCTTTCATTGTATCAATCGTACTTCATATCATCTCGACCTATACTCGAAACATCTCATTACCCATACGGATCGACCAGACATTGCACTACGCACCCACGCGATGTCCGACCCGGACCCACTACTTGACCCCTCGAACGACCCAGAATCATCCGATACCGAAGCAGTCCAAAATCTCATCACTGCCCTTCGAGCAACGTTGACGACTAGCCAAACCCTACTCTCCACCCAAGCAGCTCGTTTATCCTACCTAGCAGATATCGAGACGGAACTAGCGAAGCTCAAAGATGAACACGCTTTTATTGTCGCTGCCAAAGAAGCTGCAGATGCTAAATTAAAGGAGGAAGTCAAGAAACGCGAGGTTGCAGAGGAAACTGTTGAAGCGCTCCGTGGGCAGGTGGAAAGTGCTAGGAGGGGAGTGATGACTTTACAGAAACAAGAGAAGGAAAGGAAGAGGATGTCGACTACTGGTGGATTGGGTGCGTTGGGGATTAGGCCAGGGGAAGAAGAGGAGATCTTGAAGGATCTTGCTTCGGCTGGAGTGGGGAATAAGGACAAGGCATGGCGATCGAGTTCGGCTACCAAGTCACATCGACGGATTAGCAGTCAGTCAGAGCCGGATGGCATGTACGCTACGTCAGCTCTCATGATATCGCCCAACCAACTTTCAACCCCAGTTATGGGGCAGAGTATCTCTCAACCATCTCGAGGTGGTCTGAGGGAACTTCGACTAGGCGCCGGGAACAGCGTCACAAGCCCACCACATATATCCTCGACTTCGCCTCTACCTACCATCTCTCAAGATGATACGCCTGTCTCTCCTATCAACGATCCTTCCTTCATCTCGAACATCTCCAGCGAAGAGACCACGCGACTCCGCAACGAGGTATCGTCACTACAGATCCAACTCGAGCAAGCCGAAGAAGCAAGGGAAGCGTCCGAAAACTGCTTGAAAGCTCTACGTGAATTCATCGCTGCATCCCCTGGTGGAGGAGGAGCCGATACGTCCGACGGACAGATGGATTTAACATCAGCCGACCTAGTTGGAATCCGATTACCACCCCTTCCTACCGACAAAGACCCAGATGAGCCACCTACACCACCCGCAAAAGAGGATAAGAAACCAATGACTGGATGGGGAGGTTTAGGGAAATTATGGAAAGGGCAAGGTCAGACAGCTACAATGTCACCACACTCGACGGCTGTAGAACCTTCAACCCCGGGTCTACTTTCACCAGGTCCCTCGATCCGATCACTCCCTCAACGCGCAGGATCCCCTTCTTCAACCATCAGTCAACTCCCTACTGCCCAGGAACCGATCGAAGAGAAAGTCAACGCTCTTCCTACTTCTGGTACTTCTCTCGCCAACTTCGTTTCGGGCTGGACAAAGACTGTCGCTCCCGGTACCCCTTCTGCTGCACCCGAAAGTCGACCATTGGCAACTAGGGGGTTTAGTGGATTGTGGGGAAGGAAGAAGGACGACAAGGATAAGGATCTCCCATCAGCCCCGGAGGAGAATGAGGATAGGCAAGACCCTGGATTGGAACCGAGTCCACTTATCGATGAGGAGCATCATGAACCGGATGGTGTCACAGTGATCAAGGGCAAGGTGGAATTCGATGCTGGTGATGCGTCAGACCACGTCGAAACGACTCCGAAACAGATTGGGAATAAGGATCTACCGGACACGACTTTGGAGGAGGCTTCGACTCGATCAGAAGATGGGTCGACTGTACCCAAAGAAGACTTGAAGGTCGAGGAGGAGGGGTCAGGATTGGCACGTTGATTTGATATTGATGTGGATGGATTGAGCGGGACTCAGGACCTGACTCACATACGTACCACGGTCCCATACTTTGAGTTCCTGTGCTCTGACGAACGATTATGAGCTATGATATATGCATGAAATCATGAAACTCGCATTGCTAGCTATCAAGTGCATAGACAGGATTACACCCTTAAACACTCGTCTCTACATCACCGTTGACATGCCCATTGCTCTGTCCGTTCGTGTGATCGGTATCCATGACCTCGCCACCAAACAGCCCACCGTCCATCTCTCCAACAATGTAGTCCAGCATGTAACTATCTTGGACGAGTTTGTCGATTCGAGTGAAATGTCGCTGAGAATAAGGCATCAAACCATCTAGTAGATCCTTGAATGATAATTGCTTTTCGTTCGATTTTGGTTTCTCTTCACCCTCACCCTCTCCCTCTCCATCGACATCCATTGGATTCAGGTCTTCTGGTGCCTTGTTCTCGAAAGCGGCGAGTAAGTCCTCAGGCGACCTTAACTTCAAGATGGCATGTAAGATCATTTGCGCAATTGAAGAAGTTCGAGCATTCGTATTCCAGTCCCTAACGAATTTGAGTAGTCGAACAAGATCGGTTCCTGTCAATGTAGCGATAACTTGATCCACCTCGTCCGAACCGGTGATTGCCGTCAATGAAGCAGGTTCGGCTGAAACGGCAGTAAATAGATGAAGTAGTCGACCGGGTTGTGACATTGCCAAAGCGAGTTTGATTGCGCGGCGGTAATCCTTGAGTGAGAGGTAATTTGTGAAATCCTGTTCGCTTTGGACTGATTTGATTAATGCGTCGTTCTTCTCAATTTGCTCGGCTTCGGTCGAATCTTGCCAGAAGGTAGCGACAGAATCGGCACCTGCGGACACAATTGTCTTTTCGTCACTTGACACTGCGATTGCCCAGATCTGATTATCAGCAAGGATTCGTGTCTGCTCGTCGCAGTACTTACCTTGTCCTCGTGGTTGTCGAGTGTCTTTACGCACTCTTCATCCTTGATGTTCCATAACTTGACAAGGCCGTCGGCAGCAGAAGTGACGAGCTGCATACCCGACGACAAGAAGTCGAGACGAAGAACCGAGCCGGTGTGACCTTCGAATGTCTGCCGTTAGCACTGACTTGATTATCTGACATACCTTTAGACAAGAGAAATCGTCCAAACTCCAAATCCTGACTGTACGGTCGGCAGCACCACTCGCAACGATTCTATCCGTCTTGCTGAACTTGACAGTCCAGACACCACGCTTGTGCCCTTTACACGTTCCCACATGCCTTACTGCACCTCCTTGACCTGGGTTGAAATCGACTTCGTAAATCTTGACCAACTTGTCCTGAGATCCAGATGCCAGGAAACGATCATTAGGCGATAGATCCAATGCGTTGATATCCTTCTCGTGTGCTCGAAGTGTCGCTAGTGATCTAGGCTTGATGGGTTCTTCTGGTATTTCGTCTAGTGGGATAGAAGTGAGATCCCACATCTTTATGGTCCTATCCTGCGAGGCTGTCATGAGGAATCGACCCGTTTTGCCTTTATCGTCCATTTTCCTCGATAGGGCAACTCCACCCACTGCCTCGGCGTGACCCTCACAAACGGCTAGACAACGCCAATCTCCAGCTTCCGTTGATGACCATATACGAGCTGTACGGTCTTTACTACCGGATGCTAACCAGCGGTAATCGATGGATTTGTCAAGTGAGAGTACCATATCTTTGTGGCCGGATAGTAAACGGACATCAAATGTTGTTGTCGAGTACATCCGGATGAGGTTCGAGTTGGTGGCGAGAGCGAGGTGAGTGTGGGTTGATGATGATGCGGCAGTGAGGAAGGTAGCGTCGATGATCTCGTCGTTGAATCCGACGATTTGGCGTGATGGCTCGCCGGATGCGAGAGAGTGGAAAATGATGTTCTGGTCGGCATGTATCGAGATCAGTGAAGAGGTGTTGGCGTCGAACCTGATAATCAGCTGAGGGCGATCCATGCATGCCAGGTACTTACAAGACCTGAATAATTCCTCTCTGCTCGTCTTCTTCTGCTTCCACCTCATCCACACCTTCGACACCACGCATACTTCCAGCAAGCTCGGCTTTCAAGACATCCCAAATCCTGACCAGACCTTTATCACCTCCAGTCCAACATCTTATCCTAGACCCTTTTGCCCCAACGACCTCTTGTTCCATGGGCAGTAATCCCAGAGATTCCACCTGTTCCTCACAAATGATAGTCTGAACCAACTTTGGCTGAGTGACATCCTTGACTTTACTCTTTCCCTTTTTGCTCGCACTGCTATCTCCTCCACTTAGATCCCAGACTAGGACTACTTTATCTCGTCCAGCGGTAACTGCCCATCGTCCGTCTTCGGTGATATCGATACCTCGGACTGTGCTGACGTGTCCTTCCAGGACGGCTTTTGGTTTGGCGGCAGTTCCTTCTCCCACAGCTCTTGCAGATGGATCTTTCAAGTCGAAGATCCTGACCCTGGCGTCGGTCGATCCGGTGAAGAGCTCCATTCGTTTATCGCCGTCTGAGGAGTTGAATTTGACGGCAGAGACTGGTCCACCGTGTCCACGGAACATATGTGTGACATATCCTCCCTCTAGATCCCATACTTTGACTACTCCGTCCGAAGAACCAGTGGCTAGTAGAGTATCGTCCGGCGAGGTGGTCGAGACTAGAATCGGAGCGTTATGTGCTTTAGGTAGTGCACGAGTATAGCTGAGGAACGGAGGATGCGATCCGAGAGGTGGAGATGATGGTAATGGGTAGTATCGAATCATCATGGACATGTGACATGTAATCAATATCGGTGGTGAGGTATGGTAGGATAGCGAGAGAGAGGTAATGGCTGTGGTGTCCTTGTCGTCAGCTCTCATCTCACCACAGTAGGAGGGACTTACACCCTTAATACGAGCTATACGTAGACCAGTAGAGATCTCCGTGACTAGAACCTCTTCCCCCATGGTCGAGATGAGCCATTGTCCATCCCGAGTAATCAAGACGGGACCACCAGTATAGACAGGTTGCAGAGACCTCGGTGATGCTCGATAGCTATAGTGTAAGCTTGGCCCTCTCATCAGACATCGAAAGCTTACCTCGTCTTGAGCTGTTTCCTACTTGTATTACTGCTGTTCATGTTGCTCTATAATGTATATGTAGAGAGAGCAAGTAGTAGTGTACCAAGTCAACTGCTCAAAATTCGAAATTACATTTGAACCGTGCCTGGAATCAAGTAACCAAGAAAACCATCAATCTCACCTACCAATACTCTATATATTTATACAACATGATCGGACTCAAGGGAAGGCTGAATGTAAGTAGCTCTGCTTGTTAAGAGAAGCTTAGCTGACATGCAGATCATCGACAACTCTGGTGGACTAGTAGCAGAGTGCATCAACGTATTCAAAGTCAAGACGAAACTGAATTCAACTGGATTCGCAACGGTCGGAGACGAGATCGGAGTAGTCATCAACAAAGCTCGACCCATCGCTCTTGCATCATCAAGTGCTGCTAGTAATATCCAAAAAGTCAGGAAAGGGGATATGAGGAGAGCAGTAGTAGTCAGGACGAAAAAGACGGAATTAAGAGCGGATGGTCGTTATGTCAAGTCAGTCCCCTCATTGATTTCTCGATGAACTGAGACTGATGGTAGATTTGACGATACGGCTTGTGTTTTGCTTAATACCAAAGGCGATATGATTGGTACGAGGGTCAGTGGACCGGTATCGAGTGAATTGAGGGATATTCCAGGGGGTGCAGGTGGACCAGCGGGGAGATGGAGCAAGATCTTGTCGTTGGCACCAAAGGTCAGTCTTCTGGTCACTCGTGAGGGATTCCTTCCTGATGTACAGATCATCTAATCTAGATCGATATACTGTATGACGATTACGACCATTATGTACTTTTATCACACATCTCTGTTGGGGAGCGACTACATCCTCAGTGGTCCCCTAATCCATCGTTTGGCACTTACTGCTTCGTCACGCTCCCTCGTGAAGGTGTAGAGCTATCACGCAGGGATGAGCTTACGAGCATTTTCGCGAGAAAGCCTGGGTCTCATGATATTGTCAATCACGCGAGACAGGAGTCGATTTACCGACATCGAAGGATACATCCTATCGCGTATGACGCCCTGCTTTTTGCTTCTCATTCGTACGGTATTAGTTGGGATCGCTGGCAGGATATCATGGTCCGCTGAACGATGACAGAGACCCGAACGTCGTTGTGTTCCATTGAACCCTGGGAAGGCATAAACTGGAATGATGACGCTGGTCGGATACTGACTAATTGGTTATTGTGGAAGCAATGATATCACTGCATATGAGAAGCCATGGTATATACGGCTCCCAATCATGAACCCAGAAACCCCAGGATTGATGTACGGGCAGCGCCAGTCGCTGCGATGCCACAAAAAAGTCTTCGGTCGAAAGACTTGAATCTCCATGACAATATGTCTATGCATCCACGCGGTTCCCAAGCCATCTCCTGATTAAGAGCACTATGCATGACCGGACTACCTCGCGGTCGAGAGAAGAATGGCTCGAGCGATTCCGGTTTAGCCCGAGCTCGGTCATCCGGTCAGTAGAACCACCCCGGTCATCGGCGTGCGAGCTCATTCTAGGCGGTTTATAGTTTGAATAATTGGGTATTCAAAGGGGGGATTATAATAAGGGAGGATGTTCATCCACCAACACTCCTTACTCGCACCAGTACCCGTTTCAAACAAGTCATACATACTATGCTAGTCTTTCTCACTGGAGCCAATGGATTCGTAAGCCGTTCCACCTCAACTAAGGATCCAGCTGATAACAGGTCGGTCGACATGTCATCGAAGCCCTCATCGCTAGCGGTCATTCAGTCCTAGCACTCGCTCATCACGACAAGGCTGCTGAGACAGTCACCGCACTCGGAGCTACCGTCCATCGAGGTTCGCTTGACGATATCGAATCCCTTCGAGCTGGAGCATCCAAAGCCGACGCCGTCATTCATTGTGGATTCAACCATGATTTCTCCAAACATGCCGAAGCTTGCGCTACCGACCTTGAAGCTACTCGAGCCATGCTCGATGCTCTTGGTAAAGATAAACCATTCATCGGTACCTCGTCACCCATGTGGGATGTTGGAGATGAGGATTATGTCGAGGATATGGAATTGGAAGGATTGAAGATGCATTCTCCCAGGGGTAATTCGGATTTGGAGTTGAAGGCAAAGGGGAAAGAAGGATATCGAACTGCTATTGTCCGACTACCACCTAGTGTCCACGGACCACACGACCCAAACTTCGTCACCTATATCGTCGCTGCTTCCAAGAAACATGGACATGTCGGTTATGTCGGTGATGGGGAACACAAATGGGTAGCTGTCCACGTTAGAGACGCTGCTAGATTGTATGTCGCTACGCTCGAGGGTCTCGCCAATGGATCCATCCCCGGTGGCCAGACAGTGCACGCCGCGGAAGATTCCGGACACCCTACCAAAGTCATTGCCGAACTCATCGCGGGCGATATCGGCAACGTCGACATCGGCGCCATCACACATGATCAGTCGAGGGAGAGGTATAGTCCGTTCATCGGAAGTATCTGGGGAACCAAGGAGGTCATGAAGTCTGACATTACGCGAAAGGTGACGGGATGGGCACCGAAGGAGAACACTCTGGTTGAGGACATCAAAGCGGGTGTGTACTCTAAAGTAGAAAGTCATTGATAGCGTTTTCATAGGTCGTGCGAACGTTATATACATGATATCAGATGCAAGACTGAACTCCTCCTGCAATTCTTGTTTACGTTATGGTACTCTACTAACTGGGATCCATTCCATCTATCCGTCAATTACTCATCAGAAACGTCGCTATCGTCTTCAACGACAGCTTTTGCGGTAGCTCGTCTGGGTCGTGTGCTGGGCGCGGGCGCAGCCTTGGCAGGCTTTGCAGTCTTCGAAGCGGGTTTAGCGGCAGCTTTAGCGGGCGCCTGGTAATGTCAGCTCATGGTCTTCAATTCTTGAACTACATACCTTCTTGCCGTTGGCTTTAGATGACTCGGGCTATTAATCAGCATTAACGCGAACAATTGCTGGTGAAGGAGCTTACCTTGGTATCATCATCGCTGGCACCCTTCGAATTTCGAGCCTTCTTCTTGGGCGCTTCTTCCTCTTCAGAGAGTTCGCTTCCGGATTCAGAAGCAGCCTTCTTGCCTCGCTTAGCCTTATGATGAGCTCAAATCATAGACAAGTCAGAGGAGCTTACCTTCGTGGTACTTCCATTCGAAGCTCTTCCCTTCTTCGGTTTGACTTCAGCCTCCTCCTCCTCACTTTCAGACTTAACCTTGGCCTTTCCCTTCGCAGGAGCCTTCGCCTTGGCTCCCTTCTTCGGCTTCACTTCTTCTTCCTCACTCTCCTCTTCTACCTTCGCAGCAACCTTGCCTCCCTTCTTGGATTTGGGCTTGACGTCCTCCTCCTCTTCCCCATCACTCTCCTCCTTCTTGACCTTCGACTTGGGCTTTGCTTTCGACTTGGCAGCAGCCTTTTTGGGCTTGATGTCCTCCTCCTCATCTTCCTCACTCGATTCCTCGCTCTCCTCCTTGACTTTTGACTTGGGCTTCGCTTTCGATTTGGCAGCAGCCTTCTTAGGCTTGACATCCTCCTCCGCCTCTTCGTCGCTCTCTACCAAAGTCTTCGCCTTGGAAGTCGATGCCCTTCCCTTCTTCGGTTTGACATCTTCGGTATCGCCGTTAGCCGCTTTACTCTTCTTTGCTGCCTTCTTGGGTTTGGGCTCCTCGTCATCATCCTTTTCCTCTTCTTCGGGCTTCCTAGCCGAGTCGGGGATATCCTCATCTTCGACTGAATGTAAGCTGAGCTCAAGCGATAAACATACCTTCTCCTTTCTCGAAAGCGACTTTGACCTGACGTCAGCTCGGCTGACGATAGATGTTCAAACTGACTTACTTTCTCTTGCATATCCTCACTCCTTCGTCAGTCTCCGCGCTACGTGTGAAAGGAATCCTTACTCAATCTCCTCGACTGCAATATCAGTATGCATACGCTGACAACACCCAAAGACTTACATCCATCAATATCCGAAGCCTCGTTGAAATCGGTATGCAAGTTCTTGATGACTTCGGGAGTTACACCTTAAAGCTTAGCATCCGGCACTGATGATACTTCAAGCTACTCACAGCCCCAGTGTTTCCATTTGAATGAGCCGTGACCTTGAATCTCTACCCATACGCCTAACCTCAAAGTGCCCTTTTCGATCTTGGTGCCCTTGCAAGGTTTCTTGCCTGTTGACTCTTTAGCTTGGCCGAAGGATGGTCGTAGACGACATACCATTGCATAAAGATCTAGCTGATGATGCTTTCTCTAAACGATATGCTGCCATAATGTATGATTAGTATATAGATATGGGTAACTGGATGACCAACGTCCAAGCTCATCACTCTTAAAGACAATGAGCTAATAATCAGGCACATAGTAATCATCTGCCACAATTTCAAACTAATTCCTACTTTGAGCCATTTCACTGCATACTCACACTCTTTCCACCTCTTGTACACCAACACCCATATACATGGCAGCCTAGTCTACCGCGAAACACGAGCATAGATATGCAGCTCCACAGATTGGTCGACAAATGTGTCGAGTATGTCGCCTTAGATGGAATTTTAGGTAAGTCAAGAATTATGGCTGGGAGGTGATTCGAACGCTGGACCTGGTATCTCCTCACAACTTGGGCATGGGTGGAGGTGGTCCACCGCGTAGATTGTCGCGACCCGGGGGCTTTGAGGGCCATGGATGCTGATGAGCAGGAACTGAACCACTCGTACTGCACCAACACCTCCTCAAATCTGATCCATCGATTGATGATGCCTATTTCGCCTACCTCTACACCGTCCTTGTCGAAAACCCTTGTATTCGAGTATCAATCACAGAGGAACCGATAGCCGCTCCCGACAAGACCATTCGTCTGGGAAATGCACCGCTGCCTGACGACTATGAGGTCCCAGACGCTATTCGGGAAGATGTGGATCTCAATACCATGTACCTCAATGGGATCAAAGGTCGACAACTCGCTTTTCATCTCGCTGGACTGGAATACAAGTCGAATGCTGAAGCTGTCCAGGCCAGGCGAGAGGTTCTAAAGCTCAACGCCCTCACGGAACGAAGTTCAGCTCTGAGGAAGGAGCGTGATGAGAGGAAAAAGCTGTCTCAGGTCAGCCCCGAAGACGGCTTGATTTGGGATCTCGAGGTGGACGACGGCGGTGGCATCGCGAAAGAGGATCTGAATGGACTGGCTCAGCAATGGGGATCTCGACTCAGGTTGCGCTGTACAGACCAGGAAATCTACTACCGTCTCACTGGCTCACATACAAAGGTACGTCCCACTTTACGAACTAGCTGATGGTAGAACCCCAAAATCACCCCCATTGTCTATCAGACTCTTCAACATGCCGCCAAATCACGGGAAAAGGGAATCACTGCCGTCGAACTCGGCCCTCTGGTAGGATCGAGTCAGGGTAGTATGCACCACTACATGAAGGTTTTGACAACCTTGGGTCTTTGGTGAGTAATCCAGTGGAATACGAGCTGACGGTAGTGCGAAAGTTCCCACGATCATACACGCTGCTATGACCAATTTACTCGTCTTTCACGCCTTTCTCGATCAGAACGAAAATCATAGAGCGACAAAAGCAGGCATGGCTGCGGCCGAGCCTCAAGCGCAGCTCGGCGTGACGGGCTCGGTGGAAGCAGATGAAGCAGACGACCCATCCATCGCTCCGGGCCCAGCAACCGCTAGCGACTGGGGCCTGACATTCACTGAACTCACCGAGGAACAATTGATGAATGGGTTCATTATCAGAGAACGGTTGGTAAAGCTCCTCGATCATCCGAGCTTGACCAATCACTTGCTCCGAGCCAAGAATCTACTGCCACTACTCGTACGTCTGTCCCTTTACTTCCTCTGGTCGCATACTGATGTCATAGGGCTGGAAATCAGATGCGGGACTTCGGCATCGTCGATCTGTACCCAGGGCCATCCGTGCACTTATCGAATCGGGTCAGGTCGAAAATGTGCTAGTCGGCGAAAAGAAAATCAGGTGTATACGCTTGACAAAGTACAACCCCGATCGCGTGCCTGTGTCTCGAGTAAAGCCCATGGAGCCGAAGGAGCCATCGACTGGACTCCAGGATATCGGACAGCTTGGTACGTCTGCCTGAGACCCTTCCGCTAACCTACAGTTCAACGCTACTCCCAGCCTACCCCCATTATCAACGGTGTCACTAGCTTGCAGAGTATCCCCTATCAGATAGGCGAACTCATCATGCAATCAGGCTCGGAAGGCTTGCGTATCGCCGTGAGTTCAAATCATCCGACCGAAGCTGATTGTAGGATATCCGCGATTCTCTATCTGGACTTTTCAGGCGAATGGTCGAATTCCATTTCGCCCGATACGATAAAATGACTAGTCCGCCAGTTCACCTCCAGCATAGGCAGATCACTTCGGTCATGGAATCTCACGGAAGGGAGCGCCGCCTGCGAGCTTTCTCCATGATTGCATATCGTGATCTATGTGCGCGAAATAAAGAGCCCGTCAACGACAGTACCCATCCACCAACCCCGCCACAGGCAGGCCACTTCGCCGAGATCTCGTATCTCCCCTTTTTTGCCGATACCAAGACTTTCGATAAGCAGCTCGACAAGATTGGAACTCCGACAAAAGGAGTGAATATACCCGAGATCAAACAAGTCCAGAGCGGAGCCAAGGGCAAACGGCCTCGAAGTGCTTCCCCTGACGACAACGGTACCACCAACGTCGACAATCAAAACACTGTGATCATTGATCAGCTTGCACAAGTCGCTCCAAAGCCAAAGAAGCCCCAGAAG